>RBWB01581011.1_pt1 | contig 91154 bp, 91 predicted proteins | sample 2014201 | NCBI WGS metagenome assembly RBWB01 (sample SAMN10133834, study PRJNA383868) | Human oral metagenome, whole genome shotgun sequencing project. | isolation source: supragingival plaque isolated from 88 juvenile twins | host: Homo sapiens | place: Australia
GAACCTTTATATACAATGAGTTATGCAGGAGAACTTGTATTTGGTGATGAAAACTCTAATGCAAAAAGAAGATGACTTATCTTTCAAAGTCATCTTTTTCTTTACTTAAATCTAATTCTTCAATGTCATCATATAAAACTTTATCATCATATATATCATTAACAACATCAATATATTTATCATACCAACTATGAAGTTTATCATGTAAGAAAGATATTAATTTTTTAAACTCATTTTTCCAGTAATTAAGAGTATTTTGTATATTTTTAATTTTAGATTTTAGAAATGATATTTCATTATCTTTTTCCCTAATCGTATGACTTAAAGTTTTAACTCTTAAATTAAGTGCCTCATTATTTTCAGTAATAGTTTTAATCTTATTATTCTTATATTTTAATTACTCATGTGCATTAACAAGAGTATTAGATAAAATTTGTATTTTATCATTGTCATTAACTTGATTGATAAAGTCGATAAAAGAATCTTTCTCTTCTTTTGATAAAATATAATTGTTAAATTAGTCTTATCAATTTTTCTAATACTACCATTTATAATAGTTAGCTTATTATTAGTAAAATCACACATAAACTCAATTTTATTTCTTAAAGATTTTTCTAATGATAGTTCTTCCTTAATAATATTTACCATAGTTCCATCCTTTCTTTATAAAGTAGGATAGTTTCTATATTCTTCCAAGCTGACCTGCGGGAGTTTTGAAAAACAAAAAAACTAATCCATTTCTGAATTAGTTATTTATCAAAACTCGAAAAGTTCGAGCATATTTCATTATGGGGCGAACAGTGGGAATCGAACCCACGCATGTTGGGACCACAATCCAATGTGTTAACCACTTCACCATGTTCGCCATCACACTTAAAATTATAATTGATAAAAATGTAAAAAGCAATAACAATATAATAAAAAGTATGTTTTTAAAAATATATAATTGATATAATTTATAAAGGAGATATAAAAATGGAAAAATATAGTTTATATGAATTAAAAAATAATTTATTTGATAAAGTTAATAAAATAGGGATAAGTCAAAAATTAAAAGAAAATCCTAGTTTTCAAGATGTTATTTATTCTATAGAAGGTAAAATTGATACTATGAATGTTGGTATTAATTCAAAAGATATAGAAGTAACTGAAGATAATAAGAATATAAGTTTTGAATATAATTTTTTAGGTAAAAAATATAGTTTACTTATAAGTAATATTAATGAAAATGAAATAAGATGTTTAAAATTATTAAATCAAAAACAAGATAGAGAAAATATAAATGGCTATTATCAAATAGATGAAAAACATATTAATGAAATGACAGCTAAAGTAGATGATAATGGTAACTTAATAATTAGTGAAAATTTCTCTTTATTAGATAATGAAAATTGCAGTGATAAAGAAGTAAATAACTTTACTACATCTGAAAGAAAAACATTTAATAAAAACGGTATTATGATTGAAAGAGAATTTAAGAGTTTTGGAGAAAATAAATTACAAGAAAATATAAATGATGTAAAAATAGATAGTGCTCTTTATATTCCTAGATCTGCTTTTGAATTAGCTAGTGATTTTAATGATAAATATGTTGAAAGAACATTGCTTAGAAGAGAAATGTTAGATACTGCAAGATTAATTTATAAAGATAATCTTAATGAAATAGAATATCAAACAACTGTTAAATTAAATGAATATAATGGATTAAAAAATATGAGTATACAAGGATATCAAGATTATCCTGATGATATAGTTATTAGTCCAATATCTAAGTTTGAAATAGATCAAAAGATTATAAGAGAAGAAAATCCTAAAGTACAAGAAGGATTAAGAGAATTCTCTATAGGAAGAGAAGAATATAATTATAATTCTAAAGAAGATCAACATTTTATAAGAAAAGGTGTAGAAGAGACAAGAAATCGTTATAGATAGTAAACATTTATAAAAAGTGTTTACTTTTTATTTTGATAAATTTCTAATAATTTGATAAAATCTTATTAAGAGAATGGGGTTATATATGAAAAAAATTGTTTTATCTATAGTTATACTTATATGTTTTATTTTAGTTAATTTATTTAAGTTTAATACTACTTATTTTTTAATTGCTATATTTGTAATAGAACTTATTCGTCTTTTAATTAGAAAATTTAAAGTAAAATTAGATTATTTTATAATAATTTTATTTATTTCAGTATTTAATGCTTTAATATTAAATTTATCTACAGCTATATCACTTTTATTAATTTATGATTTCTTAGATCAAATATTAGAAATATTAGATAAGAGTCTTCATAAATATTTAAAAAATTATGTGAAAAATGATTATATAGCATCTTTTTTTGAAAATAATAAAGAAGTTTTGAAAAAGTTTTCAACATTAAAGAAAAAAGACATTTTAATTTATAAAAAAGGGGAGATATTAACTACTAGTGGTAAATATAATGATAATTATTATGAAGCAGGAACTATAGTAGATGAAGATATATTTTTAGAAAGTGATAAAGATTATAAAGAGTTAATAGATAGTAAGTCTTTAAAATCATATAATTTATTACAAAAGAAAATTCGTAAACCATCTTTAATTAGTTATATAGTATTACTTCTTTTATCTACCATTATATTCTTTATACTTATATACTATAAATACGAACTAAATATAGCATTATTTTATACATTTAACTTTTTACTTATATTTTTACCACTAACATTCTTTTATTCAAAAAACATACCAATACTCTTTAGTATTGCATATCTTTATAAAGAAAGAATACAAATTAACAATATAAATACGTTTTTTAAAGTAAATAAAGTTGATATTATTGTTTTTGATAAAACTAGTGTGCTTACAGATGATAATATATCAATAGTTAATATTGATAATCAAAGTGATATTAATTTAGTACAGTTAATAAAAACTTTAGAGCAAAATACTTATGATGAAATAGGTAAATTTTTTAGAAAACAAGAATATGATTATTTGTTTAAAATAGATAAATCTAAAAAATTAAATGGTGGAATGATAATTAATTCCAAAGAAGATGAATATTATTTAGGTAATTATGATTTTTTTAAACATAATAAAATTAAAGTTAAGAAAAATAAAACTTTAGGTACTGCTATATATGTAGTTAAAAATAATATATTTTTAGGTAGTGTAGTTATAAAATCTTCTATTAATAAAGAAGTAAAAGATATAGTTAAATACTTAGAAAAAATAAATAAAGAAGTAGTAGTTTTATCTGGTGATAATGAAGAATATGTTAGATATATTTGTAATACTTTAGATATTAAGAGATATTCTTATAATATAAATAAGAAAGATAAATTAAGTTTTTTATTATTATCTAAAGAAGAAGGTACAAAAGTATTATTTATTGGAGATTATCGAAATGATAAAAAATTATTTAAAGAAGCATTTTTATCTTGTGCTATTTCTAAAAAAGAAACAGAAGCTGATATAACAATAGATAATAATGATTTAACTGATATTAAGAGGTTATTTATTACATATAAAGCATATAAAGTATCATTTATATTAAATATATTTTTAACAGTATTGATTACAATATTTAAGTTATTACTTTTGTATTTAGGAATATTAAGTTTAGAAGTATCACTTTTGATAACACTTATTAATATATTAATCATAATATTTGTTAGTATTGAGGTATTAATGTTTAAATAATGTTAAATTTATAGTAAAATTGCTGTTAAATTATTGATTTTAATTAAGAAACTTGTTAAATTTTAAATAGAGAAGTAAAAAAACTCTCTATATAGGACAAGATGGAGGTATAACAATGAAAAAGTCTGAATTAATAGAAGCAATTGCTGAAAAAGCAGGATTAACAAAAGTAGAAGCAGGTAAAGCATTAGATGCAACATTTGAAGTTATTGCAAACCAATTAGAAAAAGGAGAAAAAGTACCAGTTGCAGGATTTGGAACATTCAAATTATCAAGTAGAGCAGCTAGAGAAGGAAGAAATCCAAAAACAGGAGAAACTATTAAAATAGCAGCAAGTACTTCAGTATCATTCAAAGCAGGAACAGCTTTAAAAGAAAAAGTAAACAAATAATTTTATTAAACATTGGGTAGCAATTAATGCTACCTTTTTTATATAAAAAAATGTATAATTGAGAATGTATGAAAGAAATTGCCCTTAACATATTAAAAAAATTAGAAAAACATGGTTATCAAGCTTATATAGTTGGTGGCTTTGTTAGAGACTATATTTTATCTATTAACACTGTAGATGTAGATATAATTACTAATGCAACTCCAAAAGAAATTAAAACTATATTTAAAGATATTATTTTACCAAGAGAAGACTATGGAGCTTTAGTTTTATATATACAAGATAAAAAGTTTGAAATAATGACTTTTAGAAAAGATATAAAATATCAATCTAATAGGAAACCATTAAAAATTGAATATATTTCTTCTTTACTTGAAGATTTAAAAAGAAGAGATTTTACAATGAATACTTTGTGTATGAATTCTAAAGGAGAAACAATCGATTTATTAGAAGGTAGAAAAGATATAGAAGCTAAAAAAATAAAAGCAGTATTTAAAAATATTGATAAAGAATTAAGAGAAGATCCTTTAAGAATTTTAAGAGCTATAAGATTTGCTACGATATTAAACTTTGATATAGATGATAAATTAGAAAAAGCAATTATAAAAAATAAACAATTTTTAAAAAATATATCATATGATAGAAAAAGAAAAGAATTAGATTTAATATTTTTATCAGAAAATGCTAAAAGAGGTATTAGTTTATTAACTTATTTAGGTGTAGATTTAGAATTAGAAATATATAATTTGTCTGATATAAAATTATCAAGAGATTTACTTTTTACTTGGGCTTTACTCGATAAATCAGATAATTATCACTTTTCTAAGATAGAAGAACAATTTATGTTGAAAGTTAAAAAATATATAAATAAAGATATTTTAAATATAAGAACTATCTATGATATGGGATTATACTTATCTACTTTAATGGCAGAGTATAAAGGAGTAAAAAAAGAAGATATTTTTGAAATACATTCAAAATTAAAAATAAGAAGTAAAAAAGATATTAATTATAATTTTAAAAATATTAATTATATGAAAGAAGAAGTTAAATTTATTATTGAAGAAATAGAAAATTTAATATTAATGGAAAAATTAGATAATAATTATGATGATATAGATAAATATATAAAATTAAAATATGGAGGTAAAAATGAAAGATAAACTTATAAATGTATTAAAAACAAAAATAATATATTATCCTTTATACCTTTATAGATATCGTATAGAGTTGGATTTATCTGATTCTAACTTTATTTTTATAACTTATCTTATGAGTTATGGGGATAAGTTATCTTTTGATGTAGAAACATTTTCAAAAGATTTAAATATAGATCCTCAAGAAGTTTTTGAAAAAATAGAAAGTTTAAGAAAAGGTAAATTCATTGAAATATCTACAATTGAAAAAGAAAAAAACTTAAAAGAAGAAGAAATAAGTTTAATTCCTCTATATAAAAAAATAAGTGATATTATAATTTCTGAAGAAATAGAAGAAAAGAATGATGAAACACTTTTGTCAGATATAGAGAAATCTTTTGGAAGAGCTTTAAGTCCTATAGAAGTAGAGTTTATTATGAATTGGAATAAAAAAGGATATAGTAATGACATAATTCTATCTGCTATTAAAGAAACTATTTTAAATGGAGCAAATAATTTAAAATATGCTGATAAAATTCTTTTTGAGTGGAATAAAAAAGGAATTAAGACATTAGAAGATGTAGAAAAAGAAAAACAAGAATTTAGATTAGGTAATAGTAAACAAGAAGACATATTTGATTATGATTGGTTAGATGAGTAAAAAAGAGTTAATAACTAATTATTTAGATACACTAATACCTAATCCTAAGGCAGAATTAAAATACTCTAAAGATTATGAATTTTTAATAGCAGTTATGTTATCAGCACAAACTACAGATAAAAGAGTTAATTCTGTTACAGAAGAATTATTTAAATATAATATATATGAGTTAAGAGATATGGATATTTTAAAATTAGAGATGATTTTAAGACCTATCGGAACATTTAAAAAGAAAGCTATATTTTTAAAAGAGATTTGTAAAAGATTAATAGAAGATTATGATGGAGTTGTACCAAATGATAGAAAATATTTAGAATCTTTACCTGGAGTAGGGCATAAAACAGTAAATGTATTTTTAAATGAAATATATAATGTTCCTACTATAGCTGTTGATACTCATGTAGAAAGAATATCTAAGAGATTATCTTTAGCAGAAGAAAGTGATACAGTAACAGAAGTAGAAAAGAAGCTTGAAAAATATTTTCCTAAGAAAGATTGGGGTAAAATTCATAAACAACTAGTGTTATTTGGTAGATATTACTGTAAAGCTATGAAACCAGAATGTAGTAGTTGCTCTTTACAAAAATATTGTAAATATTATAAAAATAAAAAAACACAATAAATAATTATTGTGTTTTTGTTTTAATGTACTGTAGCAGTTCTTTGAATACTACTTACAATTTTACTATTATATACAACATCATATTTAATTGTATAATTTCCAGTCATTGAACGATGGATTGTAGTTACTGTAGATCCATTTCTAGTAATTGTAATTCTAACAGTATAATTTGTTATTGTATTACCATCTAATTTAACTTCAATATCAGAAGCACTTGGTTGTGGTATTTCAGGACCAGAATGTGAATAAACAGTATTACTTGGTACTTTTAATGAAGTTTGGAAATTACCGTTAACAAATGCAGTAGAACCACTAGATTGGTTTTCATTAAGATTTTCAAAACAAGTTACTACCTTGTATGTACCAACATAATCAGAATTAGTATATGTAAAGTTTGTATTTGTAGTAAATCCTATGAAATTGTTATCTTTATATATTCTGTAACCAAATCTACCATAATTTGAATTATCAGCAGTACTAGATGATGGATTAGTTGCAGCATTCCATGTTAATTTAACAACATTTGTCGATATTTTATTAGCAGTTAATCCTGTAACATTTGGTAATTGAGAATATTTAACTGAAGTTTCAGTTGGTTCAGTACCTTTTTTGAAATAATATGATTTTCTTTGAGAAGCTGGAGTAGATGCACTTGCTAACATAGGTGGGTTACTTGGAAATTCTACATCGACCTTAACAACTGAATTAGGTACATTAAATCTCTTATTACCACCTTTAAATAACTTACGTCCAACATTTCTAACGAAGTCGTAGAATCTAGGCCATGAAGCATTAGTTGATACATATCCAGGGATTATTTTAGTATATCCATACCAAATACTTACTGATAGGTCAGGATCATATGCTGCAGCCCATAAATCATTAATTGCATTATTTGGTAAATTTTTTCTTCTCTTATCATCGTCTGAGAAGTTAGTAGTACCAGTTTTAATAGCGAAAGTACCAGTACCAGGATTTAAACTTCTACCAAATGCATTGTTGGCATTATATTCAAGACAATAGTTAATCATAAATGCAGTAGAGTCACTCATTACTTTTTTACCTTCTGGTTGATAATCTTTCTTTTCACCAGTAGTTTTATTTCTAACACTTCTTATAGTATATGGTTTATAGTAAGTTCCTCCATTAGCAAATGCTGAATAAGCACTAGATAATTGATAAGAAGAAGTTCCATTAAATGCTCCAATAGCATGAGCTTCAAAAAGACGTCCATTATTACTTTGAGGAGTAATTCCTAAACTAGTTACAAAGTTATATATTTTTCTATTATCTACTTGTTGGAATGCTTTTAAAGCTGGAATATTTCTAGACCAAGCAAGAGCATCACAAAGTGTCATATTACCCATATATGAATTATCGTGGTTAGAAATAGGTGTACCATCACTATATTTATATTCTTTATCTTCAAATATAGTATAAGTTGACCAATTGTTATATTCCATACCAGGACCATAGTCAAATAATGGTTTAGCAGTAGATCCTATTTGTCTATAGTTTTTAGTAGCTAAGTTAAAATCACCAGCTTTTCTATATCTACCTGAATAAATAGCTTTTATTTGTCCAGTATGAGTATCTGTTGCAGTAATTGCAACTTGTAATTTTTCATTTTCAAATCTATATTCTTTATCAATTAATTTTTCAAGATTTTCTTGTCTTGTACTATCAAGAGTAGTATATATTTCTAAAGATTCTTTATATGGATCATATCCTTTTTCTTTAAGTTCATCTAACATAGTGTCAATAAATGATTGATATTTATTACTTGATATATTTTTATTAAGTAAAGATTCTACAGATATTTTTTGTGCTGCTTCTCTTTCTTCTTTAGATATATATCCGTGTCTTTCCATTAAATATAAAACTGTATTTCTTCTTTTTTCAGTTCTTTCTGGATATAAGAATGGGTTATATGAAGAAGGTGCTTGGAACATACCTGCAATAACAGCAGCTTCTGATAAAGTTAAATCTTTAGCACTTTTACCAAAGAATAATTGAGCTGTTTTTTCTACTCCAAATGCTCTAGGGTGTAGTTGATGGTTATTTACATAAAATTCTAGGATTTCTCTTTTAGAAAAATCTTTTTCAAGTTTATATACTGCTAAATATATATCTGTAAATTTTCTTTTAAGTTTATCTAAACCTTTTCTTTTAGTTTCTTTAGCATCAGTATAAGTGTTTTTAACAACTTGCATATCTAGAGTAGAAGCACCACCAGAGTTTCTTCTAAGAAGTTGAGAGAATGTAGCACTTAAAAATCTAGTACCATCAAATCCATGGTGTTGAAAAAATCTAGAATCTTCAGTAGCAACTATAGCATTTATTAAGTTTTCACTAATATCTTGATATTTTATATTATCTCTTTTTTCATCACCAATTTCTCCAATAATTTTATTATCTTGATCATATATAATTGAAGAATCAGGTTTATTAAGTAACTTCTTATTAAAGTCAGGAGCAGTTTTAATAATATCCATTGCAATTATTACAGTAAATATTGCTATTCCAACAATTGCAATTATAATTCCTGTTAATAATATGTTAATTAAAGCTGCAATTTTTGGGTTTTTCTTTAATTTTTTTAACCAACCTCCTAGAGCAGCTATAACAAAAGGACCAAATACTAACATTATAGCTATAAAAAGATTAAACTTTAAAAAACTTAGTATAAATATAATAAATAAAATAATAGCAAAAATTATTTTATCTTTATCACTAATTCTAGTATTGCTTTCATCTCTTCTAATACTTCTTTTAATATTTTTCATAATATATCTCCATATAATTTATCAATAATTTCTAAATAATCTATTCTTTCTTTATATTTTATAGGTATTAAATATCCATTATCTTTAAAAAAATCTAACTTTATAGTTTTTATATCATCATTTAGTATTTGTTCTAATTTTTCAGTTTCTAATAAATAGTTTTCTTGTTTTTTTTCAAATCTAACTATTATAAAACTGATACCACCATTTTCCTTTATTTTAATTAAATGAGTTATTTGATGATTTTTAATGTTTTTTAAAGGAAATGATAATGTGTTTGTAACTTTAGCCTCAAAATCTATATATTTTCCTTTATATATACCATTATAATCAGTGGTAGAGGATTCTTTGAAATATGCTTCAGTGATTTTTTTACTTTTAGAATAATCTACTTTTACTACTTGAATGGGAGTAGGTTTTTTATATATAAAAGCTTTTTCTATACTCCTATAATATTCATTAGTAATATTAATATCACTTTCTAAATCCATTCCTCTATTAGAATAATTAACTATTTTCTCTTTCTTATTATTAGGTTTTTTACCTAATGGATACTTCATATAATCACCTATATAGATTATATTATAAAATGTTTATGTATTCCAGTTTTTATTGTTGTTCTTATTTCAAAAGTATTATATAATCTAAAAATAGAGGTGTTTTATGGATCAAAGTAGAATTAAATTAACTGCAGAAGAGATATACAAACAAGAGTTTAAAGTAGATACAAAGGGATATCGTATAAAAGAAGTTGATACTTTTTTAGATGAAATAATTAAAGATTATCAAGAATTTTCTAAAATAATTAGAGAAAAAGATAAAGAAAAGATAGAACTTATGAAAGAAATTATGACTCTAAAAGAAGAAAATAGAAACTTGAAAGTTCAAGTTGAACTTTCTAACGATGATAATGTATTACCTAGAGAAACAAGTAATTTAGATTTAATGAAAAGATTGTCTAAATTAGAAAAAATTGTATACGGAAAAGAAGATAAGTAATTTTTGACAAACGCTGTAAACTAGTTTTATAGAGGAAAGTCCATGCTCACACTATTCTGAGATGATAGTAGTGTTTGTGCTAAGTGAAAAAATAAGCTTAGGTAGAAGAAATTCTAACGGCGAAGAAATAGTCCTAAATGGATTAAAGTATTTATAAAGTGCCACAGTGACGATAATACTTAGTAATAAGTATGTGAAACGAGGTAAACCCCACAAGTGAGAAACCCAAAATATGGTAGGGGAGCTGATGTAAGGGAATATTGAACTAAACATCGGATCGAAAGATAGATAAATGTTTGTCGCCTTAATGGTTACAGAACATGGCTTATAAAAATTATTTATATAAGGAATAATATGAAAGAATTAGGTTTGATATTTAAAAATAAAAGAGAAGAAAATTCTATTTCTATAGAAGAAGCTTCTCATGATTTAAATATAGATAAGGATTTAATAGAAAATTTAGAAATAGGTAATACTAAGATTTTTAAAGATATAATTTTTTTGAAACAATTAGTAAATGATTATGCAAAATATTTAAGTTTAGATAAAGATAAGATTAATGAACAATTAAATGATTATTTATTCGAACATACTAGTAAAATTTCTTTAGAAGATATTGAAAGAGAAAAAAATAAAATAGATAGTAATAGAGTTTGTTCTCCTTATACTAATCCAATAAAGGAAAAAACATTAGAAATAAATAAACCTGAATATAAGTTAGCATTAATAGTAACTCTTATGTTATTGTTTGTTCTAATGCTTATATTAATAAAATTGTTTTTGATTAATAACACTGAAAAAGAAAAAGGACAAAGATATGAAAAGAAGAATGAATTTACCAAACAAACTTACAATTATTAGAATTGTATTAACTATTTTTATAATATTTTTCTTACTTTTTCCATTTGAACAAATTGGAGTACATATGCCAGAATATATTATTAAGTTTAATGCTCCTGTAAAAATAGGCTTAGAATATATAATATCTGGTATTATATTTATCGTAGCAGCTTTTACTGATTTTTTAGATGGATATATAGCAAGAAAATATAAACTTATTACTAACTTAGGAAAAATGTTAGATGCTATAGCAGATAAAGTATTAGTTAATTCTGTACTTATATGTTTTGCTGCTAATAATATAATTTCTCCATTTATAACAGTAATTATTATATTTAGAGATACTATAGTAGATGCAATTAAAATGCAAGCTGCAGCTAAAGGTAAGGTAATAGCAGCTATTACAACTGGGAAAATAAAAACTGCAGCTATGATGGTGGCTATTACATTGTTGTTTTTCTCAAATTTACCATTTGAGTTTTGGGGAATAAAAGTAGCAGATGTTATACTTTACTTTGCAGTTATTATGTCTTTAATTTCTATGACAGAATATATTTTAAAAAATAAAAATGTTTTTGAGTAACAATATTATATTTTATGAATAAGAAAAGCTTATATTAAAAGCTTTTTTCTTTATAAAAATATTTTTTCAAATATTTGTTCGAAAAAATATTGACAACTAATTTATAAAAGGTTATATTGAAAATGTTTTATACAAGGAGAAACGATGGCAAAAAAAGAAAGTAAAAAAGAGAAGTTAACTTTATCAGAAGCGATAGCTAAAATAGAAAAAGATTATGGAAAAGGATCTGTTATGAAACTTGGTGAAAATAAACATATGAAAATTGATGTTATATCAAGTGGAATTTTAAGTTTAGATTTAGCTTTGGGAGTTGGTGGATACCCTAAAGGAAGAATAGTTGAAATATATGGACCAGAATCAAGTGGAAAAACTACATTTGCCTTACAAGCTATAGCAGCAGCTCAAAGAGCAGGTGGAAAAGTGGCATTTATTGATGCAGAACATGCACTTGATCCAAGTTATGCAGAAGCATTAGGAGTTGATATTGATAATTTATTGCTTGCTCAACCTGATACTGGAGAACAAGCATTGGAAATATGTGAAGCTTTAGTTAGAACAGATGAAATAGCTATGGTAGTTATTGACTCAGTAGCAGCACTTGTACCGGAAGCTGAAATAGAAGGTACTATGGGTAGCAGTCAAGTTGGTTTACAAGCAAGACTTATGTCACAAGCTTTAAGAAAGTTAGCAGGAACTATTAATAAAACAAATACTATTGCAATTTTTATTAATCAATTAAGAGAAAAAGTTGGAGTAATGTTTGGAAATCCAGAAACTACTACTGGAGGAAGAGCATTAAAATTTTATGCTACTATTAGACTTGATATAAGAAAAAAAGAACTTATTCAAGTAGGTCAAAATACAGTTGGTACAAAGACGTTGTTTAAAGTTGTTAAAAATAAAGTAGCACCACCATTTAAACAAGCTTATGTAGATATCATGTATGGAGAAGGAGTTACTAGAGAAAGCGAATTGGTAGAACTTGGAACAGAAGCTGATATATTAGAAAAATCAGGTTCATGGTATTCATATAATGGTGAAAAATTAGGACAAGGAAAAGAAACAGTTAAAGAGTATTTAAAAAATAATCCTAAAGTAGCAGATGAATTAGAAGAAAAAATAAGAGAACATTATAATTTAAATGGTATGGCAAATGCCGATTTAGATGATGAAAGTTTAATGGAAGAATAACAAATGAAAATTTGTTATTTTTTGTCTAATTTAATTAAAAAAAATTTAATTAAATTGACTATTATAACTTATATAAAGTATTATCTTAATAGGAGTAGTTTATATGAAAAAGCATAGTAAAAAAATGCAAATACTAATAGGTGGATTATGTTTGTTTTTATTTATGCTAATAACATATTTGGGAGATAATTATAAAGATATATTTAAAAGTAGTGTTCATATAGATAAAAAGGATTATAAATTGAATTTAGAACTATTAGATTTTAATTTACATTCTACTAGTGGAACTAGTTTAAATATAGAATATTTTATTAAACAAAATGATGTTAAAGTTAAATTTACTCTAAAAGAAAAAGATGATACTATAACTTATAGAATTGTTTATAAAAATAATTCAGAAAAATCTATAAAGTTTAATTCGTTAGACTTTGAATATACTAATCTTAATTCTCTTATTACTCATGAAGTAAGGGGAATAAGTAAAGGAGAACTTATAAAGCCTAATGATACCGCAGTTATAGATATTAAATTTAAATATAAGGACGATGTTATGCAAAATGAAATAATTACAGAGGAAGTAAACATAAAAGCTAAGTTTACTATATCTAAAGATGAATGATACAGTATTTCTAATAATAGCAGGTATTTTTGGAGCTATTATTGTTTTTGCTATAGTGTATTTTATAACATCATCATCTAGAAAAAAGAAATTAGGAGTAATAGGTATGGTTACTAATAATAAAGGTTTAACTCAAGGAAAATTAACTGAGTTTTTACCTAATTTTGATAATAATAGATTTTCAAAAAATGTTTTTAGAACTTATATTAATATAGAACAAGCTTTAAATACATTAAATTTAGAAGGTATTAGAAATATGATATCTCCTGAATTATTTAAACAATACGAAGGACAAATAGCATTTTTTAAAAATCAAGGGAAATCTTTGATTAGACAAGATTTTACACATTATTATACAAGAATTATTGGAGTTACAAGACAAAATGGAGAAGTAATTGCTAATGTATTACTTGGTCTTGAATATAAGGAATATTTTTTAGATTCTGCTAATCAAGTTATAGGAAATAATCAATTTCCTATATCTAAAGAAATAAATTTATTATTAGCGGTTAAAAATAATACTAGAGCAGTTATGTCATGTACTCATTGTGGAGCTTTAGTAACTAGTAGAGTTACACCTAAATGTGGTTATTGTGAAAACCCTATAGTTAGTTATGATTATGAATTTGTTATATTAAAAGAAAGAAGTAGAACTATTAGAAAACCTAAGTTCTTTAATAACTAATTATGAAGAAAAAAATATTTTTACTATTATCTATATTTTTGATAATAGCTATATTTTATTTTTTTTATATAAACAAAAGAAATGATAGTTATAAAAATGTTATTAATTTATTTGATAATGTAAAAGATGAAAAATATTTAGGTTATTTTTTTAGATATCCAAATATAAATATTAGAGATATAGAAAATAAAATAAGATTATCTATTGTTATTAATGAATTGTATTTAGAAAATAAAAAGGATGAGTATAAAGAAGAAGATGTAAAAAATAAATACAAAACTTTTTTCAATGATAATAAATATAAAAGTGAATCTACTTTATATAAAGATAAAAAAGTTATTTATAAAGATAAAAAATATTATATAACAAGTGATGATTCTAATAATAAATTTAAAATATATCAAAAAGAAATTAAAAAAGAATATTTTTTTTACAAATTATCAGTTTATGTAAAAATAGCATATTTAAAAACAAGTCATGATAGATATGATATATACAAATTTTATGATAATGAATACATAGCTAGTATAGATGAAATAAAAGAAATAGAAAAATATGAAAAAGATTTAAAAACATATAAATTTGAATTTATTATGAAAGATAATAAATATAAATTAGAAAGAGTAGGAGAGGTAAAATGATAAAAGTAATTAATACAGAAGAAGAATTTGAAGAAGTTTTAAAAGAAGAAAGAGCAATAGTAGATTTTAATGCAGAATGGTGTTCATTTTGTAAAATAATGGAACCAATCATTGAAAATGTTAGTAAAAAACATAAAGATGTTAAAATATATTCAGTAAATGTTGATAATTTACCAAGTTTAGCAGAAGAGTATGGGGTTAGATTTTTACCAAATTTTGTAATATTTGAAAATGGTAAAGTGACAGATAGTAAAAGTGGAGGTATGGAAGAAGAAGAATTTTTAGAATTTGCTTTAAAGAAATAAGTTAATTTTAAAAATTTTCTTTTTTCTAAAGTTTCGATATGTGTGAAAATTCAAGTATATTATCGATGTTGTTATTGATAAAGAATTTCTTAAATTTATTAACTATAATAGTACCGATAGTATTAATACTATATACAATGTTAGATTTAATAAAAAATCAAATAGATGTAGATAAAAAGTATTTAAAAGTAATAGGAAAAAGATTTATATATGCAATATTAATATTTTTAGTACCAACTATTATAAATTTAATAGTTAATAATATAGATGAAGGAAATAAATATTTAACATGTTACAAAGAAGCTACAACAGAAAATATAAAATATTATAGAGCAAGAGAAGAAGCAGAGAAGAAAAAAGAAGAAGAAACTAATAACATTGCAAAAGAAAAAGCTGATGCTGAAAGAAAGCAAATAGAAAATATTAGAAGAATCTTAGGTGAAAAAAATAAACAGGAAAAAGAAGGGAATCCTGGTTCTTTTATAGGTAGCATAAATCAAGGAAATACTTGTATTTATTATCAAAGTGATTATAGAGCTTATTCTTATGGTGGAATAGGAAAAGCTACTATAGCAAGTCATGGTTGTGGACCAACTTCTTGTGCTGTAATACTATGTACAATGTTAAAAGATCCTAAATATACTCCAATTCTTACCACTAATGAGATTTGTAGAAGTGGAGGATGTACATCAGGAGGGACTTATTTTGAATCTTTAAATAAGTATTTAAGATCTAAAGGATTAAATACAAGATTAGTATATGGTAGTAAAACTGCAAAATCAGATTTTTATAATGCTTTATCTAATAATCAAATGATTTTAATATATGTTAATGGACATTTTCATGTTTTATCAGGTCTTCAAGATGGAAAAATAAGAATAGTTGAAGTAGGAAGTAAAGCAAAATCTCAAAAATTATATACCTATGAAGAGCTTATTGCTTTAAGGGGAATAAAAGGATATATTGTCGTATCCAGGTAGGTGAAAATATGTGTGAAAATTCAAGTATATTATCGATGTTGTTGTTGGTAAAGAATTTCTTAAATTTATTAACTATAATAGTACCGATAGTATTAATACTATATACAATGTTAGATTTAATAAAAAATCAAATAGATGTAGATAAAAAGTATTTAAAAGTAATAGGAAAAAGATTTATATATGCAATATTAATATTTTTAGTACCAACTATTATAAATTTAATAGTTAATAATATAGATGAAGGAAATAAATATTTAACATGTTACAAAGAAGCTACAACAGAAAATATAAAATATTATAGAGCAAGAGAAGAAGCAGAGAAGAAAAAAGAAGAAGAACAAAAAAATATAGAGAAAGAAAAAGCTGATTTAAAAAGAAAACAAATAGAAAATACAAGAAATGTATTAAGTGAACAAAATAAAAAGAAAGAAGAAGATAAAAATAATTCTTCAACTCCGAATATCAATAGTGGAAATACTTGTATTTATTTTCAAGGAGATTATGCATCACACAGCTATAATTCTTCTTGTGGAAGTATTGCAAGTTGTGGATGTGGAACTACATCTACTGCAGTAATACTATGTACAATGTTAAAAGATCCTAGTTATGAACCTATTAGAGTAACAAGAGAAGTATGTAAAATGGGTGGATGTACAGCAGGTGGAAGTAGTATGAATGTATTAATAAAATATTTAAACTCTAAAGGTTTAAAAACAGAAGCACATGATACACATTATAGTTTAGGAAACTTTAGTCATGCTAAAGCTAAAACAGATATTTACAATGCTTTAAGAAATAACAATATGGTTTTATTTCATATAACTAGACATTTCTTTGTACTTAGCGGTTTAGAAAACGATAAAATAAGAATAGTACAAGTAGGAAATAAAGGACAAAGTCAAAAAACTTATACTTATGAAGAATTAAAAGCTATGGTAGAAAGTATGACTAAAAATGGTAAGCATAGAGTAATACAAGGATATGTAATAGTATCTAAATAAGGAGAAAATATGAAAAAAATATTTATTTTATTAATTATGTTATTCTTTTTAACATCGTGTAATGTTAAATATAATTTGACTTATGAAAACGGAAGTTTTAAAGAAAATCTTAATGTAACACAAGAAAAACAAAAAGGTGATAATACAGTTGATGACTTAAAAAGTTTTTATGAAGCAAATAAAAATAATAGTGATTATAATTTGTTTTATAATTTAAGCGGAAATATAGAAGAGTTAATTTTTAAAAAAGAAAGTAAAAATATTGCTGATTCTAAGGTATTAGATTGTTTTTCTAAAAAAGTAATACTTGATGAAAAAGATACTTATTATTTTTATTTGCCATATGAAGATATAAGTTGTAATTATTTAACAGAAGTAGAATTTGTGTTTAAAACAGATGCTAAAGTTATAAAAAGTAATGCTACTTTTAAAGATGAAAAAAATGGTATATATAAATGGAATACTATAGAAAATGGAATAGAATTATTGTTTTCAAAAAATAAGAAACAAAGTACAAATACTATAAATTATGCTAGATATATTATCTTTATCTTGGTTATGGCAGTAGGAGTAGGATTTGTAATTTATAAATATAGGAAAGATAAGAGAATATGAAAAAATTAGATATAGTATATGAAGATAAAAACATAATAGTAATTAATAAACCTAGTAATATGTTAACTATTGCAACTACTAAAGATAAATATAATAATTTATATAGAAAAGTTTCTGAATATGTAAAAAAACAAAATAAGAACAATAAGATATTTATTATTCATAGACTTGATAAAGAAACTAGTGGTTTAGTAGTATTTGCTAAAAATAGAGATTCTAAAATAAAATTACAAAATGTATGGAAAGATACTAAAAGAGAATATTTAGCACTTTTAGAAGGAACTTTAAAAGAAAATTCTAATACATTAAGATTAAATTTAGAAGAAGATGATAATCATTATGTATATGTATCAAAAGATAAAACTAAAGATTTAGCTATAACACATTATGAAGTTTTACAAAGATTTGATCATAAAACTCTAGTTAGTATAAATATTTTAACTGGTAAAAAAAATCAAATAAGAGTATCTATGAGATATATTCATCATCCGATAGTGGGAGATAAAAAATATGGAGCAAAAACAAATCCATATAGAAGACTTATGTTGCATGCTGCATCTTTAGAATTTATTAATCCAAGCACTAATAAAAAAATAAAATTAGAAGCAGACATACCAAAAGTATTTTTGAAAGGCATAGAAAATGAAGGGTGAAGAATTAGAATTTAGAGATGTTTATTTAAAATGGGGAGTAATTGAAAGACAAAAACATTTAAAAAAATTGTGTAAAGAATTAAAAGTAGATTATAAAGATGCTTTGTTATTTGGATTTTTTTATGTAAATAAAGAAGGTAATTTGAAGTTTAAAATAGCAGGTTTTATAAAGAAAGAAAAAGATGAACTTTTTTTTGATGAAAAAGTAATAAGTCAAAATATTTCTATAAAGATAGAAGATTATCAATTTTTAAAGTTTAATGTAATAAATGAAAAATTAGAAGAATATGTTAATTATGCTGATACTGTAAAGTTATCTTGTACTTATAAAAAAGAAGATAAGATGAATTTACTTAAGACAAGAGAAATAAAAGAATTAGATAAATATAGAGATGATTTAAATCCAGATAATATATTAGTTAATTTAGTAACTAATAATATAGTGGAAGATATATGGTTAAAGTTAGAAGGTATTTATCAAGATGATTTTATTTGCAAACTTTTAGAAAACTCTAATAATTCGAAAGAATATACGAAAGATTCTTTAGTAGCAGTAGTATTTGATGAAGAAAATAATTTAGTAATAAAAAAACTATTGAAACAATAGTTTACATTTATATAAAATAAAAATAAAAAAATAGCAAAATTTCACTATTTTTTTATTATTATAAGAATAATAAGATATAGATAGGAGATTTTATATGGCAATTTCAGGTAGTGAAACTAAAGGAGTCAATTTAGATACAGTAAGTGTTACTAATTTAGCTCAAGATATAAATGGGAATTTTAGTTTAGGAGCTTTAGGAGAAAATGTATTAGCATCTATACCATTTATTGAAACAGATGCTGAAAAAGCAGCACAAATAGCCGCATCAATTAATGTTGGTACAGAAAGAATAGATTCGGATGTAACAAATATGTATGCTAAAGTTCAAAATGTAGGAGAAGTTTGGACAGGTCAAGATAGTGAAGCATTTAAAGTTGCATTTGATGATTTGAAAGCAAAAATTAATCAAAATGCTTCAACTTTATCAAGTTTAGCATCAACAATTATTGATGAAGCTAATGTTACTGCAGCACAAAACAGAAAATTTACAATGAAGGCAAATAATAGAGACGAATTGTATTAAGAAGAATATTATAGGGAGACATAAATATGAACGGTGAAAGAAGAATTGATGTTAATGGAATGACACAGTATACTTCTGATTTTAAAAGTCAAGCAGAAGAGCTTTTAACAAAATATGATTCTATAAGTAGAGCTCTAGATGATACATCTGGTATAAAAGGACATTCTGAAGCTGCTCTTCATCAAGCAAAAGAAGAAGTAGCTTCTATAAAAGCGCAGTTAGAAGGTATAGTAAATGGTTATTTTAATTATTTACAAGAAAATGTTCCAAATATAGAAGGACTTGATAAAGATGGACAAGCTCAACTTGCTAGCAATTTAGATAATTTATCAAAAGATTTTAAAAATAAAAGATCTGGCGGAGGAGGTGGATCTTCTGGAGGATCAGGATCAGGTGGAATGTCTGGTGGATCTTCTGGAGGAGCAACTGGTGGAGGTTCAACAGGAGGAGCAGCTACTACTCCAAGTGGAGGAAGTAGTGCAAACCCAAGTACTCAAACAACTAATCCAACAAATCCTAATGAAAATGGGAATAATGGCTTAAATCCTTTTAAACCAAATAATGATAGTTCTAAAAATAAAACTGGTGGTGATGCTACTACAAAATCTAATGATATTGATGCAAAAATCAAAGAAATTCAAGATAAAATGCGTCAAATGCAGGATGATATAAGAAAAAAACAACAAAAAGGAGATACTGGATTAACTGGTAAGCAAGGTATTCAAGGTGCACAAGGTAAACAGGGATCTCAAGGACTTCAAGGATATCAAGGTCGTCAAGGATCTCAAGGACAAAATGGAAGAGATGGTACAAGTTTCTCAACTGGTGGTTCAAGATTTGGAGGAACTACTGGTGGATTAAACGGAGGAGGATCTAGTTTTGGTGGATCTTCACAAATTCCATCATATACACCAAGTACAGGTAGTATTCCATCTACTGGAACAAACTTTGGAACAAATGGAAGTGGTAGTGGAACTGCTGAAACAGGTAGTGATTTAGGTACTACTTCAAGAGATAAAGATGATTTAGGAAAGATGTCTACTGGAAACGAAGAAGAAAATCCAAATTTAGAAAATGGAGAAGTAATTGAAGAAGGTAAATTGTCTGATGTAGCACCAAGTGATGATTTAAGTGATGGAAACTTAGAATTAGGTGCAACAGATGATAATTTAGTGCCAGAAGATAAAAAAGGAAATAATAATTTACTTAAATTTGCAGGAATAGGAGGAATGCTTTTAGGAAGTGGAGCATTAGCTGCAGGACTTGCAACTAAGAAAGATGAAGAAGAGTTATCAGCAGAAGAAGAAACTGGTGATGAACTTGAAGATGAATATAGTCAAGAATTAAAAGATTTCTATGAATAAAAAATAAAAAAGTTAATATTAACAAAATGTTAACTTTTTTTAGTGGAAAAATATTTATAATTATAGTAAAATTAAATTATCTAGAATATATCGGAGGATATGATGGGGAATAATAAAATATTAGATTATACATCAATTGGTGAAAAAAAAGGAAAATTTGATGCGTTAGCTAATAGCATAAAAGAAAGTTTAAGTAATGTTAGTAGTGGACTTGGAGAATTAGAAAAAGGTACAATTAGTCAAGAACAAGTAGATAGTTTTCAAAGTGAAATACAATTAAGAGTTAATGAATTAGATGAAATATCAGAAAAATTTAAAAATTATTTAAGTTACATCATTGAATCTAATCAAGACGAAGACTCTAAACAAGCCGCTGAAGTTGCAGAAGAAGTAGGTTTAATGAAAACAAATACTTCTCAAAATCAAAACGGAGGAGGATCAGGTAGTACTCCAAGTGGAGGAGGTTCATCTGGTGGATCAAATGGAGGAGGATCAAATGCCTCTGCTAGTTCAAATGCTAGTGCAACTGCCCCATCTACAACACAACCACAACAACAAGGAGAAAATCAAAATCAACAACAAGCTCCTGAAAATGTAGCTAAGACTGATTATGAAGCATATAAGAAAGAAACTTCAGAAAGATTTCAAAAAACAATTGATGATCAAAAGAAAGTAGATGAAAAACAAAATAAAGTAATTAATAATTTAAGTACAGATTTTAATAAATATAAAACAGATAATAATAAAGTAAATACAGAACAAGATAAAAAAATACAAGAAGTGTTCGATAAGTTAAAGGGACATGATTCAAGAATTAGTAGTCTTGAAGGTAGAACTAGTACATTGGAAGCAACTAAGACTAATACAGTTACTCCATCTGCACCAGCACCAGCTCCTAGTTATACACCATCCCCTGCACCAGCACCAAGTAATCCAACACAACCATCTCAAACTAATACACAACCAACAACCCCAGAACAACCAAAACCAGAAGCACCTAAGGTTGAAGAACCTAAGAAAGAACCTGAAATAAAAGAAGAACCACCAATAGATACAAAAACACCTATGGAAATAGATCCATCTAAATATGATCAAGATTTAAGTAAAGAATTAGGTAGTTTAGAACCAACACCAAATACTACTACTGAAACAGAAGCTAGTAAAGATGATAATGGAATTGTTAAAGCAGCAGCATTTGGAGCATTAGGGTTAGGAGCTTTAGGACTAGGTGGAGGAGCTTTGTATTACCATAATAAGAAAAAACAAGAAGAATTGAATGAAGAAGAAAATTCAAACGAAAATAATAATGATTATTTATACGATGATGATGAATTCTAATCATCATCTTTTTGTTTGACTGAATTATAAGAAAGTGGTAATATTTAGTTGAGCAGTTTTTATTAGCTGTTTTTATTTTAAATTAAAATAAGGAGTTTATATGGGAAATAAAAAGGCAAATCCAGTAATTTCATATTTTAAAGATGTGAAAAGAGAAAGTAAAAAGATAGTATGGCCTTCTAGAAAAAATTTAATCAAATATTCTGTTGCTACAGTATTGTTTGTTGCTCTTATGGCTTTATTTTTCTTGTTATTATCTTTTTTAGCAGCATTTTTACAAGGTACATTAGTGCCATGGATTAGGACAATAATTAAATAGAGGTGTAGATATGGAAAATGAAAAAAAATGGTATATTGCTACAACATATTCAGGGCATGAATTAAAGGTAAAAGAAAAATTAGAAATGAGAGCTGAATCTTTAGGTATGAAAGATCAAATATTTAGAGCTATAGTACCAGAAGAAACAGTTGTAGAAAATAAAAACGGAGAAATGAAAACAAGACTTAGAAAGTTATTTCCAGGTTACATCATGATTGAAATGATTATGACTGATAGAGCGTGGCATGTAGTAAGAAATACTCCAGGAGTTACAGGTTTTATTGGTTCTAGTGGAAAAGGTGCTAAACCTATACCGTTATCACAAGAAGAAGTAGAAAAGATATTTAAGTCAATGGGGCAAACTGTTAAGGGTGAAGAACTTAAAATTGAAGTTGGTTCAAAAGTTAAAATTGTTGATGGACCATTTTCTGGAATGCTTGGTATTGTTAAAACACTTAACAATGATGTAGCTATTATCAATATAGATTTATTTAATCAAGTTACTGAAGTAGAAGCTACAATGGAACAAATAGTACTTGATATGTAAATGAATTTATGATAGTATTTAATACGACTTTATGTAGTTATTTTATATAAAGGAGTGGGAAGTTTTAACTTTGCTGTTATGACCACTAGCGAAAACAAATATAGGAGGTGTTATCGTGGCTAAGAAAGTTAGTAAAATAATTAAATTACAAATTCCAGCAGGACGTGCTAATCCATCACCACCGGTAGGAACTGTTTTAGGACCAGCAGGTGTTAATTTAATGGATTTTTGTAATAAATATAATGAAGCTACAAAAGATAAGATGGGAGATATCATACCAGTTGAAATAACTGTGTATGAAGATAAGAGTTTTACATTTATATTAAAAACTCCACCTGTATCAGATCTTTTAAAGAAAGCTGCTAATATTACAAAAGGTAGTACAAAAGGTAAGAAAGAAATTATTGGAAAAGTATCTAAAGAAGATATTAAAAAAATTGCTGAAATTAAATTAGAAGATTTAAATGCATACGATATTGAAAGTGCTATGAAAAGTGTTGAAGGTAGTGCTTTAAATATGGGTATAGAAGTAAAATAAAACCTTAATATACGTGGGAGGTTTAAAAATCGTTTAACCACATAGGAGGAAATATGAAGATATTAAGTAAAAGATATAAAGAAGCTTTAAGTAAAATAGAAAAAGGTAAAGTTTACGATAAAGAAGAAGCTTTAAAATTATTAAAAGAAACATCAACTACTAAATTTGATTCAACAGTAGAAGTATCTGTTAGATTAAATTTAGATACTAAAAAAGCAGATCAACAATTAAGAGGAGCATTAGTATTACCTAAAGGTACTGGTAAAACAAAGAGAACTTTAGTTATATGTAATGCAGCTAAATTAGAAGAAGCAAAAGCATCAGGTAGTGATTTCTATGGTGATAAAGATATGATTGAAAAGATCGAAAAAGAAAATTTCTTCGATTATGATGTTATAATTGCAACACCAGATATGATGCCACATTTAGGTAAAATTGGTAAAATTTTAGGACCAAAAGGTTTAATGCCAAATCCTAAAACAGGAACTGTTACAAATGATATTAAAAAAGCAGTTAATGATGTTAAAATGGGACAAGTTGAATATAGATGTGATTCATATGGAATAGTACATGGAATCATAGGTAAAAGTAGTTTCTCAGTTGAAGATTTAAAAGAAAATTTAAATGCTTATGTAAATGCTATCATTAAAGCTAAACCAACAGGAGCTAAAGGTAAATATATAGCAAGTATATATTTGTCAACAACTATGGGACCTAGTATCAAAATAAGTGAAACAAATTTTGACAATTAATAAAATTTATATATAATATTAAATGAAGTGCCAAAGACAGTAGGTAAAAAAGTAAATCCTACCGAGGATAAAACTTTTATAAAAGTCTTTGGTGTTACAAAGACTTTTTTTAGTCAGAAAGGAAGAATCATGGCAAGTGAAAAGATCTTATCAAAGAAAAAAGAAGTAGTATCAGAAATAAAAGATATTATTGAAAATAATGGAACTCTAATATTATTTGATTACCGTGGACTTACTGATAAAGAAGCTAAGGAAATTAGAAGAGAACTTAGAAAAAATAATGATGATTATAAGATATATAAAAATACATTATTAAAGTTAGCTTTTAATGATAAAGGTATAAATCTTGATGAAGCATTAAGTGGGCCAAGTGCTTTAGCGTATGGAACAGACCAATTAAGTGCAATTAAGACTTTAAGTAAGTTTGCAAAAGCAAATCAAAATTTAGAAATTAAGATTGGTTATGTAGATAAAGAAGTAGCTGATCTTAATAAGATTAATTCTCTAGCATCATTACCATCAAGAGAAGAACTATTAACAATGGTTGCAGGTGGAATGATAGGAATTGTAAGAAATTTAGCAATTGGTTTAGATTTAGTTTCTAAACAAAAAGAAAATAATTAGAAAGTAGGAGGTATTAAAAATGGCTAAATTAACTAAAGATGAATTTATAAATTCATTAAAAGAAATGACACTTTTAGAAATAAAAGAATTAGTAGATGCAATGAAGGAAGAATTTGGAGTTGATCCATCAGCAGTAGCTGTAGCAGCACCAGCTCAAGGAGGAGCAGCAGAATCAAGCGATTCACCTTCAACTGTAACAGTATCAATTAAAGATGCAGGAGCAGCTAAGATTAATGTAATTAAAATAATCAAAGAATTAACAGGATTAGGATTAAAAGAATCAAAAGATATAGCAGATAAAGGTGGAGTTGTTAAAGAAAATATTTCTACAACAGAAGCTGATGATATCAAAGCTAAATTAGAAGAAGCTGGAGCTACTGTAGAAGTTAAATAAAAATTTTAAAAAGCTTTGAAATTTTTAAATACTTATAGTAATATGTAATTAGGAAAGGAACCAATTATTTATTGTTTAATTAATTGGTTCCTTTTTATTTTCAGCAGTAAAAAGTATATTTTGTGTTAAAAATAAAGAGAAAATTGTCTTTTTTCTAATATTTTGTAAAGTTTGTTGACTAAATACAAAATAAAAAGTTATAATATAAATTAGCTTTTTATAGCTATATCTTTTGTAAAATATTAATGTTAGGGGTGAAAGCGTGCATTATAAGAAAGTAAAGTTTGGAAAAAAAGAAAGAGTTACATTTTCTAAAGTAAAAAATGAATTCGAGTTAAAAGACTTACTCGAAATACAAATGAAGTCTTATCAAGAGTTTTTAGATAAAGGAATAGAAGAAGTATTTACAGATCTTTTTCCTATAGAAAATTTTTCTGGTACATTATCATTAGAATTAGGAAAATATCATTTTGAAAAACCTCGTCACACAATTAAAGAATGTCGTGATAGAGATTTAACTTATGCTATGCCATTAAAAGTTTTATCTAAATTAACTAATCATGTAACTGGTGAAGTTATAGAAAAAGAAATATTTTTAGGTGATATTCCCGCTATGACAGATAGTGGAAGTTTTGTTATAAACGGAGCAGAACGTTGTGTAGTATTACAACTTGTTAGATCTCCTAGTGTTTATTTTACTGAAAGTAAGGATAAAAACGAACGTGAACTTATAGAGTGTCAAATGATTCCTAATCGTGGAACATGGTTAGAGTTCGAAACAGATGCTAAAGATGTTTTATATGTAAGAATAGATAGAACAAGAAAAGTTACACTTACAACACTTTTAAGAGCTTTTGGATTATCTAGTGATGAAGACATCCTAGGTGTTTTTGGTGACAATAAATATATTAAAAACACTATAGAAAAAGATTCATCTAAGAATATTGATGAAGCTTTAATAGAAATATATGAAAAATTAAAACCAGGAGAACCTGCAACTTTAGATTCAGCTAAAAATCATATTCAAACAAGATTTTTTGATGAATTTAGATATGATTTAGTAAAAGTTGGTCGTTATAAATATAATAAAAAATTAAATATTGCTAATCGTATTTTAGGTTTAAAACTAGCAGAAGATGTTAAAACAGCATCTGGAGTAATCGAAGCTGGTACACTAGTTAATAGAGAAAATTTATTATTAATCAAAGAAGCATTAGAAAACGGATTTAATGTTAAAAAAATTAAAATAAATGAAGAATTAGATGATTATGCTAACATTCAAACGTTAAAAGTATATAATCCTGAAAATGAAAAAGAAATTATAGAATTACTTGGAGTAGACGTAAGAGAAAATTACAAACGTTTAACTATTCCAGATGTTTATGCTGCAGTATCATATTATTTAAATTTATTTGATAAAATTGGTAAATTTGATCAAGTAGATCACCTTGGTAACAGAAGAGTTAAACAAGTTGGTGAATTAATGCAAAACCAATTTAGAATTGGTGTTACTAGAACAGTTAGAAATATTAATGATAGAATGTCAACACAAGATATAGAAGAAATAACTCCTAAGACATTAATTAATATTAAACCTATAACAGCAGCATTCAAAGAATTCTTTGGAAGTGGACAAATATCACAATATATAGATCAAATAAATCCTATATCTGAACTTACTCACAAGAGACGTCTTACTAGTTTAGGTCCAGGAGGACTTTCTAAGGAAAGAAGTGGTATTGAAGTTCGTGACGTTAATGAATCTCACTATGGAAGAATTTGTCCGATTGAAACATCTGAAGGTCAATCAATTGGTCTTGTTACAACACTTGCTTCTTATGCTAGAGTTAATGAATATGGATTTATTACAACTCCATATAGAGTTATTAAAGATGGATATGCTACTGAAGAAGTTAAATATTTAACAGCAGATGAAGAAGAAGATTATATTATATCTATAGCAACCATAAAAGTAGATGAAAATAATAAAATTGTAGATGAAAAAGTACCTGCTAGATACAATGCAGAAAATATAATTGTTACACCAGATAAATTAGATTTAATGGATGTATCAGCACAGCAAATTATTTCTGTAACTACAAGTTCAATACCTTTCTTTGAACATAATGATGCTAACCGTACACTTATGGGTGCTAATATGACTAGACAAGCAGTACCTTTAATTAAAACAGAAGCACCAATAGTTGGAACAGGTGTAGAATATACAGCTGCTAAATATAGTGGGGTTGAAGTTTTATGTAAAAAAGCTGGGGTAGTAACATATGCTGATGGATCTAAAATTTTAGTAGAAACAGTAGATGGAACAGATGAATATAAATTAGCTAATTTTGAATTAGCAAACTCTGGAAACTATAAACATCAAAGACCTATAGTAAAAGCAGGAGAAAAAGTTAAAGTAGGGGACGTATTAGCAGATGGACAATCTTGTGATAATGGAGAACTTGCTTTAGGAAGAAACGTAGTAGTAGCATATACTACATTTAATGGATATAACTTTGAAGATGCTGTAATCTTAAACGAAAGACTTGTTAAAGATGATGCATATACTAGTATTCATTTACAATTACAAGAAATTCAATGTCGTGATACAAAACTTGGACCTGAAGAAATAACTAGAGATATACCTAATGTATCAGAAGCAGCAAGAAAAAATCTTGATGAAAATGGAATTATAATTATTGGTACAGAAGTAAAAGCAGGAGATATATTAGTAGGTAAAGTAACTCCTAAAGGTATGGTAGAACTTACTTCAGAAGAAAAACTTTTACATGCAATATTTGGTGAAAAATCAAGAGAAGTTAGAGATACATCTCTTAGAGTTCCAAATGGTAGCGAAGGTATAGTTCAAGATGTTAAAATCTTTACTAGAAAAGATAATGAAGAAATGCCAGCTGGTGTTTCAGTACAAATAAAAGTATATATAGCTCAAAAGAGAAAAATTCAAGTTGGGGATAAAATGGCTGGACGTTATGGAAACAAAGGTGTTATATCTTTAGTTTTACCAGAAGAAGATATGCCTTTCTTACCAGATGGTACACCAGTAGATATTTTACTTAATCCTCAAGGGGTTCCATCTCGTATGAATATAGGTCAAATCCTAGAAATGCATACTGGTATGGCAGCTAAGAAAATGAACATGTTAGTATCAACTCCAGCATTTGATGGAGCTAAAGTAAATGAAATATACGAAATGATGAAAGATGCTAAGATGGATGAAGATGGTAAAACAATTCTTTATGATGGAAGAACTGGAGAAGCATTTGATAATCGTGTAACAGTAGGGATTATGTATATGTTTAAACTTAACCACATGGTTGATGATAAACTTCATGCTAGATCAACAGGACCATATGCATTAGTTACACAACAACCACTTGGTGGAAAAGCTAATATGGGTGGACAAAGATTTGGAGAAATGGAAGTTTGGGCACTTGAAGCTTATGGTGCAGCTAACATATTACAAGAAATCTTAACAGTTAAATCAGATGATGTTGTAGGTAGAGTAAAAGTATTTGAAGCTATAGTTAAGGGAGAAACATTTGATTTAGCAGGTATTCCAGAATCATTTAGAGTTCTTCTAAAAGAACTTCAAGCATTAGGACTTGATGTTAGAATTCTTGATGAAAAGAGAAAAGAATGGAACTTAAAAGAAATAGAAGATGATGAATATAAAGAAAATTTTGAGTGTCTAGAAGAAGAAAAAGTAGTTGATAAAGAACAAGAAGATGATTACGAAGATGAAGAAGAGGATATTAATTACGATACACTCTTAGAAGATGAAAAGGAGGATGAATAATGATACCAGTAAATGATTTTGATGCTTTAAAAATTGGTATAGCATCTCCTGAAAAAATAAAAGAATGGTCATATGGTGAAGTAACTAAGCCAGAAACAATAAATTATAGAACATTAAAACCAGAACCAGATGGATTGTTTTGTGAAAGAATTTTTGGACCAAAGAAAGATTATGAATGTGCTTGTGGAAAATACAAGAGAGTAAGATATAAAAATATAATTTGTGATAGATGTGGAGTTGAAGTTACTAGTAGTAAGACAAGACGTGAAAGAATGGGTCATATAGCTCTTGCTACTCCAGTTTCACATATTTGGTTCTTCAAAGGTGTTCCTTCAAGAATGTCTTTAGTATTAGATATAAGTCCAAGAGATTTAGAAGAAGTACTATATTTTGTTAGTTATATAGTTTTAGATAAAGGTAATACACCTCTTATGGAAAAACAAGTATTATCAGAAAATGATTATCAAGCATATTATGCAAAATATGGAAACTCTTTTAGAGTTGGTATGGGTGCGGAAGCAATTAAAGAACTTTTAAAGAAGATTGATCTAAAAAAAGACATGGATGAAATTGAAGAAGAACTTCCAAATGCTTCTGAACAAAGAAAAGTTAGATTAGTTAAAAGATTAGATGCATTAAATGCTTTTTATAAATCTAATCAAAGACCTGAATGGATGATAATAGAAAATTTACCTGTTATACCTCCAGAACTTAGACCAATGATTCAACTAGATGGTGGAAGATTTGCAACAAGTGATTTGAATGATTTATATAGAAGAGTAATTAACAGAAATAATCGTTTAAAGAAATTACTTGAATTATCAGCACCAAACATTATCGTTCAAAACGAAAAGAGAATGCTTCAAGAAGCAGTTGACTCATTATTTGATAACGGAAGACGTGGAAGAAGTGTTACAGGAGCAGGAAATAGACCTTTAAAATCTTTAGCTAGTATTTTAAAAGGAAAACAAGGAAGATTTAGACAAAACTTATTAGGTAAAAGAGTTGATTATTCTGGACGTAGTGTTATCGTAGTAGGACCAGAATTAAAAATGTATCAATGTGGTTTACCAAAAGATATGGCAATTGAATTATTCAAACCTCATCTTATAAGAGGACTTGTTGAAAAAGGTCTTGCAAGTAATATCAAAGCTGCTAAAAAATTAATAGAAACAAAAGATAATTGTGTATGGAATGTAGTAGAAGAAATTATTAAAGAATATCCAGTTTTATTAAATCGTGCACCGACTTTACATAGACTTGGTATTCAAGCATTTGAACCTATTTTAATAGATGGTAAAGCAATTAGACTTCATCCGTTAGTTTGTGCAGCATTTAATGCTGACTTTGATGGAGATCAAATGCCGGTTCACGTACCTTTAAGTGAAGAAGCAAAAGCAGAAGCTAGAATATTAATGCTTGGTTCAAATAATATTTTGAATTTAAAAGATGGAAAACCAATAGTTACTCCTTCTCAAGATATGGTTTTAGGTAATTACTATATTACTATGGAAAAAGCAGGTCTTGAAGGTGAAGGAAGAGTATTTAAAAATCCAATGGATGCATTAATGGCTTACGAAAGAAGAGAAATAACTCTTCAAACAAGAATTGCTATTAAAGCAGATGCTTTTAAACATAAAATTTTAATGGATAACTTAAAAGATAAATATCTTGTAACAACTCCAGGTAAAATTAAATTTAATGAAATATTACCAGATAGTTTTTCATATATAAATGAACCTACTGAAGAAAATATTCAAGGTATGACACCTAGTAAATACTTTATAGATAAAGGTGTAAATATTAAAGAAGCAATAGAAAAAATGCCGCTTGTTGAACCTTTTAAAAAGGGAACACTTGAAAAAATAATTGCTGAAGTATTTAGAAGATATCAAACAACTGAAACTTCTATAATGCTAGATAAAATGAAAGATTTAGGATTTAGAGAATCTACTAAATCAGGTATAACTATTTCTCTTAGTGATATTTTAGAATGTGAAAATAAAGGTGCTATAATAGCAGAAGGGGAAAAAGAAGTTCAAAATATTGAAAAACAATATAAACGTGGACTTATAACTGATGAAGAAAGATATACTAAAGTAGTAGATGTATGGTTTAAAGTTAATGATGAAGTACAAAAAGAACTTAACCAAATAGCTAAAGCTAATCCTGATAATCCAATTTTCATAATGATGTTCTCTAAAGCCAGAGGATCACTTGATAGTTTTAGACAAATCGCTGGTATGAGAGGTATGACTAGTAAACCTAATGGTAAATTTGTTGAAATACCTATTACATCATCATTTAAAGATGGTATGTCTATAGCAGAATTCTTCTTATCTACTCATGGTTCTCGTAAGACTCAATCAGATAAATCACTTAAAACTGCTGAATCAGGATATCTAACAAGAAGATTGGTTGATGTTTCTCAAAATATTATTGTTAGAGAAGAAGATTGTGGAACAGAAAATGGTTTACTTGTTAAAGAGTTTGTAAATGAATCAACTAAAGAAGTTATTGAAAGCTTATTTGATAGAATAGCTGGTAGATATACTAATAAGAAGATAGTTCATCCTGAAACAAAAGAAGAAATAATTGGTAAAGGTGAATATATTACAGATAATATAGCTGAAAAAATTATAGCAGCTGGTATTAAAGAAGTAGAAATAAGAAGTGTACTTACTTGTGGTAGTCATAATGGAGTATGTAAGAAATGTTATGGTAGAAATCTTGCAAATGGTCAACCAGTTGAAGTTGGAGAACCTGTAGGGGTAATAGCAGCTCAATCAATTGGAGAACCGGGAACTCAACTTACTATGAGAACATTCCATGGTGGAGGAGTTGGAGGAGAAGCAGATATTACTCAAGGGCTTCCTCGTGTAGAAGAATTATTTGAAACAAGAACTCCTGCAAGTAAAGCTACAATAGCAGAAATTAGTGGAACTGTAACTGAAGTAATAGATGGAAAAGGTAAGACTAAAGGTAAAGTTATAATTTCTAATAAATTAGAAACTAAAGAACATACAACTAACTATAATCCTAAGTTTATAGTTAAAGTAGGTGATCAAGTAGAAGCAGGAGATAAATTAACAGAAGGTTCTATATCACCAAAAGAACTTATGAAAGCAACAGATGCTTTAACAGTTCAACAATATATTCTAAAAGAAGTACAATCTACTTATAGAAGTCAAGGGGTAGGAATTGCTGATAAACATATTGAAATAATAGCTAGAAGAATGGCATCTAGAATCAAGATTTATGATTCAGGAGATACTTCATTACTTAGTGGTTTAACAGTAAGTTTCAAAGAATTCCAAGATATTAATAAAGAAGCAATTATGAAAGGTAAGAGACCTGCAAGAGGAGAATTTATGATACAAGGTATCACTAAAGCATCTCTTGATACAGATTCATTCTTAGCAGCTGCATCATTCCAAGAAACAACAAGAATTTTAACTGAAGCAGCAGTAAATGGTAAGATTGATGAACTTGATGGTCTTAAAGAAAATGTACTTATAGGTAAACTTATTCCAGCTGGAACAGGTTCTAAAAAGTATAAACATGTATCTTATACAACAGCAATGCCATTTGATAATTCAGACCCTTTAGATGATTTTGAAGAAGGATTTATGGAATAATAGAAAAAGAAGACAAAAATCTTCTTTTTTTCTATTTTTATATTGCATTAAAAAGTCTATTTGTGTTATCATATAGGTGCTTTTTAAGTATTGCTCGTTTTGGCGAGCTTATATTTATAACAAGTAAGATACACCAGGGTATGTGTAGAAAGGAGGACATATATGCCTACAATTAATCAGCTAGTTAAAAAAGGAAGAAGTAACAAGGTAAGAAAAAGTAAATCACCAGCTTTAACATTTTCACTAGATACAATTAATAAAAAGAAAACTTTACAAAATTCTCCACAAAAAAGAGGAGTTTGTACAAGAGTTGGTACTACTAAACCTAAGAAACCAAACTCTGCCTTAAGAAAATATGCTCGTGTTAGATTAAGTAATGGTATGGAAGTAACTGCATACATTCCAGGAATTGGACATAACTTACAAGAACATAGTGTTGTTTTAATTAGAGGAGGAAGAGTTAAGGACTTAATTGGGGTTAGATACCACATTATAAGAGGAACTCTTGATACAGCCGGAGTTAAAGATAGAAAACAAGGTCGTAGTTTATATGGAGCAAAAAGACCTAAAAACTAAAAATTAAGAAAGGAGAATTATAATGAGAAAAAGACAAGCTATTAAAAGAGATGTTTTACCAGATCCAATATATGGTTCAAAAGTAATAATGAAACTTATTAATGCTATTATGTTAGATGGTAAAAAAGGTAAAGCACAAACTATTCTTTATAAAGCTTTAGATTTATTAAAAGAAAAAACACATGAAGATGCATTTGAATCATTCAACAAAGCATTAGACAATCTTAAACCTGTACTTGAAGTTAAATCTAGAAGAGTTGGTGGAGCAAACTATCAAGTTCCAATAGAAGTAACTAAAGCAAGAAGTGAAGCATTAGCTCTTCGTTGGTTAGTTAAATATTCAAGATTAAGAAAAGGTCATAGTATGGCTGAAAATTTAGCAAATGAATTATATGATGCAATTAACGAAACAGGACAAGCATTTAAGAAGAAAGAAGATACACATCGTATGGCAGAAGCAAATAAAGCATTTGCTCATTACAGATGGTAAGGAGAGGGTATGGAAAAGACACCTATAGAAAAAACAAGAAATATCGGTATCATGGCTCACATCGATGCTGGTAAAACTACAACAACTGAAAGAATTTTATTTCATACAAAGAAAATTCATAAAATAGGAGAAACACATGATGGTGCTTCTCAAATGGACTGGATGGAACAAGAAAAAGAAAGAGGTATTACAATTACATCTGCTGCAACAACAGCACATTGGAAAGGATATCGTTATAACATCATAGATACACCAGGACACGTAGATTTTACTATTGAAGTTAGTCGTAGTTTAAGAGTATTAGATGGTGCAGTAGCATTAATCGATGCTCAAGCTGGAGTAGAACCTCAAACTGAAACAGTTTGGAGACAAGCAACAGAATTTAAAGTTCCAAGAATTATTTTTGCTAACAAAATGGATAAAATGGGAGCAGATTTTGAGTACTCATTAAAAACTATTAAAGATAGATTAGGAGTTAAATCAGCACCTATAGAATGGCCAATTGGAGCAGAAAACGAATTCAGAGGAGTTATCGATTTAGTTACTATGAAAGCTTATGAATATGATGGAAAAGATGAAGAAAATACAACAGAAATTGAAATTCCAGCAGATTTAAAAGAAATAGCAGAAACAAGAAGAAGTGAATTAATAGAAATAGTAGCTGAATACGATGATGAAGTAATGAATAAATATCTAGAAGGTGAAGAATTATCAATAGCTGATATTAAAAAAGCTATAAGAAAAGCAGTATTATCTGTAGAATTCTTCCCAGTAATGTGTGGAACAGCATTAGGAAATAAAGGTATTAAATTATTACTTGATGCAGTTATAGATTATTTACCTTCTCCACTTGATGTAGAAGCAGTAAAAGGATATGACTTAAATGAAAAAGAAATAAGTAGAAAACCTAGTGATAGTGAACCATTTAGTGCATTAGCATTTAAAGTAATGGCAGACCCATTTGTAGGTAGATTAACATTCTTTAGAGTATACTCTGGTACATTAAAAAGTGGATCTTACGTTTTAAATTCAAATAAAGATTCTAAAGAAAGAATAGGTCGTATATTATTAATGCACGCTAATACTAGATCTGAAATATCAGAAGTATCAACAGGAGATATTGCAGCAGCAGTAGGTCTTAAAAATACTACTACTGGGGATACATTATGTGATGAAAAGAAACCAATTATTCTTGAATCAATGAAATTCCCAGAACCAGTTATTGAACTTGCAATTGAACCTAAGACAAAAGATGATCAAGAAAAACTTGGTATTGCACTTCAAAGATTAGCAGAAGAAGATCCAACATTTAAAGTTCATACAGATTCTGAAACAGGACAAACAGTTATTGCTGGTATGGGAGAACTTCATTTAGATGTTTTAGTTGATAGAATGAGAAGAGAATTCAAGGTTGAAGCTAATGTAGGTAAACCTAGAGTTGCATATCGTGAAACAATTAAGAAATCTGCAGAATGTGAAGGTAAATTTATTAAGCAAACTGGTGGACGTGGACAATATGGACATGTTTGGATTAGATTTGAACCAAATCCTGAAAAAGGTTATGAATTCGTTGATGAAGTAGTAGGTGGAGTAGTTCCTAGAGAATATATTCCAGTAGTAGATAAAGGATTACAAGAAGCTTTAGAAGCTGGTATTCTAGCAGGATATCCTTTAATAGATATAAAAGCTACATTATTTGATGGATCATATCATGATGTTGACTCTAGTGAAGTTGCATATAAAGTAGCTGCAGGATTAGCATTAAAAGAAGCTAAGACTAAGTGTCAAGCAGTATTACTAGAACCAATCATGAAAGTAGAAGTAACAGTTCCAGATGAATATTTTGGAAGTGTTATGGGAGATTTAACATCAAGACGTGGAAAACCTGTTGGTCAAGAATCAAGAGGAAATGCTATCAAACTTGACGCTTTAGTACCATTATCTGAAATGTTTGGATATGCTACTAGTTTAAGAAGCAACACTCAAGGAAGAGGTAATTTTACTATGATAGCTGATCACTATGAAGAAGTACCTAAGAATATAGCAGAAGAAATTATCAAAAAAAGTGGTAATTAGTTAAAAGATGTTGATAAAACAAAAAAAATTATGTAAAATTAAAGAGATTTATAGGAGGAAAAAATGGCTGAAAAACAAAAATTTGATAGATCAAAAGTTCATGTAAACGTTGGAACAATTGGACACGTAGACCATGGAAAAACAACTTTAACAGCAGCAATTACAAAGAGACAAGCTGAAAAATTCGGTGGAGACTTTGTTGATTATGCTAATATAGATAAGGCTCCAGAAGAAAGAGCTAGAGGTATTACAATTAATACTTCACACGTTGAATACCAAACAGATAAAAGACATTATGCTCACGTAGACTGTCCAGGGCATGCTGACTATGTTAAAAATATGATAACTGGTGCAGCACAAATGGATGGGGGAATATTAGTTGTTGCTGCAACTGATGGACCAATGGCACAAACAAGTGAACACTTATTACTTGCTAAACAAGTTGGTGTACCAAGAATAGTAGTATTCATTAACAAATGTGATCAAGTAGATGATCCAGATATGTTAGATTTAGTTGAAGAAGAAATCAGAGATTTACTTAAGAAATATGATTTCGATGGAGATAATACTCCAATAATTAGAGGTTCAGCTCTTAAAGCACTTGAAGGTGATGCTAAATATGTTGAAAGTATCGACAAATTAATGGATGCAGTAGATAGTTGGATACCAGATCCAGTTAGAGATACTGACAAACCATTCTTAATGAGTATTGAAGATGTATTTACAATTACAGGACGTGGAACTGTTGTTACTGGTAGAGTAGAAAGAGGAACTTTAAAAGTAAATGACGAAGTTGAAATCGTAGGTATTAGACCAACTCAAAAAACAGTTGCTACAGGAATTGAAATGTTTAGAAAACAATTAGATAGTGCAGAAGCTGGAGATAATGCTGGGGTTCTTTTAAGAGGAATTTCTCGTGAACAAGTAGAAAGAGGACAAGTTTTAGCTAAACCAGGAACTGTTACTCCACATCACAAGTTCAAAGCACAAGTTTATGTACTTACTAAAGAAGAAGGTGGAAGACATACACCATTCAAAAATGAATATCGTCCACAATTCTACTTTAGAACTACTGATGTTACAGGTGTTATCGAACTTCCAGAAGGAACTGAAATGGTAATGCCAGGTGATAACGTTGAAATGACAGTTGATTTAATTCACCCAATCGCTATCGAAGATGGAACAAAATTCTCTATTCGTGAAGGTGGAAGAACTGTTGGAGCTGGAAACGTTACAAAAATTATCGAATAATAAAATATATAAAAGACCGATTTTTGGTCTTTTTCTTTTTGTAAAAATTTTAAAAAAATGGAAATATAATAGATAATATGCTATTATCTAATAGTGAAGGTAGAACCTTACGAAAAAGGAGAATAAAATGAAAATCAAAAAAATATTGTTAATTCTTCTTATTTTTGTTACAACATTTGGTCTTATATTTAGTATAAGTAAAGTAACTTTTTTATCTAAAAAACAAGATCAAAATGAAGTATCAGAAGAAAATAAGAAAAAAGAAAAACAAAAAGAAAAAGCAGGAGAAGATAATAAAAAAGATAGTACAGCTGATAATAAAACAACTGATAATAAAACAGAAGAAGAAAAACCAAAAAATTCAACTAATCCAACTAATCCTATAACTACTCCAAACGAAAGAAGAGTTTTACCAAAGAAAAATAATAATAAACCTGTAAAACCTATTATTCCAAACATTCCAGAAGTACCAACTCCTGGAGTTACACCAACGCCAACTCCAGATCCAACGCCAAATCCAAAACCAAACCCAGATCCAACACCAACTCCAGATCCAAAACCAAATCCAAAACCAGAAGAACCAGTAGAAATACCTGCAGGTCAAGCAGTAAAAACTACTTATGAAAAGAATGGTAAAAAGATAACAACACTTTGGACAAAAGGAATAAAACCACCAAAAATGGATGAATTTACTGAAGAAAAACATAATGATTATTTAATAGTAACAACTCCATATAAGTCTAATAAAGGATGGTATGATACAAATAAATCTGAATCAGGTCATAACGATAGAGTTTTATGTAGTGGAGCAGTAGCAAGTAATATGCTTCATTGGTGGCTTGAACAAAACAAAACATATATTGATAGATATTTAAGTAGTAAGCCAGAAAGAGCTATTTTACCAGGTGAATCTAGTCCATGGAAAAATTTAAATACTTATTTATCATCATTTAAAAATCAAAGTGATAGTAAAATATTTGAAATGTTCAAATTATATTATGGACATACTAATGGTATATGGGCAGATACTAGTGTAGATTTCTTTATAAATGGATATATAGCATCTCTTACTGGTGCTACTAATAGTCCTGAAAAATTTAATAGAGATAATAGAGGTGGATTCTTTAACGAAGTTTTTGGAACTGATATTCTAACAAATAGATTTTTCTCGGGAGATTATAATGAATTTAGTGATGCAATAAAAAAAGAACTTCAAAAAGGAAATATTATTGGATTAAGCCATAGAACAGGATCTACTAAATCAAACCATATTATAACTGTTTGGGGAGCAGATTTTGATGAAAAAGGTAAAATTATAGGAATATATATTACTGATTCAGATGATTATTCTGAAGCAAATGTGGGTATGAGAAGACTTAATGTGAATAATAAAGATGGAAGACCAGCAATAACTGCAAGTACTAAGAAAAATGTAGGAAGTAATTTAGAATATATTCATACATTATCTCTTGGAACAGATAAATGGGAAAAATTCTTTAAATAAAAAATAATAAAATCTATACTATATCAAGTATAGATTTTTAATTAATTTATTAAGAAAACAGTAAAAGCAAGCTTTTTCTTGACAAAATAAGAGTTTTGTAGTAGAATAACTATACATTTAGAGATAGAATAGTTTAAATAAAAGGGGGGTTTTATGAATAACTATATTTTTGATTACCAAAATGAAAATGATTTTAGAAAAAGAGAAAGAACACTTAAGAAGTATAATATGCTTGCTTATAAAAAGTTAGTATTTAATATTTATCCAGAACTTAAAAATGGAAATTTTCTAGGAGAAAAAGTATCTGTTCAAAAGAAAGATAATATTGAAACTTATTCAGTTAAATTACCAACAGATGATTTATTTGTAAAAGTTCATGGAGAAATAAAGTTTCATTATACAGTATATAAAGATTCTAAGATTGTACTTTTAACTAATATTACACCTGATACTATTTTAGAAGAAGCACATAAAACTGAACTTGGAACATATAAAGGTGTAATGATATCTAAAAGTAATCCTAAGAAGGATATATTTAAAGTTAATTTACTTAATATGCTTAATAAATAAAAGAAATATTTAATATTTCTTTTTTTTTGTTTATAATTAAAATATGAAAAATAAAGGATTTACATTAATAGAATTATTAGCAATTATGGTAGTATTAGGAGTTATTATGGCTTTTGCTATACCTAATACTATAAAAATGTTAGAAAAAAATAAAAGAGATATATTTGTAGCAGATGCTTTGAAATTAATAGCATTAGCAAGAGCAGAAGTTAGTAAAAATGAAGAAATATCATTACCTAAACCTTCTACATATAAAAGAGCTACTATAATTAATTTAAAATATTTAAATACCAATGCACTTATTAATTCTCCATATGGAACACCTTATAATAAAAGAGAATCTTTTGTTGCTATAGTAGAAGAAAATGGAGTGTATAAATATTATGTAACTTTAGTAGCTTGTAATAAAGATAATAAAAATTCTAAAGAAAATTTAAAATGTGCTAAAAATCAAGATATGCATTATATAGAATTTGCTACTAAGGAAATGTTAACAGAAGAAAATTCTGATAAGTTAATAGAAATATCAAAAGATAAAACTGAATATATAACTGATGAACCTACAGAAGAGATGACTTCTGAAATAAATCCAACAGGGGCTATGCTAGTTAAATTAAATAGATTAACTAAAGATTCAAATATATCAAATTTATTAGATGTTTTAAATATTTATGTGAGGTAACAAATGAAAAATAAAGGTTTTACATTAGTAGAAATGATAGCAGTAATAGTTATATTAGGAATATTACTTGGTATAGCAGTACCTACAACTATAAATACAATTAATAATCAAAGGAAAAAGGCTTTTATTGAAGATAGTCTAAGATTTTTAGCAGCTGCAAAATCAAAGATTAACGAAGATAAAAAAATAGAATATCCTAGAGAAAATGAAGCAGTAATAGTTAATTTAAAATATATGAATATAGAAGATTTTGGAACTTCTCCATATGGATCACCATATAATTTAGCATCATCTTTTTTTGTAATGATTCCTTGTAAAAATGCTAGTAATAGATGCTATGAAATATATATAAATTTAGTAGCATGTAAAGGAGATATAAACAAAAAATGTTCTGAAGGAGCATCACCATATTCTTTAGAATTTGTTAAAGAAGATGATTTAAAAAATAATTCATATACTAAAAATATTAATGTAACTAGTAGTGCATTAGCTTATATTAATTATGATACTAATATTAATAAAAATATTTATGTAAAAAACAAGATATGTGAAAAATTAAAAACATTAACTAAAGATGCAAGATTTCAATATGAATGTAATATAACTGCTTATATTTCTTAGTTGTCATAAATATTAAAAATCTATCAAATAAAAATTAATAAATACCAATAAATATTATATAATATATAATAATGATGAATAAGAAGATAAGTTATATTTTATTGTTGGTATTATTTTTTGTCTTTAGTAATGTAGATGCTAAGGATTATTTAGTTACACCTCATAATTTGCGTTTGAGAAAAGGTAATTCAGTTAAAACTGAGGCACTTATAACAATACCAGCAGGTAGTACAGTAAGTAGACTAGATGAAGTACTTTATCCATCAGATGATACTATTAATTGTTCAAAAGGTTTTATTCATGTAAAATATGGAACATATACTGGTTTTGTATGTATAGATTACGTAAGAGAAATAACTAATACACCAGTACCGGAAACTCCACCAATTATGTCAGAAGCAGATTGGATGAAATATTTTAATGAGCAAAATTTTCCGGAATCATATAAAAGAGATTTATTAGAATTACACAGAAAGCATCCTAATTGGATATTTAAAAGGGTAGAAACAGAACATGATTGGAATACTACCTTAGATAATGAAGAAGTACCAGGAAGAAGTTTATATGGTACATGTTATAGAAATAGAGATGGATGGTTATCTACAGCTCAAGGAAATTATGATTGGTTTACAGATACTTTTAAATCTCATGATAGTAATTGTTGGTTTCAAGCTAATAGACAATTAATTTCTCATTATTTAGATCCTAGAAATTATTTTAATGAAGAAGAAATATTTGTATTTGAACATTTGAGATATAATAAAACTGCAAATGATAGAAATGTAATTTATAATTTTTTACCTAATCATTTAAAAAAATATACTGATTATTTTCTAGAAGCAGGTAATATTCATAATGTGTCACCTATATATTTAGCAGCAAAATCTTTAATGGAAGTAGGTTCTAATCCTAATAATCCATCTATTAGTGGTCAAGCAGGAAGTTATGTATATAGAGATGGAGTTAATTATAATTTAAATGGTGCTTATAACTTTTTTAATATAGGAGCTCATCCCGGAAATGATTCAGCTAGAAATGGATTAGTAAGAGCTGTTAAAGAAGGATGGGTAGATGATGCTAGTGGATTTCAAATTATGGGACCTAAAAAATCTATAATAGGTGGAACTAATTTCTTAAAGACTAGATATATAGCTCAAAATCAAGATACTAATTATTTTCAAAAATGGAATGTATCTAAAAATAGATTAATTAAAGAATATTATTATCAATATATGACTGATATATCAGGAGCTAGTGGAATATCTAAAAAAATATATTCTATGTATAAAAATAATAACATTTTAAATCATAATTTTACTTTTTTAATACCAGTGTTTAATAATATGCCATCTACTGCTTCAGGATTACCAGATAAAAGAAATCCTAATAATTGGTTAAAAACATTAAATATTAATAATCAATTAATAACAGGATTTGAATCAGATAAAGTTGAATATAATTTAACATATAACAATATTAAACAAATAAATATTAGTGGTTTACCAGTTAGCTCAAAAGCTAGAGTCGAAGGTCTTGGTACAGTTAATTTAAATAATGGATTAAATGTTATTAATATTAGAGTAATAGCAGAAAATGGAAGTGTTAAAAATTATAAACTAAATATAACAGCAAATATTCAAACTACACCAGTACCAAATCCACCGGTAACACCTCCAGTGACACCACCTGTTAATCCTCCAGTAACAACAGAAAATTTAACTAATTTATTACAAAAATCTAACTATGTATTTAATAGTGCTAATTATATAACAAATATTGGTATTAATAAAAATGTAGAAAGTTTTAAAAGAGAATTCGATTCAAGAATAACTATAACTATTAAAAATAGAGATAATTCTATAAAAAATACTGGTTTTATAGGAACTAATGATATTATTACATTTAGATATAATAATGAAGAGATAAGTTATAGAGCAGTTATTTATGGAGATATAAATGGTGATGGAAGAATTAATACTTTAGACTTGTTGATAGTTCAAAAACAAATATTAAATTTAAGATCTTTATCTACATTTGAGTATATAGCTGCAGATGTATCTAGAGATAGAGTAGTAAATACCCTAGATTTATTAAAAGTACAAAAAGATATATTAGATATAGCTAAAATATATCAAAGATAGGAGAATTAATGAAAAAGAAAATATTATTTATATTATGTATATTATTTTTCGCAGTAAAAGTTAATGCCGCTATATATGTTTCTAACACTAATACTGTAGTAGTAGGAAATACTGTGACATTTAGAGTTACAGTTTCTTCTACAACTCCTCTTGGAAGTGGTAAGTATAATGTTACATATGATGATAGATTACTTAGATATACAGGAGGATCTAAACTTGTAGATACTTTTGTTGCTCAAAATGAAAGTACAAAAAGTGTAACTTTTACATTTAGTTTTGTAACAAGAGATGTTGGTAATGCTAGTTTTAGGTTTAATTTAAATGAGTTTTATTTATTATCAGAAGCACCAGGAGGAACTGGTTCTAAGACATCTACTGTAAATATAGTAAAACCTAAATATTATAGTTCTAATAATTATTTAAAAAATTTAAAAGTAGCAGATTATGATATTAATTTTAATAAAGATAAACTTACATATGATATTACATTAAAAGAAACTAGAACTTCTATAGTTATAGGAGCAGATAAAATGGAAGCTACTCAAACTATAACTGGTATAGGAGAAGTACCATTAGAAGAAGGAATGAATAAAAAGACTATTGAAGTTAGAGCAGAAAATGGCAGTGTGAGAACTTATACTTTAAATATATTTGTTCCAGAAAAAGCCCCAATAAAAATAAAGATAAAAGATGAAGAATATTCTATAGTTAAAAGAAAGATACCAGATTTAGCAGGTTATACAAAAGATAAACTTAAAATAAATGATGAAGAAGTAGAAGTTTTAAAGAATGATAAATATACTATTCTTTATGTAAAAGATTCTAAAGGTAATGTATCTAAAGTATTAAAAGAAAAAGATAATTATAAAAAGATATTAGAATTTAATAATACTTTGTATGCAATATCAAAAGATAAAGAAAAGAAAGGTAATTATGAATATTTTAAAGCATTAAATTTAACTACTTCAAAAGAAAATAATTATAGATATGAAATAACTGAAAAAACTTTACAAATAGAAGAAGTAAAAAAAGAAGTAAAGAAAATTAGTGTAGATAAAATAGTAATAATTGTATTAAGTAGTATATTAATACTTACATATGTTATATTTATTATTATTTATTTGAAAAGAAGGAAGATTAAATGAAAAAGAGTAGTAAAAAATTTAAAAATTATACTTTTTTAAATATTCTTTTTTTCATCTCTAGTATATTTTTTATTTATGCTTTATTGCTTTTTAATAATGTTGAAAATATTATAAGATATTTAATAATTAGTATAGTTATTTTACTAAATATTCTATTTATAAATAATTATTTATTTTTTAACAAAAATAAAAATGTAATATATATAAATATAAAGAGATCTTTAATGATAATATTTAGTGCTATATTTATTTTTGTTTTTATATATGCTAATAAAACATATAAAAGTATAAATTCATTTAATAAGACATCAAAATATTCATATTCTTTGGTAGCATTAGAAGAAAAAAGTCCTAGTAAAGAAACAATTGCTTATGTAAATGAAAGTGATGAAACAAAAAAAATAGCAGAAGAAATAAAAAATTTATATCAAGATAATACTTTAAAAGAATATAAAAGTTATGAAGAGTTAATAAAAGATTTATTAACTAAAAAAATAAAATATGCTGTATTACCTGTAGATTTTAAAAATTTATTAAATAATAAGAATGATTATAGTAAATTTAAAGTTTTAGTTACTAGATCAATAGTCAAGAAGAAAACTAGCACAAAAGGTATAGATAAGCCATTTACCATGCTTTTACTTGGAACAGATGAAGATGCATCTAGTAAAGGAAATAGTGATGTAATAATGTTAGTAACTGTAAATCCTAAAACTATGAATGTAACTATGTTAAATATTCCAAGAGATACTAATTTTAGACTAGCATGTACTAATGATAATGAAAGAAAGATAAACTATGCAAGTGATGATTGTATTATAAAAACATTAAATCAAATCTTTAATGTAAATATAGATTATTATGTAAAAGTAGATTTTAAACTAGTAGTAGATTTAGTTGATATTTTAGGTGGTATTGACATGAATGTTCCTCATGCTATATGTGAACAAAATTCTAAAAGACAGTGGGGAAAAAACGTAGTTTTAGTAGAAAAAGGCGAACAAAAATTAAATGGTGAGCAAGCTTTAGCACTTGCAAGACATAGAAAAAATAATACTCCAGAACATTATAAGTATTGTCCAAAAGATAAAAAATACCAAGAAGGTTTATTTAATGATTTTGTTAGAAACGAAATGCAACAAGAAATAATAAAGGCAATTATAACAAAGGCAAAAACTATTAATAGTATAGATAAATTCCAAACTATATTATCTAAATTGTCATCTAGAGTTAATACTAATATGGGAAGTAATACAATTTTATCTTTTTATAATTTCTTAATTAATTCTAATAAAAATGTTCATATTGATAATATGAAATTAGCAGGATCAGACCAATATATTAAAGTTAGTTGGTATAAAACTCCAATATACTTTTATGTACCAAATAAAGAAAGTATTGCAGAGTTAAGAGATTACATGGCTTTTAATTTAAGTAATAATTCAAAAAGAAAAGTAGATTTTAGTTTTGATTATGATCCAGATGTTAACTATACACCTAAACAAATAGGAGCAGGTCCATATTTGACTAATTATAAACATAATTTATTACCAGATTTAACTAAATTAGGTCAAGATGAAGCAGAGAAATATTTAAAATTACATAATATTAAATATAATATAGTTTATAAGACTTCTAATGTAGGTGGAAAAATATTATCACAAAGTGTAGAAGCTAATACAAAATTAGAAAATGTGAAATCTATTACATTAACTATTAGTAAAAAAGAAGAAATAAAAATAGAAAATTGTGAAACGAGTGTAGAAGAAAAATGTAAAATACCAGATTTTACAAATAAAAATATAAATTATATTAAGAAATGGGAAAGTTCTTATTATACTAATTTAAATATTAGTTATTATTTAAATAATGTATTAGTTAATTCTAAAAATATTGATGCTAGTAAAAAAATAGTAAATCAAAGTAATAAAAATATTTTACCTAAAGATTTAACTGTAAAAGAATTAAAATTATATTTTGAATAATTAATATAGGAGGGATTTTATGAAAATTCTAGTTGTATATTATTCCTATTCTGGAATAACAAAAAGATTAGCAGAAGATATAGCTCTTATTACTAATGGTGATTTAATAGAAATAAAAATAGATAAACCATATTCTTTTTCTTATAATACAGCAGTTAAAGAGGTAAGAGAACAAATAGAAAAACAATATTGTCCCAAAATAATATCGGATTTAGAAAATGTTAATAACTATGATACTATTTTTATAGGATCACCTAATTGGTTAAAAACTTTTGCTCCTCCAATTCTTTCTTTTTTAAAAGAAGTAGATTTAAGTAATAAAACTATAATTCCATTTTGTACACATGGAGGTGGAGGATTTGGAAGAATGCTAGATGATTATAAAAAAGAATGTAAAAATTCTATTATAAAAAATGGTATAGCATTAAAAGGAAATTATAATTTTGAAGAACTTAAAAGTTCAATACAAAATATTTTATAAGTTAATTTAAAATAAAAAGTAGTGATATATACTACTTTTTATTTTTTGTTCGATTGATTTTTACTTAGTTAAATAAGTATAATGAAGTAGAGGTTTTTATGGAAAAAATATATATAGTAAATGATTTAGTAAAAAAAGATTACATATTAAAGAATAAAGATGAAAAAGTATTAACAAAAAAAGAATTTATAAATAAATATTATTATAATTATGAAGATAGTATATTAAAAATAATGAATGATTATAATAAAAATTATGAAGTAGCAAAAGAAATGTTTAAATACTTAGTTTTTACTAATGAAAATAATGCTAAAACAGAGAAACTTAAAAATCTTTTAGAAATAAAAAATAATTTAATAGAAAATAAAAGTTTTAAAAATTATGTAAAAGAACAAGAATTAATTTTTGTTAATATTCCTCATAGTAAACTTCTTAATGAAATTGGTTGTTTTAACAATAAAGAATATTTAGATAAAAAGAATTTCTATACAGTACATAAGAACATAACAGAAGAAGTAATCTATGTGTTTGAAAAAATTTCTGAATTAATAAATAATGGAGTTTTATTAAATGATATAAAAATAATATATAATGATGATTATGATAATTTAATAAAAAGATACGCTAAATTTTATTCTATTAATATGGAAGAAGAAATTGAGTTAAATGGTACTAAAATATTACAAGATTTTCTTAATAATCTTGATGAAACTTCATCTTTTGAAAAGTCTTTTAATTTAATAAAAAATAAATCAATCTTTAAAGATAAAATATTAAAATTAATTAATAGATCTATTTCTTCTTATGATTTTAATATTCAAAAAGAAATATTTAAAGAATTAGCTAAAAATGCTAAGATTTCAATTAAGTATAAAGAAATGTTAGAAAAAGTTGATATAACATATCAAGGAGAAAATAAACATATTTTTATTTTAGGTTTTAATGATAGTTATTATCCTAAAATAAAAAAGACTAAAGATTATATTAGTGAAGAAGAAAAAAATTTGTTAAATATTCCAAATAGTAGTGATGAAGTGATTGAACAAGAAGAAATGTTTAAGATGTTTATTTCTAATAATCAAAATTTATATTTTTCAGTTACAATTAATAACAATTATAAATTATCTAGATATATAAAATTTAACTTTGAAGAAAAAGAAAAAGAAATTACTAATAATATATATTCGTCTTTAGCACATAAATTAGAATTAAGCAAAAAGTTAGATAAATATTATAAATATTTAGAAAAGGATAAAACTTTAGATAAATATTATTCAAGTTTTAATAAAGAATATAACACTTATTCTAATAAATATAATGGAAGTATAAAAATAACTGATCCTATAAGTTTATCTTATACTAGTATGAATACTTATATTTATAATCCATTTGCGTATTATGTAGAAAGAATTTTAAAAGTAAGTCCATATAAAGATAAATTTTATATGAAAACAGGTAGTTTCTTTCATAAATGTTTAGAATTAGAAGATTATGATGAAGCTTTAAAAGAATTTGATTTTAATAATTTTGAAAATGAATATGTTGATAGAGTTAAAGATGAAATATTAATAGATATAGACTTTATAAAAGAATATCATAAAGTTAATAATTTTAAAGATATAAAAAAGGAAATAGATCTTGTTAAAAATATAGGTATTGATAAATTTGAAGGTAAATTAGATAAATTAATAATAAATAAAGATACTTTTATAATTTTTGATTATAAGAAGAAAATTTCAACAGCTAGTATAACTATTGATAAATTAAACTATGGTTTTAATTTACAATTACCAATATATATATATTTAGTTAAAAATTTATACCCTAATTTAGACTTTGGAGGAGTATATTTAAATTATTTAATTTTAGATAATTATAAATTAACTGATAAAGATAAAGTAATACCTAATTATATTGATAAGAAAAATGAAAGTTTAAAATTTTATGGATTTACAACATCTGAAATAGATAGAATTGAAAAAGTAGATAATGATTATTTATCACAAAAATATTTGAAAAATTTAAGCTTTACAAAAACAGAAGAAATAAGTCAAAAAAGTAAAATATTATCTGATATAGATATAAAGAATATTGTAGAGTCAGTAGATATTATTATTAAAAAAGTAATAGAAGAAATAAAAAATGGAAAATTTGATATTACCAATAAAAAATTAAATAATCAAATTTTAGATACTCAATCAAATTATTTATATAAAGATATAAGTTTTGCAACAGAAGAAGATATTTTAGATATAACAGATAAACCATATATTGATAGGAGTAATAATGAAATTTAGTGAAGATCAACAAAGAGCAATAGAAGCAAGAGGAACTAATGTTTTAGTATCAGCAGGAGCAGGTAGTGGAAAAACTGCTGTTTTAACTGAAAGAGTAGTAAATTTATTAAATGATAATTTGAAAATAAATAATATCTTGGTATTAACATTTACTAATAATGCTGCTAAAGAAATGAAAGATAGAATAAGATTAAAATTAGAAGATAAAAATGATCATGAAAATTTATTGCTTCTTGATAATAGTTATATAACTACATTTGATGCTTTTAGTTTATCTGTTCTTGAAAGATATCATGATGTTTTAGATTTATCACCTGGTATAGGAATACTTTCAGAAGAAGTTTTATCTTACATTACAAGACAAAATATCAAAAAAATATTTTATAAACCAGAATATAAATTGTTAAGAGATAAATTTTTAACTGATAAAGAAGATGATTTAATTGAACTATTATTAAAAATAAAAACTAAATTAAGTATTTTACCAAATCCTAAAAAATATTTAGAAGATTATAAAATTAATTTAACTATAATAGAAGAATTTAAAAAATATGTAGAAAGTTCATTCAATAATTTAAAAGAAGAAATAGAAAATATTAATGGATCAGAGAAATTTATTGAAGATTTAAATAATACGTTAAATATCTTTTTTAAATCTAAAAACTTTAATGAAATTACCTTATCTATAAAAAATATAGAATTACCTAGATTTGCTAATATAAAAGATATTTCAGAAGAAGAAAAAGAAATAAATAAAAATAATTATGATAATTTTAAAAATAACTTTGCTAATTTAAGCATAGATTTATTAAAATATAATTCTGAAGATGATTTGAAAGAAGAATTATTAACTAATTTTGAAATAGAAGAAATTATCAAAAATATGATGTTAGAATTAATATCTATGGAAGATAATTTTATGAAAAGTAACAATAAGTTTTCTTTTAATAAAATAGCTTCTATGGGAATAGAACTATTAGAAAAAGAAAAAAGAGTTAGAGAAGAGTTAAAAGAAGAATTTAAAGAAATAATGATCGATGAATATCAAGATACATCTGATATTCAAGATAGATTTATATCAATTATATCAAGTAATAATATTTATATGGTAGGAGATATAAAACAATCTATTTATGGTTTTAGAAATGCTAATCCTAAAATATTTAGAGATAAATATGAACTTTATAAAAATTTAGAAGGTGGAAGAAAAATAGACTTAAACTGTAATTATAGAAGTAGAAAAGAAGTAATTGATGGAATTAATGATATTTTTAATCAAATAATGACTTTAGATAAAGGTGGAGCATCTTATAAAGAAGATCATCAACTTGTTTTTGGAAATTCTAATTATATAAAAGAGCAAAAAGAAAATAATATAATGAAAATTTATAGTTATGATACAGAAAGTAATGTTAAAGAATTAGAAATAACTTTTATTGCTAATGATATAAAAAATAAAATAGAAAATAAGTATCAAGTTATAGATAAAAAAACTAATAAATTAAGAGATATAACATATGCTGATATTGCAATTATAGTTAGAAGTGGAACTAGTAATGATTTATATAAGAAAATTTTAAATAAATATAATATTCCTGTTAAAATAACTGCTGATACTAGAATAAATAGTAATAATTTAGTTATAGTTTTAAGAAGTATTTTAAATGCTATTTTTCTATTAGCAAATAACAAAAAAACAAATTTAAATTATTTTTTAACATCTATTGCAAGAAGTTTTTTATTTAGATTAAATGATGATGATATATATGATATTATTACAAATAAAAAAGAATTTCCTTTTTATGAAACATTAAAGAATTTATCTTATTTAGAAAAAGATTATAATGTATATTCTTTGCTTAATAAGATAATAGATAGTTTTGATATATTTGAAAAACTTAATACTACTAAAAATATAGAAGAATCTATAATTGTTATAGATAAGCTTTTAGATTTAACTAAAGAATTTTCTTCATTAAATTTAACAATAGAAGATTTAATAATATTTTTGGATTTAATAGTAGAAGAAAAAGAACAAATAAAAGTAAATATAGATGAAGATATTAATAATTCTATTACTATTACTAATATTCATAAATCTAAAGGTTTAGAATATAATATTTGTTATTTTCCATCATTATCAAAATTACCTAAATCTAATGTAGCTAATAATTTTAATTTTAGTGAAGATTTAGGAATTATTTGTCCTTATATAAAAAATAAAATATATTTAGATAGTTTTAAACTAAAATTATTAGAAAATAATCAAAATAAAGAAAGTGAAAGTGAAAATATAAGATTATTTTATGTAGCATTAACTAGAGCAAAAGAGGAAATTATTTTAATAGATAAAAATAAAGAAACAAAAAATACTTTTTCATCATATTTATCTAATATAAAATATAAATACATTTTAAAATTAAATGATATAGATGTTACATCAAGTTCTAATACTGATTTAAAAATTAATGAGATTAATGATAAATTTACTATATTAGAAAATAAAATAACTAAAGATATTTTAACAGAAACTCATTATTCTAAAGAAACAAATGAAATATATGATAATGAAACTATTGAAAATATGAAGATAGGTACACATGTTCATGAAATATTAGAATATTTAGATTTTAATAATCCTAACTTTGATAACGTTGATACTAAATATGTAGATAAAATAAAAGCGTTTTTAAATCAAGATATAGATTTTAAAAATGCTAATAAAATATATAAAGAATATGAATTTTATTATGAAAAAAATTCAGAGATAAAACATGGTATTATTGATTTAATGTTAGAGTATGATGACTATATAAAAATCATAGATTATAAATTATCTAATATTGATGATAAGAATTATATTAAGCAATTAGAAGGATATAAAGAATATATAGAAGAGTATAAAAATAAAAAAGTAAAATTATATCTTTATTCAATATTAAAAGAAGAATTGAAGGAAATAGAATAAAAAATTGTGTTATAATTAATATACTTTTGAGGTAGTTTATGAATTATATAGAAGATTTAATTAAATATTTAAGTGATAATTTACTTATGTTAGGACCATTTGTTGGAATGCTAATTTGTTTAGTAGAATCACTTGTTCCTATATTACCATTAGCTTTATTTATAGCATTAAATATAAAAACTTTTGGTATAGTAGTTGGATTTACAATATCTTATGTAGGTTGTATTTTAGGTTCAATATTAACTTATTTTTTGAGTAAAAAACTTACCAATGAATTTATTGAATCTAAATTAGAAATCGTTAAAAAAATTAATTTTACTAATTTCACTATGTTAGCATCACTTCCTTTTACACCAGCATTTTTATTTAATATAATTTCTGGTATTACTAAAATGAAATTTAAAAAATATTTAACAATGATTTTTATTTCTAAATTTTGTATTGTAGTATTTTGGGGATTTGTAGGTTATTCTTTTACAGCTTTATTAAGAGATGTTAAAATGTTAGCTTTACTATTAGTATTTTTATTAGCAGTATATATATTATGTAAAAATTTAGAAAAAAAATTTAAACTTAATTAGGAGAAAAAATGGAATATATTATATTATTTTGTTTAGTTATATTAACTATATTAACATTATTTATATTTTTAAAAATTATAAGTTCTAAAACAGATGTTGCTATACTTGAAAGACTTGCTAAGTTTGAAATGTCAATTAATGATAGAAATATAGAATTTGAAAGAAATTTAAATAGATCTTTTGATCTTGTATCAGAGAAATTAGATAAAAAATTAAACTTAATCTACGATAATGTAAATAGTAGATTAGATGATAATTTTAAAAAGAGTAATGAAACATTTGCTAATATATTAGAACGTCTTGCTACTATTGATAATGCTCAAAAGAAAATAGATAATTTATCTACTGATATTATTTCTCTTCAAAGTGTATTAACAGATAAAAAGAGTAGAGGAATCTTTGGAGAAGTAAGTTTAAATCATATTTTATACAATATTTTTGGAGATAATTCTAAACTTTATTCTATTCAACAAAAGCTATCTAATGGTTATATAGTAGATTGTATGTTATATGCTCCACTTCCACTTGGTTCAATAGCAATAGATTCTAAATTCCCTTTAGAAAATTATCAAAATATGGTTGATAAAACTATAAGTTCAGAAGATAGAAAAAAATATGAAAAGCAATTTAAATTAGATTTTAAAAAGCATGTTGATGATATTGCTAATAAATATATAATTAAAGAAGAAACAAGCGATCAAGCTATTATGTTTTTACCTGCAGAAGCTATATTTGCAGAAATAAATGCTTATCATCAAGATTTAATTGATTATGCTTATAATAAAAGAATATGGATTACATCTCCTACAACTTTAATATCAACTTTAACAGTGATAGAAATGATTTTAAAAAATATTGAAAGAGATAAATATACTTCTATTATTCATCAAGAATTAAATAAATTAGGTAATGATTTTAGATTATATAAAGAAAGATGGGATAAATTAGCAAGAAGTGTAAAAACAGTAAATAATGATATAGATCAAGTCTATATTACAACAGAAAAAATATCTAAAAAGTTTGAAAATATATCACAAGTAAAAATAGAAAATGATAATTTATTAGAAGAAAATATTGAAAATTAGTATTGACAAATTATCAAATAATAGTAAATTATACATAAATAAAATTAAAGGGGAGGTATGCTATGAAATCTACAATAACAATATTTGATTTAATAAAAAAAGTAGAACTTTATGATGAAAAAGCTATAGATATTATTACTAAAGCTTATAAATATGCTGAAAAAGCTCATAAAGGTCAAACAAGACAAAGTGGAGAACCATACATATCCCATCCTCTATCTGTTGCATATATTTTAGCATCTATGAATGCAGACAGTGATACTATTTGTGCAGGTTTATTACATGATACTATAGAAGATACTAAAGTAACAAAAGAAGATATAAAAAAGAAATTTAATGAAGATGTAGCTAATTTAGTTGATGGAGTTACTAAGATAAGTAAGATGAATTTTTCATCTGCTAAAGATAGAAATTTAGCTAATACTAGAAAGATTATTACAAGTATTACTGAAGATGTTAGAATTATTATTATTAAAATAGCAGATAGACTTCATAATATGAGAACTCTTGAATTTAAAAGTGAATTTAAACAAAAAGAAATCTCTTTAGAAACATTAGAACTTTTTGTTCCTCTAGCATATTATATAGGGGCATATAATGTTAAAAGAGAAATGGAAGATATTGCATTAAAATATTTAAAACCAGAACTTTATAAAGAAATAGAAGAAAAAAGAAATAAGATAGTTAATAATAGCAAAGAATCTTTAGATGAGATGCTTAAAACTATAAATGATATGTTAGAAGAAAAGAAGATTCATAATTCAATGAGAATTAGAATAAAAAATATCTATGGTATTTATAAAAAAATGCAAGATAATTATAAAATATCAGATATTCATGATTTATTATCTATAAAAGTAATGGTTAATAGCATAGAAGAATGTTATCAAGTTTTAGGTATAGTACATTCTAAATATTCACCAATAAATGAAAAATTTAAAGATTATATTTCCAATAGTAAAACAAATATGTATAGATCTATTCATACAACAGTATTTGGTGAAAACGATAAAATAGTTCAAATTCAAATAAAAACATTTGAAATGGATAATATAGCAGAAAATGGTTTAACAGCATATTGGAAAATAAATGGAGAAGAAAAAGCTAGAGATTTAATGCAAGAAGATTTAAAAAAGAAATATCAATTCTATAAATCTTTAGCAGAAATAAATAAAAAATTTGAAGATAATCAAGATTTTATAAAACAAGTACAAAGTGAGTTATTTTCGAATAAAATATATGTTTATACTTCAAAAGGTGAAATTAAAGAATTACCTAAAGGATCTACAATAATAGATTTTGCTTATAAAATTCATAGTGAAGTAGGTAATACTATGACAAAAGCTAAAGTTAATGGAATATATGTAGATTTAGATTATGTATTAAAAAATAAAGATAGAGTACAAATAATAACAGATCCTTTATCTAATGGTCCTAGTAAAGATTGGTTAGATAAAGCTATTACTACATATGCTAAAAGAAAGATAAAAGAATTTAATAAAATAAAAGAAAATAATTAAATTCTTTTATTTTATGAATAAGGAGAAAAAATGAAATTACCAAATTATAGTGAAGCTAAAAAAAGAATAAAAGAAGATGTTATAAGAACTTGTTTTGATCCAACTGATTTAATAGAAAATATTGTAGTAAATAAATATTACTATATAAAAACATTTGGATGTCAAATGAATGAACATGATAGTGAAAATATATCGGCATTAGTGGAAAAGTTAGGTTTTATAAAAACTGATGATTTAAAAAAAGCTGATTTAGTAATAATAAATACTTGTAGTATTAGAGAAAATGCTCATAATAAAACATTCGGCTTTTTAGGAGAAATAAAATATGTAAAAGAAACTATTAATCCAAATATGATAGTAGCTCTTGGTGGTTGTATGTCACAAGAAGAAGGTGTAGTTAAAACTATTCAAGATAAATATAAATGGTTAAATATAGTTTTTGGAACACATAATATATATGATTTACCATACTTAATAGAAAAAAGTTTAAAAGATCCTACTCAACAAATAGAAGTACTTACAAAGCAAGAAAAGATAGTAGAAAATATACCAGTAAAAAGAGATAGTAAATATCAAGCTTATGTAAATATTATTTATGGTTGTGATAAATTTTGTACATATTGTATAGTTCCTTTTACTAGAGGAAAAGAATTAAGTAGAAAAGAAGAAGATATTTTAGAAGAAATAAGAAATTTAAAAAAAGAAGGATATAAAGAAGTAACTCTTTTAGGACAAAATGTTAATGCTTATGGAAAAGATATTAATTCATCCTTGGCTAAACTTTTAAAAGAAGTGGATAAAATAGGTATAGAAAGAGTTAAGTTTATGACTTCTCACCCTTGGGATTTTACGGATGAATTAGTAGAAGTTTTAGGAAGTTCTAAAAATATAATGCCGTTTTTACATTTACCAGTACAATCAGGTTCAAATGAAGTTTTAAGAAAGATGGGAAGACGTTATACTAAAGAAGCTTATTTAGAATTAGTAAATAAAATAAAAGCTAAAGTACCAGGTATAGCACTTACTACAGATATAATAGTAGGCTTTCCAACTGAAACAGAGGAAGATTTTAATGAAACTTTAGATTTAGTTGATAAAGTAGAGTTTAGTGGAGCTTATACATTTATATATTCTCCAAGAGAAAATACTGTAGCAGCAACATTTGAAAATACTGTATCAAATAAAGAAGCAAAAAGAAGACTTTATTTGTTAAATGATAAAATAAATTATTATTCATTAAAAGATAATAAAAAATATCAAGATAAAGTAGTTAAAGCTTTAATATTATCAGAATCTAAAAATAAAAATATATACCAAGGATATACAGAACATAACAAAGTAATTAATGTAGAAAGTAAAGAAAATATAATTGGTCAAATAGTAGATGTAAAGGTAACAGAAGTAAAAACTTGGTCACTTAATGGTATTAAAATATAAAAGATTTATTTAGTTAAATAAATCTTTTTTTATTTATATTTTTATGATTAACTAAAAGAGTAGGTGGATAAATGAAAAAAATATTAATAATTTTAATAATTACAATCTTAGTTATATTTACTTTTATGTTTTTTAGTAAAAAGAAAAAAGAAGATGGATATTTAAAAATAGAAAATATAAATAAAATAGTTTTAGATAATTTATCAAAAATAAAAGTTATTGAAAGCAAAAAAGCTACTAAAATACCTGTTTTAAATTATCATTTCTTTTATAATCCGGATTTAGGTGAAAAATGTCGAGAAACAATATGTTTAGATGTGAAAAAATTAGAAGAACATATTAAATACTTGAAAGAGAACAATTATAAAATATTAACTATTACTGAATATGTTGATTGGATATATAAAAAAATAGAATTACCTGAAAAAAGTGTTCTTATTACAATAGATGATGGTGCTATGGGAACTAGCTTTATAAATGGAAATAAATTAATACCACTTTTAGAAAAATATAAAGTAAATGCTACTTTATTCTTAATTACTGCTTGGTGGGATACTAAAAATTATAAATCTGATTATTTACAAATAGAATCTCATGGTTTTAATATACATAAACGTGTAAAGTGTGATAACAAAAATAAACCTCTTGCATTATGTATGAGTGATCAAGAATTAAAAGATGATTTATTAAAATCTATTTCTATTTTAAAAAGCTCTAATGCTTTTTGTTATCCTTTTTATGTAAGCGATTTAAGGTATCAAAGAATAGTTAAAGAAGTAGGATTTAAAGTAGGATTTGTAGGAGGATATAAAAAGAGTACTAGAGAAGATAACAAATATAGATTACCTAGATATCCTATACAATATAATATTACGATGAAAGAATTTATAGAAATGTTAAATTAAATTTAGATTTATAGTATAATTTAATAAAGAGAGGATTGTTTTATGAAAAAGAAAATATCAATAGTATTAATTAGTGTATTTATATTTTTATCACTTATTGCTGTTATTTATTTATTAGTATTTAAAGAAAAGAAGAATACTTATAAACCTAAAGTTAGAATAGTAGAATATGATAGATCTGATCATGTTGGTGCACCAAATGAAGAAACTGTATTAAAAGAATATAATTTAAGTAAAGAACAAGCTATTCAAATAGTTAAATCTAGATATAATGGTGGTAGTTATAAATTTACTGCGAAAGTTAACTATGAAAGTCATTATATAATAAAAGTTACACATCCTGATTTAGATGAAGTTACATATTGGGATATTGATCCAAGTAGTAGGGAAGCTAGACTATTAAATAATAATGAAAAATAAAATAGTTTTAATGTCTGATAATCTTGCTAATAAAATAGCAGCAGGAGAAGTAATTGATAAATGTGTAAACATAGTAAAAGAATTAGTTGAAAATTCAATAGATGCTGATAGTAAAAAAATTATCATTAATCTTTTATCAGGGGGACTAAAAAAAATAGAAGTAATAGACGATGGTGTTGGGATGACAAGAGATGATGCATTAATGTCTTTAAAACGTCATGCCACTTCTAAATTGTTAAATGAAAACGATTTATTTAACATAGTTACCTTAGGTTTTAGAGGAGAAGCCATACCATCTATTGCTTCTGTTTCTGATATGAAAATTTATACTAGTAATGGTGAAAACTCTACATATTTACATGTTAGAGGAGGAGAATTATTAGAAGAAAAATCAACTGATTTAAAAAAAGGAACTAGAATAGAAGTAACAGATTTATTTTTCAATACACCAGTTAGATTTAAATATTTAAAAAATATTCATAATGAATTAGCAAGTATAGTTTTATATGTAAATAAACTTGCTTTAGCAAATCCTCATATTAAGTTTATATTAACTAATGATGAAAAAGAGCTTTTAAATACTAGAGGTAATAAAGATATAAAAGAAGTAATAGCTAAAGTATATGGATTAGATGTTGCTAAAAAAGTAATAAATATAAAAGATAATAATTTAGATTATGATATAGAAGGCTATTATGGATATCCAGAACTTCAAAAAAGAACAAATTCATCTATTACTACTATAATAAATGGAAGAGTTATTAAAAATTATGAAATAAATAAAACTATTATAGATTTTTATCATGATTATATGCCACCAGAAAAATATCCATATGTAGTTTTATATATAAATGTAGATCCTAGTTTAATAGATGTTAATATTCATCCAACAAAATCAGATATTAAATTTTCTAAAATGGCTACTTTAACTTTGTTAATAGAAGATTCATTAAAAGAAGCATTTAAAAAAGAAAGTTTAATACCAAGCATAACAAATGATAAATTTAATTTAGATTTTTATGAAGGTAGTAAATTAGATTTTGTAGAAAATACTTCTATGGACTTAACTGAAACTTATTTAGATTTAAAACAATATGAGGAAGTAGAAATAGATACAAATCAAAAATTTAGAGTTATAGGTATATTTAGAAAAACTTATATTATTTTAGAAAATAGTGATGGGTTATATTTAGTAGATCAACATGCGGCAGCAGAAAAAATAAATTTTGAAAAAGTATTAAAATACATGTTAGAAGAAACTAAATCAAAAATAGATTTATTAGTACCTATACATTTAGAATTAGAAAAAAATGATTTATTATTATTTGATTCTAAAAAATATGAAGATTTAGGTTTTAACATAGAAATATTTGGTGATAATGATTTGATTATTAGAAGTATTCCAAGTTATTTAAAAGAAGAAAATTTACAAGAAGATTTAAAAGAAATAATATTAGATATATTACATAATAAAAAGTTTGATAAGAAGAGTTTTTACTATGATATAGCAGCAACTACAGCATGTAAAATGAGTTTAAAAGCTCATGATTATTTAACAACTGAAGGAGCATATGATTTAATTGATAGATTATTTAAATGTAATAATCCTTATAATTGTCCTCATGGAAGACCTACAGTTATAAAGTTTACAATATATGAAATAGAAAGAATGTTTAAAAGGATAATGAATTAGAAAGGTAAAAAATGAAAGTATTAGAAGTAAAAAATATAGATAAATTCTTTGGTAAAAAACAAATATTAAAAGATATTAGTTTTGATATAGAAGAAGGAGAAATTTTAGGTTTTGTAGGACCTAATGGAAGTGGAAAGACAACAACCATTAAAATAATTTTAGGGCTTCAACAAGCAAGTCGTGGAGAAGTTTTTATAAATGGTAATAATATTAAAGATAATTATGAAAATGCTATAAGAAAAGTAGGAGCTATAGTAGAGTCTCCAGATATGTATATGTATTTGTCTGGATTAGAAAATTTGAAGTTAGTAGCAAATTATTATAATATTTCTCATAATGAAATAGAAAGAGTAGTGGAATTTGTTGGATTAAAAGATAGGATAAAAGATAAAGTATCTAAATATTCTTTAGGTATGAGACAAAGACTTGGAATAGCTCAAGCTATACTTAATAAACCTAATTTATTAATAGTAGATGAACCTACTAATGGATTAGATCCAAGTGGAATAATTGAATTTAGAAATATGCTAAAAGAACTTGCTAAAAAAGAAAAAATGTCTATCTTTATTTCTTCACATAATTTAGCAGAAATAGAAAATATTTGTGATAAAGTTTTACTATTAAAAGAAGGTAAAATAGTTAGTTCTGATGTATTAAAAGAAGTAGAAAATAATGATAAATATAAATTAGAATTGAGTTCTACTCTTAAACTTAAAAAAGAAGCAAAAGTAGAAATAATAGATGATAATTATATATACTATTTAGGAAATAAAGAAGATATAGCTAAATTTATTGAAACTTTAGTTAATAAAAAGATAAAAATATATTCAGTTGTTAAATGTAAAGAAAGTTTAGAAGATATATTTATTAAGAAAACAGGAGGTAAATAAAAATGTTAAATTTAATAAAAAATGAATTAATAAAATTATTTAATAAAAAAACAATTTATGTCATGATTATACTTGTTATTTTACTTTCTATCTTAACTATGTATATATCTAAAAAGCAGAATCAATCAAAAAATAATTATAATAAAAATAGTTTAATTGAAATAGAAAATGTTAAAAATTCATCTAAAACAAAAGAAGATAAAACATATTTAACTTCATTAGTAAGAGATTATGTCATTGATGATATATTTAAAGATAAAACAATAAAAAATGAATTAAAAAATTACTATAAAAATGAATTGTTAAAAAGTAAATTTAACTATTATTCTATGAAAATAACAGAAGAATATCTAAGTAAAAACATAGAATTAAATAAGACATATTTTTATAATGAATTAAAAAATTATATTTTGAATATCAATAAAGAAGAAATAAAAAATCTTTTAAAGAAAGATAAAGAAGAATATAAAAATAATCAATTAAATGAAGCAGTAAATTTATTAACATTTTATGTAAATAATAATGTAGATTTTTCTAATGAAAGATTGGTGGAAAAATATAATTTATTATATTCATATAATCAAGATATTTCTCAAATAAAATTAAGTGTTAAAGAAATAGAAAAAAATATTGATAATGTAGGAAAAGAAAATAAGAATACTCAAACATATAAAAATTTAAGTGAAAAATTAAAAGAACAAAATTTAAATTTAAAAAGAGTTAGTTTAAATGCTCAAGTAATAGAAAAAGAAATAAAAAACAAAGTATTTTCAAGTGATGATAATTTATTAGTATCAAATGCAAATAATGCTAAAACTTTAACACTATTTTTCTTACTTATTGGTATGATTGCAATTGGAGCATCTATTGTAAGTGAAGAATATTCAAAATCTACAATTAAATTATTACTTATAAGACCATATAGTAGATCAAAAATATTATTAGCAAAATATATAACAACTTTAATATCTATGTTAATACTTCTTATAATAATGTTTGTAGTTTCTTTGATACTTAATGTTATTTATAATGGTGGAAACATTTTTGATACTTTAATTTATGGAAATTTATTAACAAATAAAGTAGTTACTACATCAGTATTAATGTATTACATAAAATTAATGATTAGTTTTATTCCAATGATTTTAATGTATACAACATTAGCATTTTCAATATCAGTATTAACTATGTCATCTTCAATTGCTAATATGTTAAGTTTTGGTATATTCTTTATATCACAAATTTTAGAAGGTTTAGCAATAGTCTTTAATTTCTCTTTAATCAAATATTCATTTACTGTTGTATCTGATTATACATCTTATGTATCAATGATATCTTATGGTAATAGTATGTTTAATGTAGCAAATAAATTTAATTTAACTTTGTTAGAACAAAATATTACATATATACTTTACATGATATTATTTTTAACATTAGCATTTGTAGTATTTAAGAAAAGAGATATTAAAAATATTTAATGATAGTTGTTATAGCAGGACCAACTGGTGTTGGTAAATCAAAAATAGCAATAGAACTTGCCAAAAAGCTCGACGCTGAAATTATTAGTGCCGATGCTTTTCAAGTTTATAAATACATGAATATAGGTACTGCGAAAGTAAGAGAAGATGAGACAGAGAATATAAAACATCATATGATAGATGTTTATGATGTAGATTCAAATATAGATGTAAAAAAGTATCAAGAAGATGCAAGAAAAATATTAAATAGTTTGCTTTTAAAAAATAAAAATATAATTATATGTGGTGGAACTGGTCTTTATATTAAAGCTCTTTTATATGATTATAAATTTCAAGAAGAAACTTTGAATAATAAATATGATAATATGTCTTTAGAAGAATTACAAAAACTTTTACCTAAAGACTCTTTAGTAGATAAAAATAACAAAAGAAGAGTAGTTAGATTTTTAGAAAAACTAGATAATGGTATAAAATCTGAAAAAAGCAATAAATTATATGACTTTTATATGATAGGACTTACAAAAGATAGAGAAGAAATATATAATAAAATAAATTTAAGAGTAGATGAAATGATAAAAGAAGGTCTTATTGATGAAGTTAAAAATTTATATGCAAAATATAAAAATGCTAGAAGCATTAATTCAGCAATAGGATATAAAGAGATTATTTTATATTTAAATAATGAAATATCATTAGAAGAAGCAATAGAAAAAATAAAATTAAATACTAGAAGATATGCTAAAAGACAATATACGTTTTTTAATAACCAATTTGATATTACTTGGATAAAAAAAGATGATAAAACATTAGAAAATATACTAGAATTACTTAAAATGTGATAATATTAATACAGTTAGGAGTATTTGTTATGAATTACTTTACATTACCTAATATACTTATTTTATTTGCAGTAGTATTTATATTATTTTTATTAACAGAAGTAAAAAATTATAAATCTAAAAACAAAGAAGATGAAAAAGAAGATTTAGAAGAAAAATTTAGTAATACTCTTCCAGATAGTAAAAAGATAGAAATAAAAGAAATAAAATATGAAGAAGTAGATAAAGAAAAAGAGAAAAGAAAAGCTCAAGAAGAACTTATGAACTTGAGACTTAAAATGATGGAAGAAAAAGCTTCTCAAGAAAAAGAAAACGTTATAACAAAAAAAGAAACTTCAACTAATAAAGATATTTCACCAAATATTATACCTTTAAGAGAAGAAGATCTTAAAAAAGAAGAAGTAATAAAACCAAAAGAAGAAGTAATAGAAAAAAAATATAAAACTATAGAAGAGAAAGATGAAGAGAGATTAGAGCAAGAAGAAATGGATGCTATAATTTCTATAAATGAGTTAGAAACTAAAGGACAAAAAATGTATGATTCTTTAGAAAAAGAACAACTTGATGAAGAAGAAATACCTATATCTATAGAAGAACTTTATGAAACTATGGAGCTTCCAACAGTAAATGTTAAAAAGTTTGAAAAAATAGAAGAAGAAAAAGAAAAGAAACAAGTAGAAGAAAAAGCTTTGTATGATTTAACAGAAACTAAAGAATATCCATTAGTTGAAATAGAAAAAGAAGATGTTATAACAAAAGAACAAGAAAAAAATAAAGAAATTTTAGATGAAGAACTAAAGAAAACTGATGAATTTTTAAGTTTTTTGAAAGAATTGAAAAAAAATCTAGAATGATTTATTGACAAGCATATTAAAATAGTTTATATTTTAATATGTTATTGACTTGATAGCTCAATTGGATAGAGCAACGCCCTTCTAAGGCGTCGGTTGTGGGTTCGACTCCCGCTCGGGTCACCATTTAGAAATTAAACTACTTATAATTTAAGTAGTTTTTTTGTTCCTTTAGTAGATAGCATAATTTATATATGATAAAATTAAGTAGGAGAGTTAATATGCAGAAACAACCTAAGATATCAATTATAATACCTGTATATAATACTAGTAAATACTTAAAAAAATGTTTAGATTCAGTTATTAATCAAACTTATAAAAATTACAATGTAATTATAGTAAACGATGGATCTACAGATAATTCACTAGATATAATAAAAGAATATATGAAAAAAAGTTCTAGTATTATTTTAATAAATCAAAAGAATATGGGACTTAGTATGGCAAGAAATAATGCAGTTAAAAAAGTAGAAAGTGATTATTTTTTATTCTTAGATAGTGATGATTATTTAGATATTAATGCATTAAAAATATTAAATGAAAATTTAGATAATGAAGATTTATTAAGATATCAATTAAGAGATGTTAAAGAAGATTCTTATATAGATAGAGAATATATAACTTTTAAAAATTTAAGTGGAAAAGATGCTATAAGAAAATTAATAGATTCTTATTATACAGAACCAGCATGTAGTTATTTATATAAAACTAAGTTTTATAAAGAAAATAATTTTCAATTTCAAGAAAAAATGTATCATGAAGATTATGGTCTTATACCATATGTAATAATAAAAGCTGATAAAGTAAGTGCTATAGGAGATAAAATTTATTTTTATCTTCAAAGAGAAGGATCTATAACTAAAAATAAAAATATTATTTTAAAAAGGTACCAAGATGTAAAAAAACAATATGATATTTTATTAGAAAAGTTAAATAAAGAAGATTTTGAAAATAAAAAATATTTAATAAGTTATTTAACAAATGCTTTATTTTATAAATTAGTTTTATTAGATGATGATAATTATAAAAAAGAATTAAAAATCTTAAGAAAAGAAGATATATTTTCTAATCTTTTAAATGATACATTAAAGAGAAAAATCAAAAATATAATATTAAAAATTAATCCTAGATTAATTATAAAAAGATAAGTTAAGGAGAGAAAATGAGAAAAGTACTTAATTGGGATGAATATTTTATGTCTTTAGCACATTTATCAGCTGTTAGAAGTAAAGATCCTTCAACTCAAGTTGGAGCTGTTATAGTTGATTCTAATAATAGAGTAGTAGGTCTTGGTTATAATGGATTTCCAAGAGGATGTGATGATAATAAATTTCCTTGGGAAAGAGAAGGTGAGTATTTAGATACTAAATATGCTTATGTAGTTCATGCAGAGCTTAATGCAATATTAAATGCAAATAAATTAATAGAAAATTGTAGGTTATATGTATCTTTATTTCCATGTAATGAATGTTCAAAAGCAATAATTCAATCTGGTATTAAAGAAATAATATATGAGTCTGATAAATATAAAGATTTAGATCAATTTAAAGCATCGAAAAAAATGTTAGAAGCAGCAGGTGTTAAATTAAGACAGTTAGATTATGAAATAGATTTAAATATTAAAATAAATAAAAAGAATTAAGATTTTCTTAATTCTTTTTTACATATTACCTAATTGTTTTTTTATAAAATCTGGCATAAGAGATTGAGGTTTAATATCTTGATTAGGATTAAATTCAAAACCATTTAATCTATTAATTCTTTCTTGATCTTGCATATATTTATCATAATTTTCTTTAACAAATTCAAAAATAATAGGTTCATTTAGTATATCTTTTTCTTGAAATTCTTTTATTTTTTGATCTACATCTTCTTTTTTTACTATTTCTTCATTAGAAATGTTTACATTATTTTTATTTGGATTTATTTCTTCTTTTAATAAAGTTATTTTATTTAATGCTTCATTAACATTATTGTTAGTTAGTAAGTTTTCTATTTCAGTTAATTTATCATACATATTAAACACCTAACACTTTCTTTAAAATATTTGAAAAATGTAAAACAACTTGATTGTATTCAAATTTACTCTTTATAGTTTGAATAAGTTGTCTATTAAAATTATCTTTTATAATTCTAACAAAAAAAATTTTAGGATTTAAAGTTTCTTCTAATTCTTGAACTACTAAATATTCACGATCTGCTATTTTTAATAAATCTAATACTTTTACTGACTTATTATTAAGTTCACTTATTTGTATAGTCATTTCCTTCATATTCTCTCCTATATTAACATTATATAAAAAAGATGGAAAAATAACAATATTTATAATAAAATATTAAACGAAATGGAGAAGTTATGGATAAAGTATTTCTTATAAAATATGGAGAATTGTCTTTAAAGAAAGCTAATAAAAAAGCTTTTATTAAACAACTTATAAATAATATTAAAAATAAACTAAATGATATAGATTATGATATAAAATATAACTATTCTAGGATTTTTATTGAATGTAATGATCAAGATGTAAAAAAAGTAGAAGATGTTTTAAATAAGACATTTGGAATATATTCCTATTCTTTAGTTTATAAGTGTAATAAAGATTTAGATGAAATCATATCCACATTAGTTAATAATTTACCAAATATTAAGACATTTAAGTTTGAAACTAGAAGAAGTGACAAACGTTTTTATTTAAATAGTATGGAAATTTCTAAAGAATTAGGATCTAAGTTATTAAAAAAAACTAAATTAAAAGTAGATGTTAACAATCCTGATAAGATTTTTTTTGTTGAAATAAGAGAAGATTATGCATATTTATATTTTGATAATAAAAAGGCTTTAGGAGGATATCCAGTAGGAGTACAAAATAAAGCATTAGTTATGTTAAGTGGCGGAATAGATTCACCAGTTGCAAGTTTTTTAACATTAAAAAAAGGTATAGCTATCGATTTAGTATATTTTGAATCTCTTCCTCATACTTCACTAGCTGCAAGACAAAAAGTTATTGATTTAGCTAATAAAATTAGTGAATATGGTTTTAATATTAAACTTTTTATAGTTAATTTTACTAATATTCAAGAAATAATTTATAAAAATGCTCCAGCTGATTATGGTGTAACTCTTATGAGAAGATCAATGTATAGGATATCAGAAAAAATAGCTAATATTTATAAACATTTAATTTTAGTTAATGGTGAATCTATCGGTCAAGTTGCAAGTCAAACTTTAACTAGTATGAGAACTATCGAAAGTGTTATTAATATACCTGTTGTAAGACCACTTGCATGTTTTGATAAAGAGGAAATAATAAAAATATCAAAAGATATTGATACATACGATATAAGTATAAGACCATATGAAGATTGTTGTACTCTTTTTGTACCAACTCATCCAGTTATAAATCCTAATGTTAGAAAGTGTGAAGAAATAGAAGCTAAATTTGATTATCAAGCTTTAGAAAAGATAGCAGTAGATAATTTATTAATTATTAATATTCCAAAAAAAGAAGATTATAAAGATTTATTATAAATTGTGGTAGAATATAATTAATTGAGGTGATTATGGATAAATATAAATTAATAGATGAAGAAATAAAAAAATATAATAATATAGTAATTGCTAGACATGTAAGACCAGATTTAGATGCTTTAGGTAGTCAGTTAGCTCTAAAGTATTCTTTAAGTTTAAAATATCCAGATAAGAACATTTTAGCAGTAGGAGCTACTTCTTCAGTTTTTAACTTTTTACCAAAATTAGATAAAGAACAAGTGTATGAAAATACTTTATTAATAGTTTTAGATAATCCTAATTTTTCTAGAATAGATGTAGCGGATTATAGTAAATATACAAAAATTATAAAAATAGATCACCATCCATTAATTGATACATTTTCTGATGTAGAACTTATAGAAACTAATAAATCTAGTACTTGTGAAGTATTATATGATTTATTTAAAGCCTTAGATTATCCATTTGACTCTGAAATAGCAAGTTATTTAATATATGGAATGATTACTGATACAGGAAGATTTTTATTTTCACTTGGAGAAAATTTACTTGTTAAAGCAAATGATTTAATTACTACTTACGATTTAGATATGAAAAAGATTTATCAAAATATTTATTTAAGAAGCTTAAAAGATGTTAAATTTGAAGGATATATTATAAATAACTTTAATATAACTAAAAATAATATGGCTTCTATTATTATTGAAGAAGATAAACTTAATCTATATGATGTTGATCAAGCAGTAAGTGGAAATGTAATAAATAATTTTACTAATATAAAAGAACTTTTAGTTTGGTCTATAGCTACTTATGATAAAAATAAAAAAACATATAAAATTAGTGTTAGAAGTAGAGGACCTATAGTAAATAAAGTGTGTGAAATGTTTAATGGTGGAGGACATCCTTTAGCATCTGGTGCAGTAATAGAAGAAAAGGAAGAAATAGAAAAATTATTTAATTTATTAGATAAAGAATGTGAAAGGTATAAATATGAAAATAACTAGTGTAAAATTAGATACTATAGCAGTAAGAGAAAGTCAGTATCCTGATAGTAGTAAAGATGAATTTTTACTGGTAGGAAGAAGTAATGTAGGTAAGAGTAGCTTTATTAATACTTTGATAAATAGAAAAGATTTAGCTAGAACTTCAGAAAAACCTGGTAAAACTAGAACAATTAATTTTTATTTAATAAATGATGCTTTTTATTTAGTAGATGTTCCTGGATATGGATATGCTCAAACTAGTATGGAACAAAGAAAAAAATTTGGTTTAATGATCGAAGAATATATAATGAAGAGACAAAATTTAAAGAGAGTTTTTTTACTTATAGATTTTAGAATTAAACCAACTGAAAATGATTTATTAATGTATAACTTTTTAAAACATTATAAAATACCTACAACTATAGTATTTACTAAAGCTGATAAGATAGGATCTACTAAAAGAAATCAACAATTACAAATGTTAAAGAAAGCTTTTGATATAGTTGTTGGTGATAATATAGTTTTATTTTCTTCAGTATCTAAAGTTGGTAAAGAAGAAATTTTAAATTATATTGAAAGATTAATGGAGAGAGAAAATGACTAATACAGTAGCACTTATTGGAAGACCAAATGTAGGTAAAAGTACAATATTTAATGCACTTATTAAAAAAAGAAAATCTATAGTATTAGATACTCCTGGAGTTACAAGAGATAGAATTTATGAAGATGCTTATTTCAAGGACTATAAGTTTAAACTTATAGATACAGGTGGAATAGATTCTGAAGAATTAACTTTTAATGAAGAAATCAAAATTCAAGCAACTATTGCAATAGATGAAGCAGATGTAATAGTGTTTGTAGTAGATGGTAAAGAAGGATTAACAAGTGATGACTTATATATTAGAAATTTACTTAGAAATACTAAAAAGCCTATTATAGTAGCAATAAATAAAGTTGATTCCAAAGATTTTAAAGAACACAAGTATGACTTTTATGAATTGGGATTTGATAATTATGTCGAAGTATCTAGTGAATCTAATATGGGTATGTATGAATTATGTGAAAATATCACTAGTCATTTAGTTATTAGAGAAGAAGAAAAAAATGATTTATTAAAAATATCTATAGTAGGAAGACCAAATGTAGGTAAAAGTTCTTTAGTAAATTCTCTTCTTAATGAAGATAGACTTATAGTTTCTTCTATAGCTGGTACTACTAGAGATTCTGTTGATACTATACTTAAATATCATAATGAAGAATATTGTCTTATAGATACAGCTGGACTTAGAAAAAAAGGTAAAGTATATGAAAATATAGAAAAATATTCATATATGAGAAGTATTAAGAGTATAGAAGATTCAGATATTTCTTTACTTGTAATAAATGCTGAAGAAGGTGTAATAGAACACGATAAACATATAGCTGGATATATACTAGAAAAAGGAAAAGGTATAATATTAGTAGTAAATAAATGGGATTTAAGTGAAGAGAAAAAAGAAGATTATATTAAAATGTTAAGAAATGAATTTCAATTTATTCCTTATGCTCCTATTATATTTACATCTAATGTTACTAAAAAAGGAATAGGTAATATATTACCTATGATATCTAAAGTAAAAGAATCTATTACTAAAGAAGTTAAAACTAGTGTAATAAATGACTTAATTATGGAAGCATATCAAATGAAATTACCTCCAACGTATAAGATGAAGAGATTAAAAATATTCTTTGTATCACAAATTGGAAGCAAACCACCTAAATTTTTATTTAGAGTAAATGATGATAATTTAATTCATTTTGCATATAAAAGATATTTAGAAAATAGAATTAGAGAAAATATTGATTTTACAGGTACGCCAATTGTACTTGAATTTAAAGGTAAGAAGGAGGAAAAATAATGGATGTAAAGCTTTGGATAGTAATCCTTGTATTAGCCATAATTATTGAGTTAATTAGTTATGGTTTGATAAGTATATGGTTTATACCATCTATAATTTTAACGATAATTTTGAAGGCCTTTGGACTTAATAATATTTATATAGAAATAATGATAGTTTTATCATTATCAACTGTTCTTTTAATATTTACTAGACCTTTAGTAGTGAAATTTTTAAAACCTCAAAATATTAAAACAAATTTTGATAGAATTTTAGATATGAAAGGTAAAATAATAAAAAAAGTTAATCTAAATGACTTTGGAATTGTTAAAGTAGATGGTAAAGAATGGAGATGTTATTCATCTAAAGAAATAGAAGTTGGTAAAATAGTTAAAATAATAAAAATTGATTCCAATAAATTAGAAGTAGAGGAGGTGTAATTTTATGGAAGCAGGAATAATTATAGTAGTTATTATATTACTTGGAGTAGTTGTATCATCAATAAAGATAGTACCACAAGCACAAGCTTTTGTTGTTGAAAGACTAGGAAGTTATAATCAAACATGGAACAATGGTTTACATTTTTTAATACCATTTGTAGATAGAATAGCTAAAAGAGTTAATTTAAAAGAAATAGTTAAAGATTTTGAACCACAACCAGTTATAACTAAAGATAATGTAACTATGCATATAGATACAGTTGTATATTTTCAAATAACAGATGCAAAACTTTATACATATGGAGTTGATAATCCATTAAATGCTATTGAAATGTTAACTGCAACAACACTTAGAAATTTAATTGGAGATTTAGAGTTAGATGAAACTTTAACTTCAAGAGATATTATTAATTCTAAGATGAAAATAATTTTAGATGAAGCAACTGATCCATGGGGAATAAAAGTTAATAGAGTAGAAGTTAAAAATATAATTCCACCTAGAGATATTCAAGAAGCAATGGAAAAACAAATGAGAGCTGAAAGAGAAAGAAGAGAACAAATCTTGAAAGCTGAAGGAGAAAAGAAATCAAGTATTCTTATTGCTGAAGGGGAAAAAGAAAGTGCTATTTTAAGAGCTGAAGCTATAAAACAACAAAAAATTAAAGAAGCTGAAGGAGAAGCAGAAGCATTAATAAAAATAAAAGAAGCAGAAGCAGAAGGAATAAAAATTTTAAACTCTGCTAAAGCTGATAAAACAGTATTAACTTTAAAAAGTTTAGAAGCTGTTTCATCTCTTGCAAATGGAACTGCTACAAAAATAATAGTTCCATCTAATTTACAAAATATTGCAACTATTGGAACAACTATAAAAGAAATGTTAAAAGATAAAGAATAATATATTATTATTCTTTTTTTAATAATTAATTTTTTATTTACTTACATTATGTTATAATGCTAAAGAGGATATAAATATGTTGGAACAGTTAAAAAGTAACAATGTAGTTTTGGTAGGATTAAAAAAAGTTTTATTATTTCCGTTTACTGTAATTAAGTATTCTACTGAAGGTATTAGTTTTATTAAAAGAAAAATAAAAAAACAAGGCTTTGATTTTTCATCAGTAGATAAAATAGATGGAGAAGAACTTAATCAAGAATTAGCTAAAGTTAAAAAACAAAGTGCAGAATTTAAAAATAAGATAACTTTAAAAGAAGAAAAAAATAAAAATTATTCATTTAATTATATTGTAAAAAATGAATTTGGTGAAACTATAAAGGGAAGTTTTGAAGGACCTAGCTTAGAAGCAGTAAAAGTATTTTTAGAAGGAGAATACGAAGATGTTTTATCTATTAAACCTAGAGAAAAATGGGATATAGATATTAACATAGGTGGTAAATTTAAAGCTGATACTTTAGCATTCTTTTTAACTCAACTTGCAACTTATTTAAGAGCTGGTATTACTTTAGTAGATGGTATTAGAATTATGGTTAAACAAACAACAAAACCATATGAAAAGAAAGTATATTCTAAAATAGTTTATTCTTTAGTAGGTGGTGATACTTTCTCTAAAGCTTTAAGTTTACAAAACAAAGTATTTCCAGAATTTTTAATATCGATGGTTAAAACATCAGAACTTACTGGAGACTTACCATCTGTATTAGATGAAATGGCAGAATATTATACCAAAATAGATAAAAACAAGCGTTCTTTAAGAGCTGCTTTATCTTATCCTTTAATTATTTTTATGGTAGCAATTGGAGCAGTTGTTTTCCTTCTTACAGAAGTAGTTCCTAAATTTCAAGATATGTTTAGTAGTGTTAATGGAAAATTACCAGGTATTACAATATTTGTATTACAAATGTCTAGTTTAATTCAAAAGTATGGTATATTTATACTTGGTGGCTTAATATTATTTATATCTATGTTTATATGGTTTTATAAAAATAATAGAGTGTTTAAGAAAAAGGTTCAGACTGTATTTATGAAATTTCCGGTCTTTGGAGAACTTATTATATGTAATGAAGTTTCGAATTTAACGAGAACTTTTGCTACATTACTTAATCATGGTGTTTTTATTACTGATAGTATGGAAATATTATCAGCTATAACTACTAATGAAGTTTATAAGTCTATAATATATAGAACATTAATTGGGTTATCAAAAGGTGCCAAAATAAGTGATACGTTTAAAGGAGAATGGGCTTTTCCAATAGTTGCTTACGAAATGCTTGCAACTGGAGAAGCAACAGGACAATTACCAGAAATGATGACTAAGGTTTCAACTCACTTTGCTGATATTCATGAAGCTAAAACATCATCACTTAAATCACTTATGGAACCATTTATAATTTTATTTTTAGCAACTATTATTGGTTTTATATTACTTGCAGTAATAGTACCGATGTTTAGTTTGTATAATCAAATTTAAGGTGTTTAAAATGGTAATAATATTTTTTGTAATGGGTCTTATATTTGGATCGTTTTATAATGTTGTAGCATATAGACTTTCTAATAATATGAGTTTAGTAAAACCCAAAAGATCGATATGTCCTAAATGTAAGAAAGAATTGGGTATTTTGGAATTAATACCTATTTTTTCGTATATCTTTTTAAAAGGTAAATGCAAAAACTGTCATGAAAAAATCAGTTTATTCTATCCTTTTATAGAATTTTTAACAGCTTTTACTTTTGCATTATCATATCACTTATGTGGTTTTAGTTTAGATTTACTAATTATGCTTATTATGTTTAGTTATTTTTCTATAGTTATATATAGTGATTTTAAATATATGATAATTCCTGATGAAGTAACTTTTATAGTTATAATTTTAACTGTAATATTAATATTAATTAAAGCTTTATATTGGAATGTTATAGTAGCTTTTATTACAATAATTTCTACATATGTATTTGCTAAAATAATAAGCATAATTTTAAAAAAAGATGCGATGGGTGGAGGAGATATAAAACTGATGTTTTTTGTTGGTTTACTTCTTAATTACAATGCAATATTAGCATTTTTTATATCTTCATTTTTAGCTTTTCCAGCTGCATTTTATGTAACTGTTAAAAATAAAAATTCAAAGATTCCTTTCGGACCTTTTTTATTGCTTGCAACTATACTAATATATATATTTAAATTAGATTTAATTACTATACTTAGTTGGTTATAAAACTTTAGTTTGCTTGTAAAGTTATAAAAATTAATATAGAATATTTAAATGAGGTGAAAAAATGGCAAAAAAGGATGAAACAACAAAGAAAATATTAATTACAGTAAAAGATGAAAAATGGCAAAAAGCTATTGATAAAGCATGTGAAAAAAATATCAAAAAGGCAGAAGTAAAAGGTTTTAGAAAAGGTAAAGTACCAAAAGATGTATTTATTAAAAAATATGGTATTGAATCTTTATATAATGATGCTTTAGATAGTGTAATAGATGAAGCATATAAAGAAGCATTTGAAAAAGTAGATAGTGAAAAAATAGCAGCAAGACCTAGTGTAGATGTTAAAGCTATAGATAAAGATCATGTTGATTTAGAATTTAATTTCTTATATAAACCAGAAGTAAAAATAAAAAAATATAAAGGTTTTAAAATAAAGAAAGAAAAAACAGAAGTTACTAAAGAAGAAGTTGAACATGAAATATCTCATATTTTAGATAGATATTCTGAATTAGTTATAAAAGAAGGTAAAGTTAAAAATCATGATTTTGTAATTATTGACTTTAAAGGAATGAAAGATAAGGTAGCTTTTCCAGGAGGAACAGCAGAAAATTATTCATTAGAAGTAGGAAGCAATTCGTTTATTCCAGGATTTGAAGAAGAATTAATAGGAATGAAAAAAGGAGAAGAAAAAACTTTTCCAATTAAATTTCCAGAAACTTATCATGAAGAAAGTCTAAAAGGACAAGAAGTAGAATTTTATGTAAAAATAAATGAAGTAAAAGAAAAAGAAGTTAGAAAGTTAGATGAAGAATTATTTAAAGATTTAAATATTGAAGGTGTAACTGATGAAAAATCTTTAAAAGAACATATTGAAAAAGAATTAAAAGCTGCTAAAGAAAAAGAAGCTGATACTAAGTATATGGATGAACTATTAAAAAATATAGCAGACAATACTGAAGTAGAAATACCAAAAGAAATGATTGAAGAAGAAAAATCTAGAATTTTTGATTCTTTCGAAAATGCAATAAAAGCTCAAGGTATGGATATCAATATGTATATGCAACTTACTGGTTTAACATTAGAACAAATGGATAAACAATTAGAACCAGAAGCAAATAAAAATGTTTTATATCGTTTAATGACTGAAGAATTAGAAAAGGAATTAAAAATAACAGTATCTAAAGAAGATATAGAAGCTAGAATTAAAGAATTAGCTGAAAAAAATCATATGACTAAAGAAGATTTATTATATAATTTTGGTGGTGAAAAAGCTTTAGAATATGAAACAAGAGTACATAAATTATTTGAAACATTAAAGGATTTAAATAAGTAAAATAAGACCTCATTTTATATGAGGTTTTATTTTTTAAAAAAAGTTAGCAAAAGGTGTTGACAAGTGCTAAAAGAAGTAATAATATATTATTAGCAATTAAAGATAATGATTGCTAAAGGAGACGATATGTTAAGTGAAAGAGAAAAAAATATACTTAAAATCATCGTTCAAGAATATGTAAAAACAGCAAAGCCTGTATCGTCTAGTATGATCTGCGATTTTCTAAAAGTTTCATCTGCGACAGTAAGAAATGATATGGCTTATTTAGAAGAGATGGGATACTTAGAAAAAGAACATACATCATCTGGAAGAATTCCAAGTGATAAAGGATATAATTTTTATGTAGATCACTTACTTGATTTAAAAAAAATATCAGGAGAAGATATGTTAAAACTTCAACTTATATTTCAAAATAAATCTTTAGAGCTTAGTGATACTATTAGTAGAAGTTTAGAAATTGTATCTGAGATGACAGATTATGCTACTATTAAACTTGGTGAAAAAAGTCTAGATAATAGATTAAAAGAAATAAAAGCTATTAACTTAGGTGATTCACATATAGTCGCAATAGTAGTTACTGATAAAGGTTATGTTGAACATAAAAACATATATCTTCCGAATGTCACAACTGAAGATATAGAAAAAACTGTTAAATTAATTAATGATTTAATAGTAGGAACACCGCTTGTAGATGTTAGAGAAAAATTAGAGTTTAATGTTAAACCTGTAATAGGTAAATATATTAAACAACATGAAGTTATATATGATGCTTTCTATGATGTGTTTAATAAGATGATGCTTAAAAACATAGAGGTATTAGGAGAAAAAAATATCTTAAAGATACCAGAGTTTAAAGAAAAAAGTGATAAAACATATAAAATACTTGAAAGTTTAGAAGAAAAAAATATAGCTAATATTATTGATTCTGATGGTTCTAACATAACAGTTTGTATTGGTAAAGAAACTAATATAGATAATGATGTGACAGTAATTAAAACTTCTTATAATATAAAAGGAGAAAAAGGAACACTTGCAATAGTAGGTCCAAAAAGAATGGAATATGCAAGAGTTATGAATATGCTTAATTATATAAAAGAGCAAATAGAAAAGTTAGGAGAAGAAAATGAATGAGAAAATAGAAGATGTTAAAAAAGAAATAGAAGAAGAACTTGAAGAACAAGATAAAAAAGAATTAGCAGAAGATTTAGAAAATTTTGGTGAAACAGAAGAAGTTTTATTACTAAAAAATACTATTCAAGAATTAGAAAATAAAGTTAAAACAGTACAAGCAGATAGTATTAATTATAGAAAGAGAAAAGATGAAGAAGTATCTAGAATGTTAAAATATGCTAATCAAGATTTGATATTAGATTTATTAAACATTCAAAATACATTTAAAGAAGCATTTAAAATGGTTGATAAAAATAAAGAATTAGAAAATTATTTTAAAGGTTTCAAAATGATAGAAAATCAAATCTCTAATACACTTACTAATTATGGTGTTAAAAAAATAGATTGTTTAAATAAAGAATATGATTACAATCTAGAAGAAGCAGTTATGATTGAAGAAAATAAAGATAAAAAAGATAACATAGTATTAGAAGTCTTTAGGGACGGATATATGCTATATGATAAAGTTATATTACCTGCTCAGGTAAAAGTTAATAAAAATGAAAGTGAGGGAAAATAATTATGAGTAAGATAATAGGTATAGATTTAGGTACAACTAATTCATGTGTTTCTGTACTAGAAGGTGGAGAACCACATGTTATTACAAATCCTGAAGGAGGAAGAACAACACCATCTGTTGTGGCTTTCAAAAACGGAGAAAAAATAGTAGGGGATGCTGCTAAAAGACAAGCATTAACAAACCCAAACACAGTAGTTTCAATTAAGAGATTAATGGGAACTAATCAAAAAGTTGAATTAGAAGGTAAGAAATATACACCAGAAGAAATATCAGCTATGATTTTAAGTTATATGAAAGATTATGCTGAAAAATATTTAGGAGAAAAAGTAACAAAGGCAGTTATTACAGTACCAGCATACTTTAATGATTCACAAAGACAAGCAACTAAAAATGCTGGTAAAATAGCAGGTCTTGAAGTAGAAAGAATAATAAATGAACCAACAGCAGCAGCACTTGCTTATGGTTTAGACAAACAAGACAAATCTATGACAGTTTTAGTATATGACCTTGGAGGAGGTACATTTGATGTATCTATACTAGAACTTGGAGATGGAGTATTTGAAGTTAAATCTACAAGTGGTAATAATAAACTTGGTGGTGATGACTTTGATAACAAGATAATGGATTACTTAGTTGCTAAGTTTAAAAAAGAAAACGGAGTAGATTTATCAAAAGATAAAATGGCTATGCAAAGACTTAAAGAAGTATCTGAAAAAGCTAAAAAAGATTTATCTAGTATGACTTCTACACAAATATCAGCACCATTTATATCTCAAGGAAGTGATGGACCATTACACTTAGAAGAAACATTAACAAGAGCAAAATTTGAAGAATTAGTAGATGATTTAATAGAAGAAACTGTTAAACCATTAAGACAAGCTATTAAAGATGCTAAAATTAAGAAAGATGAAATTGATAAAGTATTACTTGTAGGGGGATCTACTAGAATACCTAAAGTTCAAGAAGTAGTTAAGAAAGAACTTGGAATTACACCATCTCATGAAGTTAACCCAGATGAAGTTGTAGCAATGGGAGCAAGTATTCAAGGTGGAGTATTAACAGGTGAAGTAAATGATATAGTATTACTTGATGTTACACCATTATCACTTGGACTTGAAACATTAGGTGGAGTTATGACAGTATTAATTCCTAAAAACTCTACAATACCAACAAGTAAGAAAGAAGTATTCTCAACAGCAGCAGATAATCAACCAGCTGTAGATATTCATATCTTACAAGGTGAAAGACCAATGGCTCAAGATAACAAGACACTTGGAAACTTCCAATTAAATGATATACCACCAGCACCAAGAGGAGTTCCAAAAATTGAAGTTGAATTTAGTATAGATGCTAACGGTATAGTAAGTGTTAAAGCAAAAGATTTAGGTACAAACAAAGAACAATCAATTACAATTACATCAAGTACAAACTTAACAGATGAAGAAGTAGAAAAGATGGTTAAGGAAGCAGAAGCTAATAAAGAAGCTGATGAAAAGAGAAAAGAAAAAGTAGACTTAAAAAATGATGCAGAACAATTAATCTTCCAAACTAGAAAAGCTATGAAAGATCTTGGTGATAAGATAACTGATAAAGAAAAAGAAGAAGCTGAAGAAAAAGTTAAAGAACTAGAAACAGAACTTGAAAAAGAAGACTTTGATGTAGAAGAAGTTAAAAAGAAACAAGAATCATTACAAGAAGTGACAATGAAACTAGCAACAAAAGTATATGAAAATGTACAAAAAGAACAAGCATCTAATAACGAAGAAAAAGAAGAAAAAGAAAAAGTAAAAGATGCAGAGTTTGAAGAAAAATAAGAAAGTTAAGCTAGAAAAGCTTAACTTTTTTTATTAAGAAAGGAAATAAATAATGGCAAAAAGAGATTACTATGATGTTTTAGGTGTTAGTAAGACTGCAACTAAAGCAGAGATTAAAAGTGCTTTTAGAAAACTAGCAAAAAAATATCATCCTGATATATCAAAAGAAAGTGGTAGTGAAGAAAAATTCAAAGAAGCGGAAGAAGCATATGCTGTATTAAGTGATGATGATAAAAGAAAACAATATGACCAATTTGGATTTGATGGATCATCATCTTTTGGTGGAAGTCAAGGAGGATTTTCTAGTAATGGATTTTCAGGTGCTGGATTTGATTTCTCTGGATTTGATTTTTCTGATATTTTCTCTGATCTTTTTGGAGGATCAAGACATTCTTCTAAAAGAGCACAAAAAGGTGATGATAAATTAGTTAATTTAACTATATCTTTTAAAGAAGCAGTTTTTGGTTGTGATAAAGATTTAGAATTAGATGTTTACGAAGAATGTAGTAAATGTCATGGAGATGGAGGATTTAATAAAACAACTTGTCAATATTGTCATGGTTCAGGAACCATTACTCAAGAACAAAGAAGTTTATTTGGTTCTTTTATGAGTCAAACACCTTGTCCACATTGTGAAGGAAAAGGTTATACTTTTAGTGAAACTTGTAGTTCTTGTCATGGTACAGGAGTTGAAAAGAAGAAAAAAACTGTTTCAGTTACAATTCCAGCTGGAATAGATGAAGGTATGAGACTTAGACTTAGTGGAAAAGGTGATACTGGAATTAATGGTGGACCTAATGGAGATTTGTATTTAGAATTCAGTATAATTAAAGATAAATATTTAGAAAGAGAAGAAGATGATATTATATTAAATTTACCACTTACATTTACTGAAGCATTATTTGGATGTAAAAAAGAAATACCTACAATTTATGGTAATTTAACTATTAAAATACCTAGTTCTTCAAGTAATGGAGATAAACTTAGATTAAAAGGAAAAGGTATTAAAAATAAAATGTCTTCTCACCATGGAGATATGTATGTTATACTCAACATATGTATGCCAGATGCGCTTACAAAAGAACAAGAAAAAATGTTAAAAGAATTATCTAAAACAGAATTACAATCTAAGAAAATAGATAGTTTTGATAGATATGTAAATGATAATCCTTTTGATAATTAGTTGAGGAAAAATATGTTTTATAAATATCTTATAACTTTATTAATATCTATGGTACCTTTTATAGAATTAAGAGGATCTATACCTATAGGAATATTTGCTTATAAATTAAATGTATTTTTTGTATATTTAATATCTATAGTAGGAAATATTATAATAATACCAATAATATTATTTGGAATAAAAAAGATATTAAAGTTATTAGAAAAAGTTAAATTTACAAAAAAATTAGTTACTTTGATAGAAAATAAAGGTAAAAAAGCAGGAGATAAAATATTAAAAAGTACTAAAAATGGAGTGTACTATGGATTATTTTTATTTGTTGCAATACCTTTACCTGGTACTGGAGCATGGACTGGCTCTTTAGCTGCTTCATTTTTAGATTTAGATTTTAAAAAATCTTTTATATCTATTGCTTTAGGAGTAATAACAGCTGGAGTTATAATATTTATATTAAGTGTTATAGGATTTAACATATTAAAATAAGAACTTTATAGTATTTATAAAGTTTTTTTTATTTAGATATAGTGATATACTACTATTAGGAGAAAAAGCAATGATGAACATAAAAGATTTATACTTAAGACAAGAAGAATTAATGAATAAAGAAATAGAAGTATCAGGATGGGTAAAATCTAATAGAAATCAAAAACATTTTGGATTTATTGAACTTCGTGATGGTACTTGTTTTAAAACTTGTCAATTAATATATGAAGATGATTTAAAAGATTTTGAAACAATTTCTAACATTAAACTTGGATCAGCAATTATTGCTAAAGGTATAATGGTAAAAAGTCCAAAGGAACAACAACCTTTTGAAATAAAATTAAAAGAAGTTGTTCTAGAAGGAGATTGCCCAAATGATTATCCTTTACAACCTAAAGATCATAGTAGAGAATTTTTAAGAGAAATAGCATATTTAAGACCAAGAGCTAATTTATTTCAAGCAGTATTTAGAATTAGAAATACAGCTAGTTTTGCAATTCATAAATTTTTTCAAGAAAAAGGATTTATTTATGTTAATACACCTTTAATAACTGCAAATGATGGAGAAGGTGCAGGTGAAATGTTTAGAGTTACTACTTTAGATATAGAAAATGAAAAAGGTAAAATAGATTATTCTAAAGATTTCTTTGGTAAAAAAGTAGGTCTTACAGTTACTGGTCAATTAGAAGGTGAAACTTTTGCAATGGCTTTTAAAAATATCTATACTTTTGGGCCTACATTTAGAGCAGAAAATTCAAATACTAAACTTCATGCTGCAGAATTTTGGATGGTAGAACCAGAAATGGCATTTTGTGATTTAAATTCTCTTATGGATTTAGAAGAAGAAATGCTTAAATATGTTATAAAATATGTTTTAGAAAATTGTAAAGATGAAATGGACTTCTGTAATAAATATGTAGAAAAAGGACTTATAGATAAACTTACAAGTGTTCTTAATTCGACTGCAATTAGAGTAAGTTATGAAGAAGCAATGAATAAACTTATTGAAGTAAAAGACAAGTTTACTGAAGCTCCAGCATATGGTATGGATATTGGAAGTGAATATGAAAAATATTTAACTAATGAATTATATAAAGCTCCAGTTTTTATTACTGATTGGCCAAAAGAAATGAAAGCTTTTTATATGAAACAAAATCCTGATAATAAGACAGTTGCTGCTGTTGATTTAGTAGTACCAGGAGCAGGTGAATTAATGGGTGGTAGTGAAAGAGAAACTGATTACGATAAATTAGTAGCAAGAATGAATGAATTAAATATTAAGACAGAACCACTTGATTGGTATATTAATTTAAGAAAATATGGAGGAGCAACTCACTCTGGTTTTGGTATGGGATTTGAAAGACTTATTATTTATTTAACAGGAGTAGAAAATATTAGAGATGTAATTGCATATCCTAGAACGGCAGGTAATTGTGAATACTAATTTAAAAAGATTACAAAAAAGAATAGCTGAACAAAGTGATTATTCAAGAAGAAAAGCAGAAGAATTAATTATAGAAGGTAAAGTTAGTGTTAATGGGAAAATAATCCAAGAATTAGGATATAAAGTAACTGATAAAGATAAAATTGAAATAGAAGGTGTAGCATTAAATACTAATGAAAAGAAATACTTTATTTTAAATAAACCTGAAAAATGTGTATCTACAGTAAGTGATGATAAAGGTAGAAAAACAGTAATAGATTTTATTAAAACAAAAGCTAAAGTTTATCCCATAGGAAGATTAGATTACGATACTACTGGAATATTACTTCTTACTAATGATGGAGATTTTGCTAATCTTTTAATGCATCCTTCTTCTAATATAGAAAAAGTATATTCTGCTAAGATAGACGGAATAATGACATTAGCTGATATAAAAGAATTAAAACAAGGTGTAGTAATAGATGGTTATAAGACTAAAGAATGTAGAGTAAAGGTAAGAAAAGTTAATAATAAAAGTAATACTTCAATTATAGAAATTGGAATTAATGAAGGTCGTAATCATCAAGTTAAAAAAATGTTTAAAGCTTTAGGATTTAATGTTTTAAAATTAGATAGAATTCGTTATGGAATATTAACTATAGAAAACTTAAAAAGAGGAGAATCTAAAGAATTAAGTAAGAAAGATGTATCTAGACTTTATGTTTTAGCTAATAATAAAGGAAATAGAAATGGAAAAGAAGAAAAAAGGTTTAAAGCCATATAAAATTAAAACAGATGATAAATTTTATCGTCCTATGAAGACGATTTTATCTCCAATAGCAAAAATATTATTTAGACCTAAGTTTATTAATAAAGAAGTTTTTGATAATAGAGATAATAAAAAAACAATTATATTATGTAATCATAGATATAATTTAGATCCAATTATGATTTGTATACCTGCACCTAAAACTGTACATTTTTTGGGTAAATTAGAAATAATGAATGCTTTTTTAATAAAACATTTTTTAAGACATGTTGGTATTATTCCTGTAGATAGAACTAAAAAGAGTCCAGAAGTATTTCAAGTTGTTAAAGAATACTTAGATAAAAATGAAATAATAGCTTTGTTTCCTGAAGGAACTAGAAACAAAAATCTAAGTGAAACCAAGTTATTGGAATTTAAATATGGTGCTGCTAAGATGGCAATAGATAATGATGCTGAAGTTATAATCGCAGTTCAAAAGGGAAAATTTAATGTGATAAATAATGAAGGACTAGCAATTAAGTTTTCAAAACCTATAAAATTAGAAAAAGATGTAGTTAAAGCTACAAAAACTATTAGAAAAAAAATGTTAGAGATGTTAGAGGACTTTTAATGAAACATGTATTTATTGTAAATCCAATATCAGGTGGAGGATCAGCACTAAAAGAAGCTAAGAAAATAGATAGTTTTGCTAAAAAAGAAAAATTAGACTATGAAGTTTATTATACAAAATGTGAAAGAGATGCTTATAACTTTGTTAAAAATTATAAGGGTAAAAAGATTATATTTCATTCTCTTGGAGGAGATGGTACAGTAAATGAAGTAGCAAGTGCAGTTATGGATACTGATAATTACTTAAGTATTATTCCAAATGGTAGTGGTAATGATTTTTATAGAACAATTAGAAAAACAGCATTAATAGAATTTAAATGTGATATATGTAGAATTAATGATAGATATTTTATAAATGTAGCTAGTGTAGGATTAGATGCAGATGTAGCAAAGAATTCTTATTTGATGAAAGATTTTAAAATACCTAGAAAGCAAATATATAATTTGGCTATTTTTTATACATTATTAAATTATCGTTCTAGAAGTTTAGATATAGAAATAGACGGTGAAAAATTAAAGCAAAAAACACTTATGGTAGCATTATGTAATGGAAGACTTTATGGTGGTGGTATAAAAATAGCAATGGATGCATCGATAGATGATGGTTTAATGGATGTTTTAGTAATAGAAAAATCTAACATTTTTGGAGTTATAAGTGGACTTTTTAAATTAGTAAGAGGTAAGATTCATACTTATAAAAAATTAAAAAAATATAAAGCTAAAAAAGTTGTTATAAAATATAAAAAACCAATATATTCTTCTTATGATGGAGAAATGATGGAAAGTAATAAGTTTGAATTTGAAATATTAGATAAAAGAGTAAATATTTATAATGATAGAGATTTTATAAGAAGATTTTTAGAATTTAAAGAAAAAGAACAATAATTATTGTTCTTTTTTATCTTCTTCTTTCTTTTCTTCTTTATTGATACTTATAGCTTCAACAGGACACATAGGAATAGTATTATTGACTTCCTCTATTTCTTCATCTGTTAAATCTTCATCTTTTGCTACAGCAAAACCATTATCATTAAACTTAAATACTTTTTCACACATAGCTATACAAGTACCACAACCTATACAATTTTCATTAACTTTAGCTTTCATCTTTTCTCCTTACGCTTTAATAGTATAACACAATATATTAAAAAAAATAAAAGTATGTTAAAATAATATGTAGGAGAAAGTATGAAAAGATCTGATAGATATATAGAAAATGTAGAAGATAATAAGTACTCTAGAGTTAATAAAAATGAACATCTATTAAAAGAATTAGAGGTTGGAATTGGAAGAGAAGAAGAAACTTTTTCGAGAACTGAAAAACATGAAGATCCTAATATTATAGATTTTTCTGAAAATATTGATTTAGAGGGATATAATTTAAAAAATTATATTAATAAAGCTAAAGAAAATGTAAAAGAAAATAATAATTCCTTAGTAGCAAATCAATTTTCATACTTAGAAGAATTAAATAAAAAATATTATGAAAATTATGAAAAAGAAAAAGAAAGAGAAAGAGAAGAAAAAGATTTATTTTCTGATTTGATGGTTGATGAAAAAGAATTAAAAGAACAAATAGCTCACGATGTAGAAAAAACTAATATAAATGTAACAGAAGAAGATGGTAAGTTAATTAATTCTTTTTATACTAGAAGTATGGATTTATCAAAAGATGATTTTGTATCTAATATTAAAGAAATAGAAGAGAAACCAAAGAAGAATAATTTTTTAATTTTTTTCATCATTTTATTAATTATTATATTAGTAATAGGAGTCCTTTATTATACAGGATTACTTAAAAATTTAGGTATTAAGTTATGAAAAATATAAGTTTTATATATGAAAATAAAGAATATAATTATATTTTAGAAAAAGATTATCGTGAAGCCTTTAATTTAGATGATTTTCAAAAAAAATATACTGATTATTTTATTAATTATGATTATATTTTAGGAGATTATGCTAGTGATAGTTTAAGGCTTAAAGGTTTCAATTTGAAAACAAATAAAAATTATAATAAAATTAATGATTATAACAAAATAAATGATTATATTGATAAATATTGTAATTATGGATGTAAGTATTTTATACTAAAATCTTGCAAATAACATATATCTATAGTATTATTTTATATAGGAATAAGAGGAGTTTTTGTAATGGAAGAAAAGAAAATAATATCTATTGTAGATGAAAATGGTGCAATAGATGAAGCAGAAGAACTTTTAAGATTAGAATTAAGTGAATTCAATAAAAAATATATTATATATACTAAAAATGAAACAGATGATAATAATAATGTAACTATTTATATATCAGAATTATATAAAGAAAATGAAAATAGTTCAGATGTAGAATTAAGAGCAATAGAAACTGATCAAGAATGGGATAAATTAAAAGAAATATTAAAAGAAATATCAAAAAGTGATGAACAAGTAGCAAAATAAAATAAAAAAATAGGAGACTAAGTATGGATCAATCAGTAATGGATGAATTATCAAGAGTTAAGATAGTTGAACCTGGTAACGAAAATAAATTTAGAAAAAAGGGTAGTAACGCTATTAAGATGACTGGGCCTACTTTTTTTCAATTTATGTATAATAGAAAAGGTGGAATATTAAATCATAGAATAAATGCTTACAATTCTGTTAGAAGTAAAATGGAAAAAGAAGTAGAAAAAATAGAACAAAATCCAGAAGAAGCTGATATTTCTAGATATGCTGCTTTAGAAGAAAAATTAGCTAAAATAGGAGCTAAAATTTTATGGGCAGAAGAAAAAGAAAACTATGTTTATAGACAAGCTAAAAAATTAAAAGTTCCTTCTTTATTGATAAGAACAATTGCTCCATTTAGAAACTTTTTTCAAAGAAAACGTTATAAGAAGTTATATCAAAAACAAGTGGAATTGGCTGCAAATACTGTTCTTCAAGATGCAATTAAAGAAAAGAATAATGGCTTTACTATACCAACAGGAGAAGATTTAACATTATCAACTTTACATGGTAAAAAATCTGAAGAAAAAACATTTAGCTATAAGAAACCAGCCTCAACAGCTTCAGTAGAAGAAAACAAACCTTTATCTTTAGAAGAAGTTTTATCTCAAGGTGCAAAACAAGCAGAAAATCCTGTTTCTGGAGAAATGAAAACTGAAGAAGATATTAAGAAACATTTAGAATTTTATTTAAGAAAAATAGGATCATATAGTGCAGAAGAGTATGTAAAAGTTTTAGAAAATATTGAAAAAACTGCAAAAGATATTAATTTTAATTTATCAGATTATATAAAAATTCATTTTAAGGACTATATTAAAGATTTTGTTTTAAATGTTGATGTTAAAAACCCAAGTGATGAAGATATAGAAACATTTTCAAGATATGATGAAGTTGCAAATAGATATCATGTAGATTTTGCAAAAGCTAGAGAAGAAGTATATAAAGAAGAAGAAGCTAGACTTTTAAAATTAAAAGAATTAGAAGAAGCAAAAGTTAAAGGACAAGTTAATCCAAATGAACAAAACCCTGTAAATAATGAGGGGCAAACAATGAAATATCAACCTTTTGATTGGAGTAAATATCAAAAGAAAGACTCAGAAGAAAAAGTAGAAGCTCCAGTAACAGAAGAAGCAGAAACTACAATAAATGAAGAAAAACCTGTAGTAGAAGAAGATAATCATATTCATAATTCAGGAAATTATTCAACAAGTTCAGAACAAGCATCAACTGTTATAGAAGAAGAAGCAAAAGAAGATATAAATGTTGATAATTTATATAAAGAATATAATCCTGATATAACATATGACTATAATTATGGTGTTATGAATGATGATTTAAGAAATCTTACTGAAGATGAATTAAAAAGAGAAGAAAAGAAGATTAATGAAGCATTTTTAAGCTATGTTTTAGTAAAACATGGTAAGAGTCCAAGAGAATTATTAAGTAATATTCAAGAATATATTGAAGAAACTAATAAACAAAGAATGGAACATAATCAAGAGTTAGAAGCAAATGGTAGAGAGTTAGCTAAAGATAGATTACCTTTACTAGATAAAGTAGAAGAAATTCCACAAGATTATTATTTACATTCAATTTATTCTAATGAATTTTTTAAAGAAAACCCAGATCAATATGAAAGAACTCAAAAACTTGCTAATGAAGTTATGAGAAGAATAGAAGAAGAAGAAAAAGAAAAACAAGCAAAAATAGCTAAGAGAAAAGAACAAGAAAAAATTAAGACAGGTAGATTAGTTCTTAAGTATGGAATTGGTGGATATTATGCAGATCCTAATACTAATTTAAATGATCAAGAAGTTCTTGAAATGATTAAATTATTAGAAGCACAAAACTTATATAAAGATGCTATGAAAAGAGCAGGAATGAAAGTAAGAGAAATAAAAGAAGAACGTATGAAACAAGTACAACAACAATCTCCAAATTTTGTTCCATATACTGGATCAGAAGATTATTACTTTGTAAATAATCAAAATATTAATAAAACAAGATAAGATGATATTAAATCATCTTTTCTTTAACTTTAAAATAATGATATACTAATGATGTAGAGGTTTTTATGGAAAATATTTGTGAAACATACTCTTTTTTATCTGTAGTAGTATTAGTTAAATATTTTATTGCTATTGTTCAAATAGCAGTACCTATAATATTAATTTTATATATTAGTTTTGATCTTATAAGAGCATTGGTTGCAAATGATGATAAACTTATGAAAAAAGCTATTACAACATCAGGTAAAAGACTTTTTTATGCAGTTTTATTATTTGTAGTACCAAGTATAATTAATTTAATTATAGGTATTTTAGATACTGCTACTAATTCTCAAAATACATTTTTAAGTTGTTATAACAATGCAACTATGGAAAAAGTTGAATCTTTAAAATTACAAGAACAAAATTTAAAAGAAATAGAAAATAAAAAAATAGAAGAAGCTAGAGAATCTAGAAGAATTGAAAGAGAAAATAATCAAAAAATAAGAGAAGAAGCAGAGAAGAAAAATAAAGAAAAAACACCATCATCAAGTACTGATCCTAATTTATGTAGTGGTGATAGTTGTACAGGGACAGCTAATTTTGATCCTAATGATTTAACTAAACCTAGTAATTTAACAGTATCAGAGCTTACTCAAACTATAACTAAATATGCAGAAGGAAGAGATCCTAGAGTTAAAAATTTTATTCCATTAGCACCAGCTTTTATAAAAGCAGAAAAAGATTATGGAATAAATGCTATTGGTATTATGTCTATAGACGCTCATGAATCAGGGTGGGCTAGTGAAAAATTAGCAGTAGTTTGTAATAATTTAGGTGGTTATCGTGGAAAAGGTACTAGACCATGTTCAGTATCAAATCATGAAGGTGGTTTTAGTGGATATAATAGTAAAGAAGAATTTATTGATAAACAAGCTAATAAATTAAAAACTAATTATTTAACACCAGGAGGGAAATATTTTAATGGGAAAGGTTTAAGAGGAATTTCTCAAAAATATTTAACAGGTGGAAAAGATCACTGGGTTAATAATATTAGTAAAATTGGTACAACTATGGCTAAAATAGCAAAAGAAGTAACAGGAAGATAATATGAAGAATAAAAAGGTATTTATATTAATAATATTGATATTGATAATGTTCTTATTGTTTTTAATAAAACAAGAATATTTTGTTAATCATAAAGAAAAATTAAAAGAATTTTTGAAATCAAATTCTTATCAAGAAGAAGAACAAAATTATCAAAAAGCAAATGGAACTATAGAAGATTTTTATAATAAAAAGATAGATAATTATAGATATGAAGCATTTAATATAGAAAATAAAACATATTCTATTTTAAATATAGAAAGAGTAGAAAATAGTATTATTAAGAATTTTTCTGCTATTTATAATGAAAAAAATATAGAATTTACTTATACTTTAGATAAAGAAAAAGGTGAAATACAAGTTTCTGGAACTTATAATTTAAAGACTATTAAATATGAATGTAAAAATGATGAATCTATTTGTAAAGAAGCTTATTTTAAAGTATTAGATTTTGCAAAAGATAGCATAAAATTTTATAATCAAAAAGAAGTATATAATTACAAAATTAAATAGAAAAGAGGAATTATGGAAATTTTATTAATTACAAAATCAGTACTTTTAATAATGGTTGGTTTTTTATCAGCAATATTTTTATCTTTTATTTTAATTCCAATTTTAAAAAAGAAAAAATTAGGACAAAATATTAGTTCTTATCTTTCTAAAGAACATTCTCAAAAACAAGGAATACCTACTATGGGAGGTTTAATATTTATAATACCTACTATAGTAATAACATTAGCATTAATATTTTTAGGAAAGATAAAGTTAACAAGTGATTTAATTATTATTTTAATTACTTTTTTATCATATGCACTTATTGGTGGAATAGATGATTACTTATCTTTAAAAAAGAAAAATAATGAAGGATTAACTACAATATCTAAATTTACATTACAATTTATTGTAGGAGTTATACTATTTTATTTTTATTTACAAGCAGGAGGAACAACTATATTTCAAATTTCAGCTCTTGGAATAAAAATTAATTTAGGTTGGCTTTATGGTCCATTTATTTTACTTATTTTAGTAGGTTCATCAAATGCTGTAAATATTACAGATGGACTTGATGGACTTGCAGGATCTTTATCTGTAGTAGCATTTATTGCTTATGCTTTAATTGCTATGGTAGTAGGTAAGATAGAATTAGCATTCTTTATTATATTATTATTTGGATCAATACTTGGATTTTTAGTATTTAATGTATATCCAGCTAAGATATTTATGGGAGATGTTGGAAGTTTAAGTATAGGTGCTGTTATGGGAATGGTAGCAATACTTACTCATAAAGAATTAACATTACTTGTAGTAGCAGGAGTATTTGTTGTAGAAACATTAAGTGTTATACTTCAAAACTTTTGGATGTATGTATTTCATAAAAAATTATTCTTGATGACTCCACTTCATCATAATTTAGAAAAGAAAGGGTGGAAAGAACCTGATATAGTTAAATTATTTTTTGTTATAGGTTTTATATTATCTATGGCTGGTATTTACTATGGAGTATGGTTATAATTAATTAGGAGGAAAAATTATGTTTAAAGAATTTAAGACATTCATTATGAGAGGAAACGTAATGGATTTAGCAGTAGGGGTTATAATTGGTGCAGCATTTGGAAAAATTGTAACATCTTTAGTAAATGATATTTTAATGCCACTTATAGGTGTTTTGTTAGGTAAAGTTAATTTTACAGATTTATCAGTTAAGATAGGTTCATCTACTATTAAATATGGTATGTTTATTCAAAATATTGTAGATTTTTTAATAGTAGCTTTTTGTATCTTTGTTATGGTTAAAATAATTAATAAAATTATAAATAAGAAAGAAGATAAAAAAGAAGAAAAACCAGTTAAAACAGATGAATTAAAAGTATTAGAAGAAATAAGAGATTTAGTTAAGAAAAAGAATAAATAATATGAAAGTTTGTTATGAAGATAATCATATAATTATAGTTTATAAACCAAGAAATTTACTTAGTCAGAAAGATTATACAAATGATTCTTCTCTAGTAGAAGAAGTTAAAGAATATTTAAGAAATAAGTATAATAAACCAGGTAATGTATATCTTGGTCTTTTACATAGATTAGATAGAGTAGTAGGTGGAATAATGTTACTTGCTAAAACATCTAAAGCAGCAGAAAGATTAAGTAAAGATATACAAGATCATAAAATAAATAAAACTTATTTAGCAGTAGTACATGATAATAATTTAAAAGGAAGTGATACGTTTATAGATTATATTTTAAAAAAAGATACTAATAGTATAATTGATAAAAATGGTAAATATTCTAAACTAGATTATCAAGTTTTAGAAAGATATCAAAATTATGCTTTAGTTAAAATATCTTTAGAAACAGGAAGACATCATCAAATAAGATTGCAATTTTCAAGTCGTAATCATCCTATATATGGAGATTATAGATATGGTAATAAAGAAAAAGGTGGAATAGCATTAATGTGTTATAGTTTAGAGTTTATTCATCCCGTTACAAAAGAATATATGAAATTTTCATATATTGATAAAGAGGATATAAGTGCTATTTTTAATAATTTTAAGTTTATTCAAAAAGAACAATAATTCTATTGAGGAGAAAAATAATGGATAAAGTAAATGCTAAAGATTATTTAGAAAAAGAAGTAGAAATAAAAATAGATAGGCCACTTGGAACTAGACATCCTAAACATGGATTTATACATATGATAAACTATGGATTCATTCCAAATACAGTAAGTGGAGATGGAGAAGAATTAGATGCTTATTTACTAGGAGAATATGAACCAGTAGAAGAATCTAAAGGGAAAGTAATAGCTATAATTCATAGAACAAATGATGATGATGATAAACTTATAGTGTCAAAAGAAGGAAAAGATTATTCAGATGATGCTATTAGAGCTTTAACAGAATTTCAAGAAAAATATTTTGATTCAGTTATTATTAGATGAATTTAAGTTTTA
>RBWB01581018.1_pt1 | contig 75360 bp, 70 predicted proteins | sample 2014201 | NCBI WGS metagenome assembly RBWB01 (sample SAMN10133834, study PRJNA383868) | Human oral metagenome, whole genome shotgun sequencing project. | isolation source: supragingival plaque isolated from 88 juvenile twins | host: Homo sapiens | place: Australia
TCCACATCAGCATACCCGGCGGCGTCCTCCGCGTTGTGGACAATCGTGTCAGCGCGGGCTGCATCCGCGTTCGCCTGGTTCAGGACGGCCTCAGCATGATCGACCCCAGCAGCCGCCTCGCGGTCAGCGATGTCCTTCTCAATGACCGGCTTCTGAATGTCAGCGACAGTGAACTCCGAGGTGGCCCGCTTCGGCAGGTCCTCAGCCTTCACAACCTTGGTCTCAGCGCCCTTGATCTGCGGGGTGACGGACGGCAGGTGACGCTCCTTCGTGTTCGTGTTCCAGGCGACATTACCATCAACCTCAGACACGTCAGTGGACGTAGCCTTCTCGTGCGGGTCACCACCCTGGAAACGAACCATATTCATAGTAGCGTACACGCCCCGCTCCTGATCATAGGCGACAGACGCACCCATAGCGTTCATGTCGTCAGCCTTCATGTTCTTGTTATGCTCATCGCTGTTGCGCCACAGGGAGAACAGGTAGTTTGCGTCGGACACCGGGTTATTGCTGTTGGTGTACGCCACATTCTCGTTGATGTTCGTGATGCGAGCACCAGTCTGCTTGTTACCCAGGTACCCGGACAGGCGGGCACGATCATGCCCGAACCCGACCTTACCAGCAGCCATTGCCGTAGACCATTCCTGGGAGAACTCGGTCAGTGACTCCACAGAAGGCAGAGCAGGCAACCCCATGTTCTCACGGTAGGAGTTGATCTTCGCCGCCAGGATCGACGCAGTGATACGGGCGCGGTCATTCTCACTGACCTTGCTCCAGTCAATGGCCCCAGCCTTGGAGAACTGGGAGCGTGCGGCAGCGTCAGCGTACTGTGCCCGCATGCTCACCATGCCGCTGGTAGAGTCAACCTCAGCCTGCACGGTCGCCAGGCTTGCGATAGCGTCAGCCTGCCGGGCCTTAGCGGCAGCAAGGTCCTTACGAGCCTGATCAAGGGTCTTGTGGGTGGCGGCACTCTTAGACTGTGCCGTCGCCAGGTCAGCCTTCGCCTGAACAACCTTCGCGGACGCATCAGACAGGACCTTCTGGGCCGCGTCGATACGTGCCTGCTGTGCCGGGCTGACAGGCTTCACCGGCGGGGCCACGGGCTTGTCGCCACCACCATTGTTGCCGCCAGGGTTGACCGGGGCAGTCGGGTCCCCACCAGGGGTTGGTGGAGTTACGGGAGTGTCCGGCGTCACCGGGTTTGTGGGCTCAGTCTGGTTGCTGCCCTCATTACCAGGAGTGGACGGGTTTACTGGCAGGTCAGGAGTGTCCGGGATACTGATCGGCGGGATACCAGACGGGTCGTCAGTACCCCAGTCGTTACCGCCAGGGGTTGCCGCACCTGGCTGGCTCGTACCACCAGGGGCCAGTGACGGCACAGTGTGCGGAACATCAGTAGTGACACCCTCATCCTTGCTGGATGACGCCGGGTACGTGGTGGTCGGTGGGGTCCACGGGGCGGCCGGGTTCGTGACCGCAGAGCCAACCTGCCCACCATCACCCTGAGTGGGGTCAGCGATGGCGATACTGGCGCCACCTGAGGGATTACCAGGGACGTTCACAAAAGGAACAGGCATTGGAGGCTTAGGCAGGGCCGGGCCAGCACTGAATGATCCAAACGGACTGACAACCGTGCCCGTGGTGCCATTGACAGCAGGCAACGGGGAAGCCGGGGCAGGGGAGGCGGCAGAGCCAGGCTGGCCGGAGCCGGTGGCATTGTTAGCACCCATGGGGTCGGACTTCTTACCCAGGTTGTTCTTCGCTGAGTCCTTCTTAACCTTCGTCTTGTCGTTAGTGCTGGCTGTCGCCTTAGCAGTTGGCTTTGTGGTTGCACTGTTCTTAGGTGCCGGGCTGGAGCAGGCTGCCAGTGATAGTGCGACCATGACCATAGCGATGGTGGACCGGCCAGCGGTTGAGTGAAGAATGCCCATTCCTGGGTGCCTCCCTATGTGTTGAGGGTGTACGTAGTTGATACGTGGGTTACCTTATAGCATCTGCATCGTTTTTGCAAACACAAAAATCAATAGTTACCTCACCTTAATAACAGGCGCGGATTTTCTTGCTTGGCATCAACTCAATATCCACGGCACATGGCGGATGCACACATATCTCCAGGTCAGGTGGCGTCCTACAGGTTTAAACTACTGGAAGGCAAAAGTCACTTTGGGCTTATGGCACAGCACCTTACTGTCCGTCGGAATGATGCACTGAATGACGTTACCGCACCCAGGATACTGGATTCGTGGTGAAACCTTCAGATAAAGCCGACCGTTTTTCACGGACGCCGACTCCACGGCCCACGCGACCCCATTGTGATCAACCTCACTACGAAAGATCAGCACCCCACCTTGACAAGCATCCGAAACCATGGGCAACTCGCCCGACGGTGACTCCACGATCATAACGTCACTGGTTCTGGATACGGCGGCTCTGGTTATGGCCCCTACTGCCAGTCCAATCAGGCAAGCCCCAGCGAGCGCGCGTACTCTACTCATGATTCTCCTAGGATTTTTCAGGGGACCGTTCATCCCATGATCTCATTGGTAACACTAGAATATATCTATGTTGAAGTAGGGTCAACACCATAAAAGACACGGCCACGCAGTGGCCCCTAGCCCAAAGAATCACAGATGCCAAGGACGCAAGCGCGATAGCCTATTCTGGCTATCCCTGACCAAGGGGCCACTACACCCCGTCAACATCTTTCGCTGCCTCAAGAAGCACCTCAAATACGCGGGCTGGATGCTGACTGCCGTGTGCCTCAAAGTTCGTATAGATGCCATCAAGATGACCATAGAAGCGTCTACGTTGCCCCTCGTTGAACCAAGACGTGTACATGACCCCATCACGTCGAACCCGGTTGAACATGACTGCGTTACGGAAAGCCGTCTTGACGCTCTTGTGTCGCCGCCTGTTGTTCTCGTCCCCAGCCGCTTTCTTAATGTACTCAATAGAGTGGGACTCGCACCGGTTCAGGTAAGCATTCGTGTCGAAACGCAACGACCTGAGATAGGTTTCGTAAGGTGAGTTGTCGAAGGTGAGGGTGCCTGACATCAGGAAGTCAACATCTGTTGGCTGCGAGTTCAGGATGCGGCTGGCGAAAGAGTAGACCGACACGACACGCACGTCCTCACCGTTATCAAAGACGCGGTGCCAGTCCTTCCGTGACTTGGCGTCAGTGATGATGGTCGTATCCCGGTCACTGGAGGGCGTGTGCAGGTTGTACAGGGTGGATCCGGTGAGTCCATAGGCGACGATTCGACCCCTCCCTATGTGTGCGCCACAACGCCCTAGAAGGGTCTCGGCCTGCCGCCTGGACAGTTGACTGCTGCATTCAGGCGTCAATTGTGACCACCGACTAGCGCTTCTTGAGACCGCGTCAGATGTTAGAGCGACTTCCGACGCGGCCTCATAAAGCGATGACATGATGACCCTCAGTGTCCACGGTAGGGGCAGTGGTAGTCATGCGGAGCGCGACCCATAGAGTAGTCCTCAACCAGAGCATCAAACTCGTCAACATCACCCGAGTTGTAGGCGTCAGCAGCACGCCTCAGGGCAGCCTGACGCCTTGTACCCATGCTCCTATTGGTGTCCTGGTAGCAGTCGCACCCGTCAATAAGGTTCGTCCTCCTGAACTCAGAGACGGGAACGAAACACCCATAGCGAGAACTGTTCACGCCAGCCCCAGGGGTCATATGATCAAGAGGGCACGGCTCATCCTTCCCGTGCGAGTGCTCAACCCTAAGGTCCCCTCGACGAGCCATCTGCTCGATCTTCACCCTACTAGGGGCGTCCTTGTCGGTGCGCGACATCTCTTTCTCCTTTTCAAGATTAGGTCCACACGCGACTATATCACCACAGAAAATCAGGGTACAAGTGACATCCGCCACTAATGGTTCTTTACCGGGCGACCTGGGCGGCTTCTTTCTTCCTCTGCTCATCAGTCGGACGTAGCGTGATGAACCTACCGTTCTCGCGCACACAAGTCATGAACCGCCACAGAGCACGCATCATGATGATCGTGTCCTGGGTGGCAGCGTGAGCTCCCTCATATGGGATACCGTTGTACTCAGCGAATGACTCCAGGGTGTTGTTTGGTGCATCCATCATGAACTTCCATGTGAGCATCCTAGTATCAAGGACCCTGATGCCACCCTTGTCCATCGCTTCGGCGAAGCCCTTCAAGTTCACGGCGAGCCACTGTTTCTCAAAACCCGCGTTGTGGGCAACCATGACACCACTAGTGAGCATTTCCAACAGGTCCTTCTGGAACTGGGGCTCCTCAAACGGTGGCTTGTCCTTCAACATCTCCGGGGTGATGCGGTGCACATCAACCATACCAGTGGAGACACCAGCCAGGGTCAGTTCCGGCACTCCATGCAACTGGTCAACAAGGACCTCAATCTTCCCGCGTTTGTTCAGGCTGACAACACCGGTCTCGATGATGCGACCAAACTTTGTTGCCAGGTGGTTCGTCTCCAGGTCGATACCTATGAACGGGCGCTCCCGGTACATCTCGGTGTACTTGAAGAACAGGTCGTTATAGGGGTGGTAGTCGCACCCAAGGTCTTCGTCGTTTCCGGTCTTCTCACCTATCAGTGCCAGCCGGTAAGGGTCAAGATCCATATGGAAGTCCCTGATGATGGCCCCAGCGTCCTTGACGTCAATGTCCAGGTAAGGGCTGAGCCACTTGCTGACAGAACTGACGCTGGTTTTCCTCGCAAACCCCTTCCGTGGCTGAGGGAACGGGTTCTTACCTTCCGCGATCTTCTCCTGGTACTTCTCGACCTTCGCCCAAGCCTTCTCAACTTCCTCGTCAACCAAGCGGAAGAACTTACTGAACTTCGCTACATCGATCTGGTACTCACGCACATCATGATCGTCAAGCACAGCGAACAGGACCCCATACTTGAGGCCAGCGTTCACAGCGTACCAGAGGACCTGTAGCAGGTATTGGGCAGGGATGAACGGACAATCCCAAGGGGTGTCACTATGCCACATGTCAGTGTTGATGGGTTGCTCACGAAGTGGCGAGTAGTAGTCGTTCACATCCAGGTCGCCGGACGGCCCCCACTTTCTGGGGTCCACGGTGCCGGTCTTGATCTCTAGGACACCCTCAGGGGTACCGTCATCATTCAGCAGCAGGCCGTCGAAGTTCGCGTGCCGGTAGGCATCCAGGCCAGCCCCAGCCCAGGACGTCTTGCAGAACGCCACGTTCAGTTCTGGGTGCATGTCAGTGAACATCTGCCGAATATACTCCTCCCACGAGCATCCACGGCCGATGGCGGTAGTGAAGTCGTACCGGTCATGCTCCTCTACCTCAGCCACCCCGGCCTTCTCAGTCAGGAACGCCCTGTACTCCTCGTTGACGTACTCCGGGTCACCAGCCTTCAAGATACGACCCACGTCAGATCCTCCCACACCCGCATTACGTGCAGCGTGCCACTCCGGTGAGCCGATCTCGAACTCTCCAATAGTCACAAGGTCCCCGATAGAGTCATCATCATACTCAAGGAACACGCCCGCATCCTTGTCCAACCTGTCTCGTATCTGGGACGCGACGAGGGCTGCGGCGGCAGCAGGTGCACGCCATTGGTCGATTCGGTTGCGCAGAGCCGCATACTCCTCAAAGTCGGGTCGCACCTCAAGGATCGTGTCCCGGATCTGCACCTGGGTCGCATCTTCCATGTTGTCAACCAGCGGGTCGCGCTTTTTCGGGTCGCGCAGTTTCTCAATCCTCTTGTTGTGCCCCCAGATACGCTCCCGCACCTCGTCACGCTGGCGAAGCATCTCCTGATACTCCGGATCCTCACCACGTGCCCTGATGAACCCCTTCAGCGTCTCGTACCCCTCCTGGAGTGGTACTGTCTCGTCAAACTCCAGGTAAGGCCCCAGGAAATGAGTGTCGATACCCTCATAGTTGTTGCCCTGACTGCTGACAGCGTTGGAGTTGTCCTTCGTCATTTAGACTTCCCGTTCCTTCTTCTTTTGGTACACCAAGTACACTTCTGTTAGGCATTATAGGGGCGACTACTAGGAAGTGTCAAGAGAACCTGACATGAGGTGACACATTGCACACTCGCCAGCAGGCCAGCGTTGACTCGCAGCCCAGGTGTGGTTGATCTTACTGGGTAGCATGGCGGCGTAACAAACGCTGACCCCCTGTTTCGAAAACGGAGATGCACGTATGAAGTTCCTCAACTCTTACACCAAAGGAAGCCCCATGAGCACCCTGTTCAAGATCCTGCTGATCCTGGTTGCCTTCATTCCGCTGGCGACCGTTGCGATAGCGCTAATCGGGCTCGTCTCCAAATTGCTGGCATTCCTGCTCGCCTCCGTGTTCGTGATCGCCGTCCTCGCTGGTGTGATCGGTTCCGGGTTCGTCATCACCAGCAGGCTAAAGGAGGGCGGCAGTAGGCTCCCACTATCTATCGTGTGGGTCACCCTAATCGGCCTATTCCTCCTGGTTGCTCCAGGACTGTTCCAGGTGTCATTCAGTGTCGCTAACACTCTCCTGTGGGTGCTGCCCCCATTGCTGGTACTCAGTGGCCTGGCTGCGGCGTGGTGGGTCAGGAAAGATGAGCCAGCCGCCCGATAAGGGGTACACGGCCAGGTTACTGGACCCTACTTGCCGACCTCCCAGACGTCACCTCTCACCGTGTACGTGCCCTGACCCCACCTGTACCACGTGCCGTACCTGGTGAACGTAACCTCAGGCGAGTAGTAGCCCCTGTCAATGTCTGCCTGTGTTACCGTGTGGTAAAGCGTCCCGGCTAGTGTCTTCGTCTCTCCGGCGCCCACGTAACCCCACCTGGCTTTGGCTCGCTTGTCAGTCAGGTCTCCGCTCGTGTAGGTGAACGCTGCTGGCTGCCCAGTGTTCTTGATGGTGAGAGTGTAGTACATACGTTCACCCACCTTTTTTGCGTGAGTGCTGTAGTCTGGTGTGAGCCGGATCTGGGCTCCCTGCCTCAACTGGTCGCGGCGCGGGTGGGGCTTCAGGTAGTTGGCGCGTTCCGTTTGAGGGTTCCTTGAGGGTGCTAGGCTGACGGGCTTCTCCATGGTCGGTTTGCTGGGTGCTACCGACTGCCCGCCCTCTGGTGTGCCCTGATCTGCGTTGGGTAGAGCCTTGACGTCACTGGCGCGGGCGTTACTGCTGGTGGATGCGAACCCCTGGTAGTAGTTCAGCAATGCGCCACGGTCAACTGCCACATTTGGTTTCAGGGCTCTTCCAGTGGGGTCGATGGCCTTGGCTACATGGGGCGGCAGACCGCGGCCGGTGCGCACCTGAGTCCTGTCTACCAACCGGTAGTCGCTGCTCTTGTAGTCGGTAATGTTTCTCGCCTGGTTCCGGTAGAAGCCACTGCCGCCACGCGCCCTCATGATGTCGCTAGCGTGCTCCTCCCTGCCGTCAATAGTTTTGGTGACGTTTGAGTTGCTGGTGAAGTCACTGACCTTTTGGGCATTGAAACTGACGCTATTGCCGTTACCTGGAGCGTAGTGCCAGTGCAGCGTGTACGGCTCGCTTTGAGTGCTGGCGCGAACATAAGTATTGTTGTCGATCCCGGAGATCATCTGGTTCGCGTAGATCTTGGAGCCATCCCAGTTAGTGTGTCCAGTGACTCTGAGCATGAGCAGGTGACGCCACTTGTCCCAGGAGAGTTGCTTCGTCTGCTTGTTGGAGATGATGTTGTTGTAGACCTTGGTGTCGGTCGTGTCCCAAGACAGACCCTTCGCAACGGACCACGACTCCGGGTACTGGCAGGATCCGTCAGTGTTGCGGGCGTTGCAGCCCTTTGTGCGGTCGTCCTCCTGGATCACTATGGGGTCCAAGGTGCCGTCAATGGTGTTGTTGTAGAGATCGTCCCTGTCGCTACCCGAGATGAGCACACCCATGTTGGACGCCTCAATAATGTTGGAGGCGATCACGTTATGGCTGGACACCTCATCCATGATGGCGGCCCGCCCGACATTGGTGAAGAAGTTGTTGACTATGGCAGAGTTCATGACGCCTTCGTCGAACCAGACCCCGTTGAGCCTGTATGGTGAGTTCACGTTCGGGTCGGAGTTGTCGTAGCCGACACTGGAGTAGTCGTGCGTGTTGTAGGCATACCGGATCCGTTCAGAGTGGGTGATCTTCGTGTCCCCCAGAGTGCAGTACGCTCCACAGTTTGAGGTGATGAACCCTGCCTGGTTGTTGCTTGACCACGTGTTATATTCGACAGTGACGTCACTGGCGCGGTTGATGCCAAATCCTCCGCCCCCATTGCCTGTGAACTGGTTGTGGTGCACGTTGGAGCCGTTCGACGAACTCAGCGCTAAGGCGGTCGCGGCAGTGGACTGGGTGAACACGTTGTCGTGGATACGGTTACGCTGACCAACAACAAACACCATGGCCCCACCCACAAGGGAATCGATCTCCGGGTCGCGGTAGTTCCACGACTGGAGGGGCGCGTACTTCTCCACTTTGAACCCGGATAGTTCCACGTCGTTGCCAGTGATGGTCAGGGCGCGCGAGTGGGACACGACTTCCACCGTGTGGCCCGCTGGGTTGATGCCGATGTGGACGCTGGTGCCACGATGTGGTTTTACGTTATAGCCGGACGTGTTGTTGTTCGGAACCTTTGTGGTGATTGGGTCATTGTCGGCCACGTAGAATGACCCGGCGTCCACCTCTCTCAGTGAAAGCACCTGGCGGAGGGGTTTGCCATCTACGTAAACCTGTTCAGGGTATGCGGCCAGCCCTTCCTTCCTTGGGTCTGAGTTCACTGTGCATACCGTGCAGTGTCTCACCTGGTTGTCGGCCCTGTAGGTGTGGCCGTCCTGTATCCAGTTGGTGGGCACCTCCGCACCGGACAGGACTGCCTGCTCACCGGCCTTCGCGTGCAGGTTCACGGTCTTGGTCGCCCACAACTCGCCCTCACGGTAGGTTCCTCCCTCTACAGTAATGTCTGTACCGGACTTGGCTGTTTTCAGGGCGGCGCGGATCGTCCTGTACGGGTGGGTTTGGCTGCCGTCCCAAGTGTCGTTCCCTCTGGATGCGGATACATAGATCTGTTGGGCGGGTTCGCCCTGTGCTGCTGGCGACAGTGTTGTGAGACCAGTGATTATTGTGGATGCTGCGGCTATGATACCTACCGCCGCCTTGTAGACACCTTTGTTCATACTGCATAAATCCCTTTTACTGGAAAAGCGCCCATAAAATACAGAGCACTTATCTCGTTTCAGTAAACGGCACAAATATCAATAACCTAAAACATGAGGTAAATGCACCCGTAAACAGTATTCAGTGACGCTGCTTTAGTGGAAAAGTCACGCAGAAACCTAGCGTAAATAGTAGTCACGCACCCTGGTGTGGGCTAGTCCGCCGACATAGCGCATGAGCATGAGACGCACATCACCTTGACACGTGCTAAGAGCCCGTGATATGGTTCGCACCATGCCAAAATATGCAAGTAAATACGCGAAGAAAAACCGAAACATGAGGAACGTTGGCTGCCCGACACGCCCGCGCACCAGCCGTGCAAGCGGAATCGCCCTTTCTGACGTGGATGGGACCATCATCAAAGGATCTCTTGTCCTGAGGCACGCATGCCTACTCCATGACTCCAGTATTATCAACCTGGGCAACCTGCCAGATCAGTGGCGGCGAGACCAGAAGAATGAGACCCTGATCCAGGACCTCGCTGAGGCATACCGTGAAGGCATCATCGGCAAGACGGAGGCTGACATCATGGCTGACGAGTATGTCAAGTTCATTGCCAGCAACCCCGCCAATTTCTACACCACCCTATACAGGCTTCGCCTCATGCGCAACAGAGGTACCAGGGTGGTCCTTGTCAGCGGTTCTCCCTCATTTCTTGTAGACAAACTCGGTGCACGGTTCGGGTTTGACACCGCCGCCACCAGGTATCTCACAGACTCCCAGGGTCGCTTTACCGGCGAGTACCGTGGCATGTTCACCAGCGAGTCCAAGCGGGCCTACCTGAAGGGGCTGCACCTGGAACGCTACCCCTCAGTCGTAGCGTTCGGTGACACCCGCAGTGATGTCCCCCTGCTGGAGTGCGCGAATTGGCGGATCCTTGTGGATCCCAACGCTGACACCCACGCGGCAGTCAGCCACATGGTCAACGAGATCGTGCACGACTGATCGCACGCAACTTGTAGGGTGGCTTGTGGGAGATTCCTCCTCACAAGTCACCTGAACATAACCCCTGGAACAATCTCGTTCCATCATTTTGCTTGTATATAAATGGGGTACAAGTGTGATTGTGACTCAGTAAACATCTTTCTGGTTGGCACTGACAGATGACAAGGTATATAGTGGGGTCTGCAACATCCACAAGCCGAGCCAGAAAGCCAGCCCCATGACAACCCTGATCCCTTCCCGTCAGCCCCGCCGCCTTCGCTGGCTGGCCGCCCGCAACAACCCCATGCGCGGGACAGCCAGCATCACTCTCACCCTACACATGGAGGTGAAGAATGAGAACAACTGGGAAAAGGACGATACCACCCCCACCCGGTCGTTCACCATCAGGGTGGTTGACTATCCCTGCCTCGATGAGCCCAGCATGTTCCGAGACCATGAGGACGCTATGCTGTCAGGAAATCACCTCACCCGCAGCGACATGGAAGAGATCATCTATCCGTGGTGAGCGTATAGGTTAGTCAAGAGGCCGAACGTAATCTATTCCGGCATCACTACCTGGGCAGCAAGCCATATAGATGGTTAGGTCCACAACAAAGGCGGGTCAGAGAGATCAACCGCACTCTCTGACCCGCCTTTACTCTATGTGGTTATCAAGGGAGATTGGGGTCACTGCCCCTCATGGCGACCACGGATCGGAGGAATAGATCCAGCCACCTGACGGAGGAACTGATCGCCGACACGCAGAAGCACACCGACAGGCACAATCACACCATTGCCGGTGGCGTGTGCGCCCTCAACCGCGCTGACAGCCTCCAGGTCGCTGTTACTCAGCGTCATCAGGGCCTCGCCATCAACAGTGTGGCCCTCCTCGTCCCGCAGTACCTCTGAGACTGTGACGCGAGACTTGTCCTTGAAAAAGTGTAGAGTCGCGTCCTTCCCCAACTTGTCAGCATTAATGTGGTCCTGAACCTTACGGACAGTTCTCAGCACGGACGCCCACGCCTCAACCCTGAGCACAGCATCTTCAAGGAACACCTCGCTCTCGGACAGCATGGTGATAACACCAAGACGGTTATCAACCTTGACATCCTTGAAGGCTGACTCGATCTCATTAAGGATCCGCACGATCTCATCGTCGCGCTTGTTCAGGAACCCCTGGTTGAAGATTGCGACGAACGTCTCTGGGTCCTTGAAGAATGGGTGGTTGCTCATCTCCTGACGCAACTTGTTCGCGGCATCCTGGTTGTAAGGGATGAAAGGCACTGCTATCTCCATCTATGAAGGCACTGAAACTCGTTTATGTGGCGAATATCGACGACCATAACGTAACTTTCACAGAGCGACCAGCACCCTATGTGGGGGTCATTGCTGTAGGGTCTTGCGCACCGGTGTGGCCTGTGCTATGCTCTGCACCATCTAGCAGACCAGGAACCCCATGGGCCAGCCAGGATCTAAGGAGGTCGGGTCTAGTATACGCTCACACTGCAACTGGTGAGTGAACAGGAGAGAGGTGCAGATGACTGGCATAAGAGCAGGTGCCATGGCCGCTGCCGTCGGCCTAGGGGTGACTGCACTGTCCCCAGTGGCTTCAGCGGACGTCAACCAGATCATTAAGGACGCCAACGACAACGTGAGTAGATACGTCGTCTACCGGCAGAATGACGCAAAACTGTCCTTCGGTAACGACATTGGTGCGAACTTCTCAGGCACAGACGTCTTTCTGACTGTAGTCAAGGAGAACGACCTGGGTGGCGCAGACCCGCAGACCGCGACTAAAGCGATCCTTAACGCTAACTCCAGTCGTGACACAGTTATCATGGTCGTCAAGCAGAACAACGGCACAGACAAGATTGTCGCCTCATCCAACCTGGAAGGCTTTGCCAACGCTGTCACCACCATCACTGGCACTGAGGTCAAGGACGCCGGAGACACCCTGTACAACTCGTCCGGCAGGATCCTCGCCCGCTACAAGAGCCTCGGCGGGGATGTCTCTGGGAAAAGTGTTGGCGTACTCAACCAGTACAACAGCACCGTATCCAGCAGCATCGACAAGGCTGTCAACGCACAGGACAAGTACACTGTGTACAAGATGGACGGCACCACACTGGACCGGGGTCAAGAGGTTGCTGACGCTCTTGGAAACTCCGACGTGAAGGTGACCGTCGTCCCCCAGAACGCAGCCCCAGACGACACGGCAGCGTCCATCGCTGAGCGTATCGCCAGCAACAGTAGCCACGCGGCCTCCATCGTCGTCCTTCAAGGCAGGGGCAACGGCAAAGAAACCATCGCTGTCGCATCAAGTAACAAGGAGATGGCCGCGAAACTCGGCTCCATCATCCCGGATAACACTCAGGTTGAGGCCGGTAAGTCTGGTGAATGGCTCATGGGTCACGCCAGCAGTATCACTGGTGCAGTATCCCAGGTTCATGCACAGGCGGCAGCCGCAAAGCAGAAGGCAGACGAGGAGGCGAAAGAATTTCTCAATGGGGTCCTTGAACTTGGGGTCATTCTTGTTGGTATCGTTGCCATTGTCGCCACAGTAGGTGCTGGGGCTAAGGCGGTCGCCGACTGGGCGAGTAAACGTGAAGAATCCAGGAAAGCGGCTGAGGAGGAGGCCGAGAAGGAACGCCTCATCGCTGAGGAAAAAGCCAAGGCGGAGGAGGCCGAACGGGAACGCCTGGGCGGCAAGAGCAAGAAAGTTGACACCCTCCTGACAGCCCTGAAAAAGACCATACCTGACATTGACGCAGCCAACACTATCCTGAAGTCCAGGCTGTCAAAGGTACCGAGGAAGAACGCGGACGAGAAGGAGCAACTGTCCGCGATCCAGGCGGCGACCGAGAACATCCGGGACACCTTGGGGCAACTCATCAAAGCCATCAACCGCCTCTACGCCACAGTGCAAGAACAGGGCCAGGAGCAGGAACTCCTTACCATTAACACGGAGATAGAGGACCAACTCACCAGGTTGCTGAACATTGTGGGCAAGAAGGCGCTCCAGAGTTTCGTCAGGAAACCGGAGAACTGGGAGGACCCAGACAAGAAGGCCCGCGCCGTTGCTGACGTCCTGGAAAAAGTCGTCAGAAGGTTAAACCAGCGTATCGTGAACATCAACGAGTCCGGCACCTTCAACCTTAACGTAGACATGGAGATGCTGAGCAATGACTCATCAGATGACGAGTCATTGGAGTTGCTGGACCAGATTGGTGACCTCAGTGGCGACACCATGGAGAAGATCTTGAAGGACACGGCAGCCCTGTAAAAGGGAGGGTGTGGTGCTTGACATTACGATGTGGCGGGTGCTACAATTATGCGTAGAAAGATAGTGTCCCCAGGTCGCGTGAACTGGGTAGGGGCACTGAGGCACAGGAAGAGAATCTTGGAAGGGGTGAAGAAATGAGCGTACTCATAGGTACAACTGTAACCGCTGCTGTCCTTTTCTTCGTGGGTTTGATCGTGGCAGCCTTCTCCGGAGGTAAGGACGATGAGGAGGTTTTAACCGAGGATACTGGTGTGGAGCCGGACAAGATGAAGGAGTGGGTGGAAGAGGCTCGGACAGATTTCTACGATGCTGTCTACGATCTGAAGATCATCTACTGGGACATGGTGAAGAATGAGCAGTATCGTGGAAATCAGGGCATCAGGAAGGCTGCCCAGCAGATCAACGATCTTGGTGAGGCCCTGAGTTTCATGAACGAACAGGCCAAGACATCCCTGAATGGTGGGGACAGGGCAGTCATCTACCGGTTCTACACGAACGCCCTGAAGATGCTGAACCCTCACCTGGACAAGGGGCAGTACGTGGCAAGGATCCTCGACTTCGACACTAAGAAGAAGTACAAGGAACCAGAGAAAGACGTCGCCCGTATTCAGCAGACTATCGACAATATGATCGCCAGAGTCAAGAGGGACACGATCTCCTTCAAGAACTCAGAGTCCACAGAGATCAACTTCAACATGAGGGTCCTCGACACACTCGTCCGCGACACAGAGGACAGCAAGATCGAGCAGATCGACGACAGTGACATCCTCAGTCTCGGCCCCGCCACGGACGTAGAGGAACTGACCCCATGGCCCACTGAGACCGAGACGGAGGCTCGCACTCGGGCCACTACCATGTAAACCCAACCCTCAGAGCCTCATTCCAAAGAGCACAGCCCCAGAATCAACCAGCCCTTCGACCAATAAGCCAACCCATAACCTAGAAGAGCAGCACAAAGGAAAAGAACTATGAGCACAAACACTGACTTCGACACAGACATCTCTAGTGACCCGGCACTAGCGGCACTGGACTTCGACGACATTGTTATCCCCCAGGACGACGAGCCTGAGGCTGCACCGACAATCGTTGAGGTGAAGGACCCTGAGGTTGAGGCCATGAAGGCTCGGCAGGAACAGAAGGCAGATAAGCCACAACCTGTTGTCGGCTCCCTGAACCCAGAAGGCGCGAACTCCTCCAGCAACAAACTACATGCAGCAGACAACTTCCTCGGTTCCCTGCCCGAGGAGCAGCAGCAGAAGATCAAGGCAAAAGCCCCCAGCATCGCCGACATGATGATCAATGATGACGCCTACCGGATCGAGTTCGGCCGTCAGGTAATGGAGAAACTAGACACCCTGTCCAAGCGGCTACTGGAGGAGCAGAAGGACATCTCCGTGCCCGAAGCCGAGTCAATCATGAAGAACATCATCCGCGAACTAGACGGCTTCCAGCACAAGTACAACGATCCCGGTAAGATAGCCCAGTTCCTCCAGGCCATGAAGAACAAGGCCCGCGACAGCAAGGAACGCTTCGAGGCCCGCCGCCGTGACATGCAAATTGACGCCATGAACATCTCAGAGAAGATGGAGGAGGCCGTCAGCAAGTTGAAGGACACTGAGACTCGCCTCCACGAGAATGCTGTCCGAGGCAAGTTGATGCGTGAGACCACTGTAGAAACCATGCGTGATATGGTGAAGGTTCTCGCCGCCTTGGAGGAGGTCGTCAACATCGCCAGTGAGCGGGCCGAAAGGATCCGTGCAATCAAGGACGCGGCCGAGGTGAACGGCGACGGAGCCCCAGTCATCTTTGACGGGAAGTACTACACGGTTCAAGAGTTCCGCGTCTACTACCAGAAGTACGCTGAGGCCCTGGGTGAGATTCAACGCACTTGGCTGTCTTGGAGGCAGCAGTTCTTCCTGTCCCGAATGAACATCGAGTCTTCCACCACGATCATCAACACAAGCCTGAAGACGCTGGAAACGTGTCAGATGATCCGTAAGCATGCCATCCCAGCCGCCCGCCACCAGTTGGTGAACTGGCAGTTGGCTCTTGATAATGAGCGTTCCGCGAAAACCAATCAGGCTATTATTCAGGACATCAACAAACTGATTTCCAACGCCTTCCAGCAGACCGCCTCCATGGCCGAGTCCGCCGCCGAAATCAACAGCGCAACCCTGATCGACCTGAGCACGATTGACAACATCTCCGCCAGCCTCCAGAAGGTATACGACACCCTGGGCAAGCAGCAGGAGGCTGGCATCCAGAAACGCGCCGAGTCCTTCGCTAAGATCAGAAAGGCCGAGGCAGACATTGAGGCAGCCAAGGAAGCCTACCACAAGCGTCAGGTGCAGACCGCCTCAATGATCATCAGCGGCCAGGCCCCCACATCAGGAGGCGGATCCTCTCCCATGGAGACCGGCGACGACTTCATCAACTCACTGTGAAGTCCTGACCCAACAGTCCTCCCTTCCTGAGTGGCCACACCTTGACTTTATTGTGGGTTGAGTGGCTAGGTAAGGGACTGTGGCCGGGCGCACTCTGAAACCATCTGGCATCCTTTTAACTGCTCATCTGGCTGCCGCATGGATGATGGGTGTGCCCGGTCACGTTTTCGCGCCTTGGAAGGGCTGTGAAAGGACACTCCCCTGGGGTACTGGGGTCTGCGCCTGGGGCTGGTGGCACACGCCTGCAACCCCAGACAGGGTGTTGGTTACCCCTACAGGCGTATATCCCAGCCGAAAAACTCCTGGAATCTCATGTAGGGTTTGATGCACAGTGCTGCCACCTCAGCCACCAGCGGGGTCCTGATCCGGCTAGTGTCATTGGGGCTCATACGTCTCACCCTGTAGTCGAGGGTGCGTGTGAGGTTGTCCAGAGAGACGAGTTGAAACCCTTGCTTGGGCCACTCTTTATTAAACTGGACGAACACCTTGTCACTGCTGACGCAAACGATGCTGTTTACCTTGACGCTTCCACCTAGGTGACGTGACCACAGGTGGGTCGCTTGCCGGGCGTGAACGTGTCCGCCGGGGAAGGTCCTTCCGCCACGCAGTACGACGCCCTTGTCGTTGACGGTGTACTTGCGTTTGCTTTTCCAGGCTTTGGAGTCGATGAGAATGACGTGGCTTCCGATGATGAGGACATGATCTGTGTCTGGCTTATCCGCATCACTGGATCCAGTGCTGGCGGGCGTGTTCTGTGGTGCGTCTTTGATGTGTACGGAGTCGATGAGTACGGCTGCCGGGTACCTGGTCATCCATTGTCGGATTACCTTGGAGGTCTTTTGCTCGCCCAAGATGCCAGCCTTAATCGCACCGGGTTTGAAGTTGGAGGTTATGGCTGGGTTGTCGATCTGGTGGGTGAGGGATGCGCCTGCCACTCCGAAGTGTCTGCGTCCGTCTTGGAGTGCCTGATGGATGGCCTGGTGTCTGAGTAGCCGGTTCCCAGTGACTTTGCTACTCGGGGCAGTGATCTCAACGTCTGTTGTCATGGTTGTGTGGTGGCGGTCACATGAACTCCCTGAGGTGCTTCTCCCCAATCACTCGCCGGAACTCATTGTACGGCTGTACGCACCTCTGCACTATGTGGTAGACGATGTTGGAGTTGATGACGTCCAGGTCTCCCGGTCCTAGTGTGGCGTACTTCTTGTCTAGCAACTCGGTAAACCGGTCTATCTCCACGAGCCTGAAGTTGTAGGACTCATACCAGTTCTTGTCCCACACGGACTTCGCCTTGTCGTTGTTCACGAGGACCAGGCCAACGAAGTTCAGGTCCTCGTCGTCCGGCAGGAGTCCCCCTTCACGGTTGGCCATTCGACCGATGTACTCACCTGTCATAGGCTGGTTGCCGGGGAAGTGACGTTTAGTCATGAGGATAGACTTGTGGTCGCTGTCTACCGTGTAAGTCTTGTTCTTCGGCCACCTGAATGTGTCAATAATGATCATCTCGTTACCGAACAGGATGATGTGGTCGAAGTCGTGGCCCATGATAAGGCCGGTCTCAGGGTCTAGGCCTGGTACAGGCTCATCCATGGGGCGCACCGAGGAGAAGTGGATGCCGTTAGGCTTATCCTTCAGCCATTCCTCGATGACCTCATAGGTCTCTTTCTCTGCGTCCATCATCTCGCTCGCTGCACTCGTGTCCGCCCCTTCAGCGCTAGTGTACTTGGGGTCGTGCACCTGGTGACTCATAAAACCCCCAGGAGCACCGAACACGCGCTGGCCTTTCACGAGGGCGTCATGCACCATGTTAGCGCCCTTGTTGTCCCTCAGACTGTACGGTAAGGGAGTGACCCTGATGTTGCTTCTTTTCATCATTCTGCTGTGCTGCTGACTCTTGGGAACCATCCTCTGGCCTGGCCGCATGGGGCACTAGCCTCCTTCTGCTCCCCAATATCCAGGGTTACAGGGTCCGACTGGCAGGTCAGGTCCTTCTGGTACATGAACCACGTCTTCGGGTTCGCGGTGGGCTGGATCGAGTACACGGTGAAGTTAATGACCGGCTCAACTGTTGTCTCACTGGTGTTCTTCACGACACCAAGGGCGGTACCACCGTTGCTGTAGGACAACTGGGACATGGCGACAGAACCACTGTCCGGCAGTTCCGAGGTGGTCTCCCGGGCAACCGACAGGTAGGAGAACGTGGCGAGCACCCCAAGGACGATCAACACAGGAATCAGCCTGGCGGTGAACTGCACGATACGGGTCGTCATGACGATACGCAGCACATGCTTCTCCATGCCCGGTATCTTCCCCACCCAGCCAAGAATGGTTGCGATCATGCGCTCAAAGACGCCAGTGAACTTCCCATACAGGCCGGTCACCTTCGACAGAGCAGCACCCGTGGGGGACTTGCTGGGCGGAACCTCGGTCGCATCGCCGCCACCCTGACCTTCACCGTCACTACCGCCTCCTGTACTGTCCTCAGTGTTGGGTTTGGGTTCACCTTCTCTCGTGCCGCCCGTGTCACCTCCAGCCAACTCGGAGCGCACGCTGGAGACGACCTCAGTCACCTTCGCCTTGATGCTCTCAATGATGCTTTTCAGGCCGTCCGTCTTACTGCCGCCGTCTCCTCCGCCTGCATTGGGGGCACTGCTGTCGTCATCACTGTCGCCTCCTTGGTTGCTGTGGGTGCTTGTTGTGGCCCCACCGAACAGGTCTCCAACAGGAGGAACATACTCCTCATCCGTGTCGTCATCACCCTCCAGGTTCTCGTCCCAGTCCTCATCCTCCTCGTCGTCCTCATCCAGGCGGGGGTCATGGTAGGGTTCGTCGTCCTCTGGCATCTCCTCATCGAACCCCCAGTCGCCATCACCATCGAGACCTCCCCAACTGGCTGGCCCTGACGAGGAACCCTTCTGCTCGATCTCTGACTTCTTCTGATCGATAAGGGCGTCCAGGTCTAACCCATCTAGAGTATCCTCGTCATCAACATCGTAGCCGTCAACACCTGTTTCATCATGGTCCTGGTATCCGCGATCCCAGCCCCCACCGTCACCACCATCAACGCTGTCGTCACTGTCAAACCTGGCAGTGTCGTAAACGCCACCCTCGTACTCGTTTGCGTACCTGAGGCCACTGGTAGCATCCTCATCGACGTATTCCCCGGTGTCATCCCCATCGCTGTAGTCGCCGCCACTATACTCAGGGTGATCGTCATGGCTCGGGTGCGGGGCCAGACTGGACAGGTCCCCCAGGTCAGGTAGCCCACCAAGCCCGCCATCAAGGTCACTGGTGGGCGGTGAGGAGAGCCCCAACTCCTGATCCAGGTCGTCCTCAGGGGTAGCGTACTCCTCGTCCAGGCTGTCGTCATCCAGGAACGGGTTCTCGAACGCCATCAGTGCCCTCTTCCTGACGCCACCGGGTGCGCCCTCAACTCTACGAAACCGACGTAATCATGGCCGGAATATGATGCACCGAATATCTACCGAGGCATCTTCACCCATGTTGCTGTCGAGATGGGTGACACAGGTGCTTGCTTGTACTAGTGAAAGGCGTAGTCAGGAATAGGCAACTACCGGCACATACATGCCAAAATCGTAGTTCTCGTGCCCCAGGTACTTCTCCAGGATCCTGCTGGTATCCGTGCTTGGGGCGGCGGTGAGGCCAGTGTCCCTGTACTCCAAGGCGTCCGCGAACGATCTCATGTCATCCGCGCCCGCCTCACTGTCCTTGATGAACTCAGCCGGGACCTCTGTGGGCCACTGCCTACCAACCGTATCCTTCACATGGGGTCTGGTTTCACTTTCATCATGATCGTTGTCGTCACCGAGCAGTGAGAGCGTTTTACCACCACTGCCTCCTGTGTCATGGCTACCGCTCTTCTTCTTGCCCTTGCGAGTGTCGTCACTGCTACCAGCGGCTGCCTTCTCACGCCTCATGACCTCCAGGGCGTACCGACACCTGTCCTCATCGGACGTCACCGTGCCGTCCCCCAGCCGGTAGTGGGCGATCATAATAGGGGTGCTGCCGGGGGTTTTCTCCGCCAGCATGCGCGGAATCGCAACATACGCCTTCCTGGCCCGATCCACACCAAGTCGGTCAACGTTAATGCGCACCCGGACCGGCAAGCCCCCGTCATGGGTGAACGTCACCGGACGGATGCTATCAACCCGCACACTCCCCTGACCGCCACCGAACATCCGACGGTAGGTGACATCCATCACATAAACCATGTTCTGCCTGATCGTCTCCACCACAGGCACATCTTTCAATGCCTTGGCGACCGTAGACTTAGGCACCTCCATCTCACCCTTGCAGAACCGGGTCTTAATGTCCTCCATCGCCTCGAACTTCTCCACCCCTGAAATCACCTTAGGGGATAGGCGCACAGAAAGGAACCCATCACCGTCATCAAGATGCAGGGTACACATCTTCCCTCGCCCGGTCGTCCTCATCTCGATACCGGACACGGCCGCCACCACTCTTGCAGTTCCAGAACCGAACCCGCTGGCCGCTGACGCCACAGCCTTCAATGGGGTAGCACCGAATGGGGACAGGTCGGCGTGATCCATCGGGTGGCTAGACAGGTACAGGCCCACCATGTCAGCCTCCATGCCCAGGCGGTCCGTGTACGAGTAATCCTCCACGTCCGGCATCATGAAAATGTCCTCGCCAGGAACATCCAAGGCAGCCAGCAGCGACATACCCTTGGAGGACTCATCCCGACCCACACTCAACAGGGCGGGGATAGCCTCAACAACACGCCTCCGGTTCGGTTCCAGGCCATCGAACGCGCCCGCTAAAGCAAGATTCACCAGCACGGTCTTGTTGTTCACCCCAGCGGCCACACACCGGGTCACAGCATCGTAGACCGACGTGAACCTGCCGCCCCTCTCCCGCTCCGCAACAATGAGACGGGCAGTATCCTCACTGACAGACTTCACACCAGAGATGCCATACAGGATCTCGAACGGCGACTCACCAGAGTAGTCCGGGGCCATTCGCACCTCAGACAGGTTGATGTCCACCGTCCCCATGGTTAGGCCCATACGCCTGGCCTCACGCAGATTGTTCAGGGTCTTGTCCCGGTCACTGATAGTCTGCGCCACCAGCGCGGACATGAACTCAACTGGGTAGTGGGTCTTGAGATAAGCCGCCTGGTAAGCATTCATCGCATAGGCGACACTGTGAGAGTTGTGGGACACCAGACCATTAGCGATGAAGTTTGCTGGACCGTCATCAGACATTGTAATGTCATATGTCATCTCGCGCAGAACTGCCCCATCCCCAAGATCCTCTGGAGGAGTGATGGACACCACCTTGTCGCCGCTACTAATGTGACGACTCATAAGAGCGGCATCAATCTCGTCTCTATAGTTTTCAGGAGTCAAGTAAACGAACGGGACAGTACCGTACTTGCTGTCAATGAGGTGCTGACGACCGAGACCTTTGCTGTCCATCTCAAAATAGGTGCCATTGACAAAGAAGTCAGCAGTGCCAAGGATCTCTTCTTTAGGAGATGAGATTATCTTGTTGGTCTCAAATATGGCACCGCGAGCAATCAGATAGTTCTCAGCAAGAGTCTTGTCAACATCACTACTGAAAGAAATGTTCTTGACTTCGTGGTAAGAAATAGATTTATGTGACCAGCCTCTTCTAGGAGTTGGTCTTCTTTGAACTGTTCTGAACCTGTTGTTCCAGTACTTGTCATCAATCAGTTCCGAGCCGACCTGAATACCACCACTTTTGATAGTTCGGTAACCATTGGTGGTCAACATACGATGATTCTCAGTGATCTTGATCGTCTTGCCTGATTCAGTTTCAACTGTCCACAGCGGTTTTCTTCCAGTCTGAACAATCTCAGAAATGTTGTGGAAGTGCAGACCTCCACCCTCAAACATGGAGAGAATCTTGATGTTCTTCTCGCCATTCTTGAACCTATGATAAAGATCCTTAACCGTCGTCTTAGTATTCTGACTGGTGAGAACTTCTGTATCCCCATGTAAACACTTATTGAAGGCGTACTTGGCAAACGGCTCTAGGATATCCCAGAGTTTATTCATAGCCTCTTCGGAGTACCCGTTGCCCACGCCGCCCTGGATGAACCTCGGCTTCATCTTCGCCATGACGTCAGCCTTCTTCTTGCCCATGGCTTTACGGAGTTTGTCACCCTCCTGGAGGCTCATGCCAGCGATCCGCTGCGCCAACTGCATGATCTGCTCCTGGTAGACGCAGTTGTGGGTGACGAAACCATCCACAAGGTAAGTATGCGTGTTGTCCACATCCAGGTCGTAGCAGTCCACGATACCCGCAGCCTCCAGGGTGGTGACGCGATCCCACCTGAGGCGCCCCTGGGAGATGACGCCAACACTGTCATGGGTAGTGAGTTCACCTGCCTTCACAAACCCAGAAGGCGTCAACATCTCATGATCTACTCCAACGGTTGTTTCCCAGCCGTCCCACGTGCACACCTTGACAACATCCTGCATGCCAGTGTGGATGACCTTGAACACCGGCGAGTGTACTACACTCCCAGTGTCCGGGTCCCAGGAGGGTGTGCGGTGCCCCTCTGTGAACGACTCAATAGGTACGCGCCTCCCAGTCGTAGAGTCCTCAATCAAGGTTCCCGCCGGTACGCACAACCCATAGGTGCCACCCAGGATCTCCTCCAAAGGGGACCCAACGAAGTCGGGGTGGATCGGCTCAACCGGAGCCAGGTTATTCTTACGGTCCGCATACATGGTGTGCGAGTTCATGCCCATCGGACCCGGCCGAGCGACAGCAGTACATGCTGCCAGGTCGTTGAACTCGGTCGGCTTCATGTGCTTCAGCAGGCCCCGCACCATCTCCGACCCGAACTGGAACACACCAATGGTCTCACCGCGTTGGAACAGGCGGTACGTGCCCTCATCATCCATCTTTCCGTGAATGATCTCAGTCATGTTCGGGGGCTCCTTACCGGACCTCTGAATGAACTCGACCGTGTGCTGGATCAGGTCAACCGTGTCCAGCCCCAGGAAGTCCATTTTGATCAGACCTAGCGCCTCACACTCCTGGTACGACCACTGGGTAGTGACTTTCCCGTCCTTGCTATCCACCATCAGCGGGATCGTGTCAGTCAACGGCTTGTTCGAGATGATCACACCACAGGCGTGCACCCCCGTCCCCTGCACCTTGTTTGCAATAGACCTGGCCCCAGTGATGATTGGCAGCCACTCAGACCCGGAGGTAGCGGCACGGAAGTCAGCGGCATCCTCATAGTAGTCTGACTTCTCATCATAGATGTCATCGAATGTGATCTTGTGGCCCTCTACCCCCTCAGGCATCATTCCAGCGATACGGTTGGCTTGAGAAAACGGGACACTGTAGATCGTGCACATGCGCTTGAACGCGCTCTTAGCGCCCAGAGTATTGAACGTCACAATATGGGACACGTTGTCATGGCCGTACAGGTCGGACACATAATCATATGCCCTGTCCTTGCTCACTGTAGAGAAGTCGGAGTCAATGTCAGGGGGACTGCCTGGAGAGATGATCTCCATGCCAACAACCCGCTTCGTAACCTTACTCATTGTAAACACGCTCCAACAGGATCAAGCAACCTGGCAACATCATGAGAACGACCCCAGCAAAACCCCTGTTGCGCTGATGTGTGGGGCGCAGTTGGCTAGAGGGATGCTAGGGGCGTCAACTACCTGGCATTCTAACAAGAGACCTCACCCGGTCAGGCCCAGCATCAAGACGCGCCTGACCGGGTGAGGCGGATCGCCACCTGCATGAAGAAGCGAGAGTGATGAAGTAGCGGGGTCAGGATTCGTGCGCTACTGATCGACGCCCGTTCTGCTGGTGAGCCCTCGATGATGGGGTGTTCCGCCACACCTCGTCGTACCTGTCGTAGCGGGGCGGCGGAGCGGTCAGAATCCAATGAACCTCCTTGTAGGCCCGCTTCGCGCCACGGAAGATAGGGCTACGCTCCACTTTCTCTCTCTTGGACTCACCCTGAATGTGTAACGTGTGGTCGTGGTTCAGTCTAAGCGCAACGGTGTTGTCGCCCCTCTGGAATTGGATAACCCTGTTTCCAAAACCCTGCTGAATGATCCCTACCACTTTACCGTATCTGAGGTCCACGTTCCCTATCTGCACAGCGGCAGGCCTCTTGTAGATGGTCTTACCGGGGGCGTTGTAGGCGTCTTTGATGGCTTTTTCTGCCGCGACTGCCTTCTGGGCTGCACCGCGCGCGAAAGCATCCATGCGTCGCTGTCTGCGTATCTGTGCGGGCGTCAGTGGTCGCCTGGCTCTAGCGTCACTCATCATAGACACCTGGCGGCGGCTGAGGCGGTCTCCCTGAGAGTTACCAAGGCGACGTACCCGCCCCATGGCTGCCATGCGGATCCCCTTGAACATGCCCCTGAAACGTTCCCGCAGCGGAGTCTTGCTGCCAACACCAGCGCCGTCACCAACCATGACTGGGATTCTTGGTGGCTGCTCTGCTGGGTGCTCTTGCTGTGGCGGCATCTGGTTCTCAGGCGGCGGAGGGGGAGGGAGCGTGTGGCCGTCTGGGGTGAGCGCATGATCGGGAGAGTATAGTGTCCCAGGTCGCGTTTCTGAGAGGGATCCTTCTGTGAGTGCAGGCTGTACCCCTGGCACTTGTCCTACTGCTGTCTCCTGAGGCTCACCCTGCTGCAAAGAAGGTGGAGGGGGTGGGTTCACGGAAAGAGCAAGGTGATCAGGGGGTGGCGGCACAGGAGGCATGTTGTGAATCGCCTTCATCTGCCGTAAGGCTTCCTGGTCTCCTTCTTCGGCTATCTTCTTCTTCAGGGACGCGATTACAGCCTCACGGTTCCTGTACTGGATCATCCTCTTTTGGAAGTCCTGGTCTCTCTCCAGTATGTCAACCATGGCTTCAGCGGATGCTCTGCGTTGTTCCGGGTTTGTTCCTTGGGTATCCAGTTCCCCGAACTTCTCTACCATCTGCTCACGCCACACCTGCTGAGCCTTGTCGAAAGTCCCATAGTGCTTACCGCCCGCCTGGGCGTATGGGCACTCCCGGATCTCTGCCTCACAGAACATCGGCCCTTGCGGTGCGATGTGGTATTTCGTTGCGCCTGCCATGTTCTGTCATCGCCTCCGAGGTGCTGGTGAGTGGTTCTACCGTCTATACACCCAGTTTTTCTAACAGGTGGACGCGAAGAGACAGGAAGTTGTTCACGAACTCGATCAGTGAGGGCTCCTCGATCTCATAGATTGCGGGATCCTCGTCACCAGTTGTGGCGTCGTCCTCGATAAGCACCTTGAGGTTGGCGGCGATGTGGAATGTGCGCCCAAGCACATCCACAACGACCCCATAGAAGGCATCCTGATTGCCCTTCGGGGAAAATAAAACCGTGATGTCATCCAGGTAGTAGGCGACCAGGTTGGTGTCGCTAATCGTCACAGGATTTACCTTGTCACGTACAATACTTGCTAGGGACGCTACATTGCTCTTGCTGGCCTTCATCTCACCATGTCTTCCTGCTGGCGTTTTTGAGGGTGGAATAGACGCCTGGCTCTTGATTACTGCGGGAATATCACGGCAGGATGGCAAGTTTTTGGTTTCCGGCCAGCGTGCGACCACCTGTGCGACAGGATACGGCGGAGGGTAGAGCGGTACTCCGCGAGCATCCGTCAATACAGGGAGTGGAACGTCAGCCGATCCGCTCCGCATAGGCGTGAAGGATCTGATCACCCACACAGGTCTGAAACGCGAAGGCACCATGCACCTGCTGGTAGTCGGTCGTGTACTGCATCCAGTGCGTATGGGTCACCCGGTACAGGCCCGCCCCGTTTCCAGACACCTTAACAACGGTGCCGGGACGGAAGTTCGCTATAACACCAGCAGGCCCATAGTTGTGGCCCGCAATGATACTGAAGTTGGGAGCATAGTAGACATATGACAGGGACATAGAGTTGACTGCCGCCTGTGCACAATCCCATCCACCACCGCAGTAGCCAGGCACGTCTAGTGCATAGTCGTATCCTGAGTCCTGCTGCTGAGTCGCATCGCTCTGGCTACCTTCTGACGTGCTGCTGTCCTGTTGTGCTGTGGCGTTTGCGTTGGAGGCGGCATCCGAGGTGCTACCTGGCGAGTTTGTGGCGTCACCGCTTGAGGGTGCAGGCGGCACGGTCTCCGGGATGTCATTGGGGCCTGATTCCCCTGAACTGGTTGCATCATTGCTGACACTGGCATCTTCTCCTGGGGTGATAGCGTCAACACGTGTTGTCTCCTTGGCTGGTGCCCAGTCCGCGATCTTGGCGATACGCACATGCCCGCCCGCCCTATTTGTGTCAGGCTCCAAGATCGTGCGGCCAGCGACCACCTCGCTCTCGACACCATTCGGGTACATGCTGACTACGGCCACACCAGCAGACAAGCACAACCCCGACACGCTGATAGCAGATATGGCAGCCATAGCAACCTGTCTGGTTGAGAGGGGAAGCATCATCACTCCTAGTTGAGACATCAATGACTGGATGCAGGATAGCAGACATATGTCAATGACGCAAAAGTACCCAGATGATATGCGTCACACTGGGCGTACAGGAGGGCTCTCCTACCTTAAATCATCCTCGTCTGTCGTGGTACATGGCCTGCTGCTCTGCAAACCAGGCCCGATTGCCTTCCCTGGTGGCCCGGCGGGCGCGGTAAGCCCGGATTTTCTCAATAATTCTCAAAATAATCATAAGGGCTATACTACAGCAATCGCCTCCTACCTGTCAATCAGCCCCACATTACCGTCCGATCACTCGTCTGCGCTTCCTGGACCTCATCAGCAGGCGATGCTCATCCAGGACATCCCCGTCAGTAGATTCAAGACTGCTCACGCAGTTCACTTCATGATGCTTCTGCAACCTAGCGACAAGGCCATCATGATTCATGTCAGAGTCCGACGTAGCCTGACGCACTCGCCTCCTAGATATGACAACAGCAAAGACCGTATACGACACACAGGCTACGCCAGCAACGGCAGAAAGTAATAGCAGATACGACACGGATGTAACCTTATCAATAAGAGAACGTAAAATAATACATGGTTGATTCATGTGGGCGGCAAATATCACTCCACCCACCAGCGTCAGGCACTCCCTACAGGAACCTGGGGCCGCCACCACAGTTGTAGTACATGATCCCAAGCGTAGCCCCACGGCCTCTAGATGTCAAACCCACGCTTCAGGCCAGGTGGAGGTCGGCCAATAAGAACGTCGGTAGATAGGGGGCGTCACCTGTAGTAGTCACTCCATTCCTTCTGGCTCATCTCGCCTGGTACGCGCACGTTGGAGATCACAGTCTGGTCTACGCCCTCATACTGGCCGTGCTTCTTTACCTTCGCGGACCCCAGTATGATGTCTTCACCTTCCTTGACCCTGATGGGGCGGGATGCGAACCATGTGACCTGGTGGCCCTCCTCGTCCCGGAGAGTGACGACGGACTTTCTGATCGAGTTGCCATGGTAGTCGTACCCGTCAACGATGCGGTTGTGGATCACCCGCATCTGCCTTCCCTTCAAGTTTTCCCCAACGTTAGCAGCGTAACCAGGGGTCCAGGACTTCAGTTCCTCCTCCTTGCATCTCTTCTTCTCGGCGTCTCGCCTGTTCTTGGCGTCAATAGCGACAGCAGACACCAGCATCCCGAGGTGCTTCTTATGGATGTACTTACCTGACGCCAGTGTGCGCATGTTCTCACAGTAGTCGCTGTCCCCTTTCACGTTGCGAGCCTGCTCAAGAACCTCGTCTGCCCGGCCAGACCGAATGTACTCCTCAGCCTTCTGTGCGACCTTGGCGGACCAGCGGTCATCAGTCCCGTACATGGCCTGATACACAAGATCCCTGGTGGTGTCCTTGTGCCTGTAGTCACGTTCCCACATGGACTTGGACACGAAGTGGCGGCCATTCTCAGACAGGGCTAGCGCATAGGCGATAGCACTCTTGTTATCAATGTCAAGACCCCCATATCCGCGGTTACTGCGATCCAGTTTGTTCATGGGGTTCGTGCCGACAGCCCACAGGCCCTCCGGCTTCACCCCCAGGTACGCTTTCATGCACGTAGACCCAACCTGGAGCCTGTTGCCCTCCTTGTCCTCCACAAGGTAAGTCTTGGAGCGTCGCATGTTCTTCCCGCAGTGCTCACAGACTTGCTTCTCAGGCCTCCACCCACCTAGTTCCTCACTTCCGCGCACCACCAGCCCACTGTCCGCCTTGTCAACAACTGCGAGGAACCGGTACCCGGAGTAGGATATGGACGGGTGGTTCAGTCGCAGAGCCACATAGTTGCGGTGCTCCTTGAACCCACGGTCGTTGACAGTCGTGTACGAGAACGGAGTCTCCTCCAGGATCTTAAAGCGTTCACTGATCCCAGCCCGCTCCAGGCGCTTGTTGGCCCGGTCGATTAGTTTCCTGGCATCCTCTACAGCACCGACGGGGATGGTGAACGTGTCTGGACCGTCATGCTCCTCGAACGCCTGCTGGTCCAGGGCCTCAATCCGGGCCTCCTCGTCCTCAGGGGGCTGAACCTGCTGGTCACCCTGATTGGGTTGCGTGTCGCCGCCCACATTAGCGACCATTTGCCCAGTGTCACTAGTGTGCTCCTCACCTGAGTCGTCCTGCACCTGCTCGGCACCTTGGGTGATCTTGGTGGCGTCATCTTCTGGCCCGTAGACGGCTTCACGCCCCAGCGTGCTCACCCATCCGTCAATGATGGCCTGATACTCCTCATACCCTCTCTGGGCGGCCTCCTTGGTCTCATAGTGTGGGGTACCCTCACCGAAGTCGCACTTGATCTCCGCCCTGCACCTGCCAGTCTTACCCGTGTCCGGGTTGAAGTGCCACCTGACTGCCGCCATCGTGAATAACCTCCGTGCCCACACACACTTGCGGGGCATGATGCTATGGGGTGTTTTCTCCTGTTCTCACACGTTTTCTAAACAAGGAGTAGTAGGCGTCATGTATGGTGTGCCCAGTGGATGGTGCAGGTAAGAGAGCGGGAAGGATGGCAAGGGGACGCTATGGTGCTCGCTGGGGTGAAGATGACACGGATCCTGGTTCACTTCTGGAACCAGTTCACCTCACCTGAGTCCAGGTCCAGGATCAGCAGAGGTTTGCCGGACTCTCTGGCCTTGCGGACAGTGGATGCCGTACCGCCCTTCTTCTTGCTTGGGCACCATGCTGCCACCATCAGGTCACAGTCCGTCAGCATCGACTCATTACGCACATGGTAAAGGTGGTTTGAGTACGACTGGCCGAACACGCGCACCATGGCCGCTTGGCTCAGCAACTCATGGTAGGCTGCCTGATCTGTGTGAGTCCACTTGGCTTCCTGCCCTGTGAACGGAACATAGGCGTGCAGGTCCAGGCCGTGTGAGACCGCCAGGTGAGCCCAGATCATGTCCGCACCCAGTGCCATGCCAGAGATCAGGGTGGTGGTGCCGTACCAGCGGGCCAGCGTTCTCACAACGAGCGGCAGCCCAGCATCCATGTTTCGTCGTTGCGTCTCGCTCAAGTTGAAGACCCTGTGCCCAGTCAAAGCCGCCTTCGGGTACTGAGGCCTGGCAGTCATAACCCTACACATCCTATCTTCTGTGCCCCCTGTGGCTGGGTGTTGAGAACATCTGGGGTGTACGTGAGCAGTAGAGTATGACTATTCCTTAGGATAAAACCAATCCACTGTGTTAACAGATAGGTTCTCCTTTGGATTCGTCGTGCCGCTGGTTGTCTGAAACCACGTACTGTGGTCCACCGCAGAAACCCTAGTGTCTGCGGGGCACATCCTCTTGCTCACCTCCTTCTTCCCAGAACTGGTGGTGTGAGTATTTGGCTGGTTCTGTGGAGCCTTAGGCGTGGGCCTGTTCTTCGTACCAGGATGCTTCAACGGCTTCACATGACACCTGGAGCGGCGAACATGCTTCTTTGTGGCGTGCTTCTTCCTGGTCCGGCAAGCCTTCTCAAGGTTCACCCTCTGGGCGATGTTCGCCGCCGCGTTGACGTCCCGATGATGAGTAATGTTACACACTGTGCAGCGCGGCTGCGAGTAGTTCTGCATGTCCAGGTTCTCGCCGCAGACGTGGCACTTTCGGGACGTGTAGGCCGCATTGACCTTCATGACTCGCCCGCCGTCGGCCTCAACCATGTCACGTGTGCGCCTGTAGACCTCGCCTCGGAACCAGCGTCCGAACATCATCGTGTTTTTGATGTGGCTCAGGTCCTCGAATGACACGATGGCGTTACCGTACCTCCAGGATGCGTCTGTGATTTCTTGAGCAATGAGGATGCTCAGTTCACGTCTTCTGTTTGAGAGATGCTCCCTGTGAGAAACCGCTTCCTCATCTCTACCTTGACGCCTCAGTGATGCGACCTGAGTCTGTGTTCTCTTGATCTTGTTGCTCAGTGAACGTGCTCTCTGACCGAGCAGGGACCGCTCAACAATCTCCTTGTTCTTCTTATCCCAGACCACGTAAGCGGCAGGGTTGGTCACACCAACATCTACACCAACAATATACCGTTCAGAGAACTCTGGTCTGCCAGGATCCACCACACCATGAAAACCGAACATGACGCGGTTGTTCTTGTCAACCCAGATATCCGGCACGCCCGGCTCACAGCCCTGCTCCAACAACTGAGGCGGTGTCGGGAAGTACAGTGTCACCCACTGGCCTCGAACAACCATGTCAAGGATAATGCGTTCTGGTGTAACACTCATGCGCCTGTACTGCTTATCAGCGGCAGAAAGAGCCAGACGAGGTTGCAGGTCTTTTGGTTTAGAGTCCTTGACGGTCCTCCTCCACCCAGCAGATACATAACCACTGTAATTCCCGGAGACAACCCCAGATCTGGTGGCCCAGGATCTCAGATTGGTGACTACTTGCTCCCTGAACATACGTTCCAATCTGGAACTACCACTCCTGAACCGCTCCTTCACCTCAACTGGTAGTTTCAGGCCCATCATATATCCTGCACCTGATGACTTAAGTCTGTCGAAGTAGGTCACCAGGTGCAAGATTCTGCTCAGTCATCTCCCGCAAGGCGTAGCGGGCGACCAGTTCAGCATCCGCCCTGGCGCCAGCCAGTACTACATCAAGATCTAGAGGCTCACCACTCTTGCTGAACGCAGCGTAAGGCACCCTTGGGTATGTGCGCGACACTACGAATCCAGACACCTGGTGAGCCTCCCCTCAAAGACTTGACCGAGATAGTGATATGCGCGTATTATAACACAGTATCAGCGGAGCGTGCTAATACATACCAAGGTAGGGAAACAATGTCAGACTACAGTAGAACAGCCTCGAATCAGAATCCAGCAGTAGCGTCACAGGGAACACGGACGGGAGTGGTGTATGATGGTTCATCGTTTCGGCAAGTACCCGATTGTGCGCATTGATCGTGACGGGTCTACGAACATGGGCCTGTATGACCTGACTGTTGACGAGGTGGCCCTGTTGGAGGGGCTTGGCCCTGGTGTTTACGTGCTGTCACCTGAGTTGTCTGACTATGCTGGCGTATTCTCGCCTCGTGGCGGCAATTGGGTAGATACTGCTGGTGTGCGCATGGTGCCTGGCCCGATCCCTGGCGTGGATCTGAGGATGGTGGAGAAGTCTTTCAAGGAGCACTACAGCCTGTGGATGGGTGATGTCGCCTGGGAGTACGCCCTGATCCGCGCATATGGGCGTGGTGATAGCCATCATTTGGGGAATCTTGTCGCCCATACGCTCAGATCTGCCACCACAACCAGCAGAGCGTACTGGTATGGTGAGGTGTTTCTGATGCTGGTCGCCTACAGCAGGTTCCTGATCGGCTACTACGTGGACGACCGAAAACAGACTTTCGGACGATTCGTCCCTAAGAATCGTGACAGCATACTGGGGGCACTACGGCGCCGGTACGTGTCCATCAGCCCCAACACAAACCTGATCGCCCAGTCGATAACCCAGGGCGGCTTGTTCTGGTGGGGGAACATAACCCCTGAGACCCGGAAAATGATGTGTGGCATGACACATGGGGAAGTCGCGGACCTGTGTCGCACACCCGGCATCATCCCGCACCTGGGGCACGACACGGACCCCATGGTGCGGGAGTCCAGGATCCGTGAAATGTTGGAGACCCTGAGAGGAGAAAACGTGGACAGCACACATGGCCGCATTATGGCGCTCATCAACAACCCCGACAGGGACGTACCTAAGGGTGTGTCTCGGGCGGAGGTGGTTCACGACTATCTTGGTTCGGCCCTGTTCATCACCGAGAACACCCCCAAGGGTACGGTTGACAGGCTCCTGACACGCATGGAGGAGTTGGAGGGCCTGTCGGCGTTCGAGATCATGTGCCTCATGTACGCGGCCACCCACCCAACCTACCTGGTGCGCACCGGGTCCACTGCTGACGTGGTTGAACTGATCACAGAGGCACTGGAGAACAAGGACGAGAACGCTATCGGTTTCGCACTCCTACTCAAGGAGATCATCACCACCTATGATGGCCCACTACCAACCCTGAGAGAGTGGCGTCAGGCGGTAGAATACGGCGGCGGTGACTTCCTGTTTATGGAGGGATCGGCTATGGTCATTCAATCAGTGTCACCGACAATTCGTCAACGATCCATCAGCCGGGATGTGATCGGTGACCTGGTTACATTCCGACACAAGTACGAGGCAGCAAAAAGTGACTATGCGTCCCAGTACCAGTGGCCCCCACGGTAGTCCTCCCCCTCAACTACTGAAGTGGGTTGGGAACAAGCAACGGGTAGCAACTCAGATTGTGAGATACTTCCCAGGTAAGTTCGGCACCTATTTTGAACCGTTCCTGGGCTCCGGTGCTGTCCTTGGGGCTGTCGCACCCAATCATGGGATGGCGTCAGATGTACTGGAGCCACTGATTGACATCTGGCAGGCCGTAGTGGACGACCCAGAGGGGCTGGTGGCTACCTATGACAGGTGGCGCTCTCAAGTCAAGATGGGGCGTGACCCTCGTGAAGTGTACGAGGAGGCCCTCACCAAGTTCAACCAGCACCGGCAGGGCGGGGACTTCCTGTACCTGAGTCGAGCCTGCTATGGTAGGGTGATCCGGTTCAGGAAGAGCGACGGGCACATGTCCACGCCTGTCGGGTCGCACACGCCGATCTCAACGGAGTCTATTCCACTGTAGTTCAACATTGTTACGTTATCCCAGTTGTATTGGCGCTCTCCACTGGCCTTGTGTTATAATACACACCAGTCAAGTCGTTGAGAGGAGGCTCACCAGAAGTGTCTGGATCCACCATTTCTCGCACATACCCGAGGGTGCCATACGAGGCGTTCAGCAAGAATGGTGAGCCTCTGGACCTTGATGAGGTTCTGGATGGCATCAGGAGTGATGCGGAACTGGTTGCTCGTTACGCTTTGCGGGAGATGACTGAGCAGAATCTTGCTCTGGTGACCTACTTTGAGCGGTTCAAGCCCGCCGAGGCCGGTAGACGTATGGGATTGTTTCTTCCTGACGAGGTGAAGAAGCAGTTCAGGAGCGGGGCGTCACGGCTGGAGAGGATGTTTCAGGAGCAGGTGGTGTCCAACTTGTGTTCCTGGGCCGCCAGATCCGGAGTCGTTTCTGGAGGCTATACTGGCTATGTCTCGGCCGGATGGAAGAGAACCGTCAACGCTTCTAGACCTAATTCAATGCAGCCCAGATTATCTCTTTCTGCTGCTGATAAGCAGTACAGAAAGATGAGCGTCACTGATGAACGTATTGAATTAAAGATGGTTGTCCAGGGCCAGTGGGTGACACTGCACTTTCCTGTTCCTTCACGATTTTTAGAGGCGGGTTGTGAACCTGGTGTTCCAGACATCTGGATCGATAAGAGTAACCGTGTGATGTTTGGTTTTCATGGTAAGACCAACCCTGGCCGTCCCAAGTTCTCCAGCCGCTATGTCATTGGTGTGGATGTTGGTGTGACGAACCCCGCCGCTTATGTGGTGTGGGACACTGAGAAGAAAGAGGTTGTTGAAAGATCTCTGCTCGGTCAGAGAGCACGGTCACTGAGCAACAAGATCAAGCGGACACAGACTCAAGTTTCCTCCTTGCAGAGGAAGAATCGCTCAGAGGAAGCGGTTTCTCATAGGACACACTTGTCTAACCGGCGTAAGGAACTGAGCATCCTTGTTGCCCAGGAGATTGCTGACGCGGCCTGGAGGCATGGTAACGCCCTGGTAACCTTCGAGGACTTGTCTCACATCAAAAACACGATGAGGTTTGGTAGATGGTTTCGTGGCGAGGTGTACAGGCGGACTCGGGATATGGTTGAGGCCGACGGCGGGCGAGTACTGAGAGTAAACGCGGCGTACACGTCCAGGAAGTGCCATGTCTGTCAGTCGGATCTGGACATGAGCGACTATAGCAGTCCGGTGTGTGATACATGCGGTATTACCCATCACCGGGACGTCAATGCTGCGGCGAACATCGCTCAGCGAGCGAATGTCAAGAAAGCGTGCCAGACCAGAAACAAACATGCCACGAAGACCAAGCGTATTCGTCGCTCCAAGTGCCGTATAAAACCACTGAAGCATCCCGGCACAAAGAACAGGCCAACACCTAAGGCCCCACAGAACCAGAGAAGAAATCACACCACCACAACACCTGCAAGGGCGGTGAGTGTGAGGATGTGCCCCGCAGAGTCTAGGGTTTCTGCGGTGGACCACACGGAGTGGTTTCAGACAACCAGCGGCACGACAATTCCGGAGGAAGACCTATCTACTGGGAATGCAGTAGATGTGGTTTATACTAAGGAGTAGTCATACGCTCGGGAACCTGGATCTGATGGCTTCAACAGCCTCCGCCCGACTCAGCCTGATCCCCTCATCACTGTTCAGAAACCGCATTACCTCACCCAGACGACGCCCAGGGGTTAGGTCGAACAATCGCATCACGTCATGACCATCCAGTGCTGGCCTAGCCGCCTGACGCTCATCAGCAGCCTTCACTCGGGCCATGGCGGCCTCCAGTCTGTCAATCGTGCGACGTATCTTGGCTCGACGCTTCGGATTCTTGGAGGTGATGTCACTGCGGTACAGGATAAACAGGCGACGCACCTGATCCTCATCCTCTGGTAGATCACGCATGAACCGGCGCACAGCAGAGTCAGACCACGCCCCTCGACCGGATTCTCGGAATCCGTGAGACCGCATATGCAGGCGCACCAGTTCTTTCACCTGCCTAACCTCACGGTTACTGAACCCCTGCCCTGCAAGCACTTTGGGGATCATGCGTGCACCCACGAACTCATGATGAGTGAACGACACGTTCCCGTCAGGGGTGATGAGTCGGGTGGCGGGCTTACCGATGTCGTGCAGCAGGGCGGCGGCACGTAGAACAACATCCATTCCATGGTTCTCCATGCGGATAGCGTTAGCGAGTACCTTGATGGAATGGTTGAGCACGTCCTTGTGCAGTCCTTGTGTGTCGTGCATCCTGAGGTCAGCCAGGTGCGGGCTGACACGGTGGATGGTGTGTCTCTCTACCTGGCGTGACAGAAACGCCACAGGATCCCTACCCTCCAGGGCCTCCCGGAGGGTCACATTCTTGACTCTCCGCTTGCTTGGTACTCGTTTACGTCTCATACGGGTCATTGTAGGTCACGCTGTGGGGGTAGAGCAAGCCGGGCAGCAGGGTTTTTCTGCCTGCTGCCCGGCTTCTTGTGTCGTGTTAGTCACATGGAGACGCTACATGGCCCACACAAGTTCGGCTTCTTGTGTCGCGTTAATCACATGGAGGCGCTACATGACCCACACAAGTTCACCAGTCAATGTCGGTTGTCTCCTTCTTCAGGGCGTCCATCTGCTCCCTGAAGGTTTTGGCGTCACCACGACGGAGTGCGTCAATGAGGACCGGTGCCCGGTTCTCTAGTGCGTGACGGTCCTTGGGTGACGACTCCCAGATTCGTTCCACCTCATGGTTCCAGTCACCAAAACTATCCGGTACACGCTCCCCATCTGGCCCTTCATGGAACGTGGTCCGTACCGGTGGCTCAGTGGAGAACCGCCCCGACTGTACCCTGTCTGCCGCTTCTGCTCTTAGCCCAGCCTCCCTGCTCGTGGACTCGTCACTCAGGTACCTGGTAGCGGCCTTGTCAACATGGTCATGCATCTCCTTGAAAAGGACATCCTTGTGTCTGGGGTTGTCACTGGCGAGCATGTGCAGGTATATGTCAGAGCGCCCCTCCCACACCCTGGGGATACCCAGTTCTCGACACTGTGCAGTGTGCCATCCGACACTGTTGTACATGTCCTCAGAGGAGAACCCCTCATGGGAAGGCAGTTCAGCAGTGTTGTATAGGCGGACCTTGTTGTCACCTATTGCCTTGGCCTGGTAGCCGAGGTTGTGCGCCCATTCCGCCATGCCGTCACTGTCGTCGTCCACAGTGATGTCGGCGTAGTCGTAGTGTCCCTCCCTGATTGACTTCATGCTGCTGTCCCAGGCGTCCACGATCTGCCAGTCGTTCTTGCCCCTGAAGTCGAATCCTCCAGGGAGTGGGGTGCCATCACTGGGTTTAGTGGACTGCTGGGAGGTGGTGGGGAACATGCTGTCTGGGTGCTGTCTGGCTGCGGATATCTCTGCGGCATGCTCCGGGTTCTCCGCCCAAATGTGCTCAGCAGGTTCCCCATTGGGGCCTTTCTTCGGGCATGCACGTTGTTCTGCCCCGCACTCGACCCATTCTCCACGGTCACTCTGGTGCATCTTCTTCAACGGTTTCGACATGGCGGGATCCTCCGTTAAGGGTTAAAGGCTGCGTGGGTCAAGTTCTCCTGTGGCGTGAAGAAGACCGGCCTCGCGTTCACAGGGTGGTTTCTAACTCGTGAGATGACCGTGGCATGACAGTCCTGAAGGAGAACCTATCTATTGGAAATACACTCGCTGACTAGGTTGGGGATCCTCTAGAGTCTAGATTCTCTCTCACCATCATCAGCGTCGCCTCGGATTTTCTTTCCGAGGTACCGGTGTTTCCCTGGTTTCCACCCAAGGCAGTGACCGGCTTCGACTGCCGCGTAACAGCCGAACTTCGCTTTTCTCGTCTCTGACGAAGCAGAGAACGCATCCTGTCCCGGTTCCTCACGTTCGAGACAGCACGTAAGGCAATCTCACGACTGGCACTCACGTCACGATTCAGCGAGAAACCACAGGTAGTGCAGGTACAGACCCTACTCTTTGAATTGTTCGATACCTTACCACCGCAGCGAGAGCAGGTCTTTGAGGTGTTCTTGGCGCTCACCTTGGTTACTTTAATCCCGTAGCGCTTAGCAGTTTTCTCTATCCTGTGCTGTATCTCAGCATGAGGCCACCTACCACCCAAAGCGTCAAGCCAGGACAGGTTCTCCAGAGACAGATGAGCATCGCTCTTATTAGCGATTTCCACTACCTGGCTGGCGATACACTGACTGATCTCATGCTTTATCCTGGTAGCCTTAGCACCGACTCGCTTCGCCTCGGTCCTGAGAATCTGAGCACGCTGGGCTCGGTTGTATCTCTCGCAGAGGTCCGCTCGTTCGTACAGATGAGCAGATAAATCACGACGCTTCTTCTCTGCCTTGACTAACGAACCAAGTCGTCTCTTATAGTTGACATGATACGGAGCAGACCTGTACTTAGCCTCAGGATCTATGACGGTAGTGACGAACGGCTCTACCTTACCCAGGTCAACGCCTACAATCTTGTTGGTGTCTCGCTGATGCACCTTGCGCTCGATAGCGATGTCAAAGACAACCTGGCCCTTGTCGTTCAGTCTGATAGTTGGGCGACATACCTTACCATCACCAAAGCGCGACTCATTATCTGGAAGCCTAAAGTAGAGTCTAGTGAGCCCATAACTAGGTGTCTTCACCTGAACGACGACATTCAGCGGATCCTTTTCGTCTCTGAATGTCTTAGGTGCGAAGTAGGTGTCGCACACAGCCAGGTTCAGTTTGGCGTTCACTCCAGGTAGAGACGCCTTCCTCTCGCCTTTGACGTGATAGCGCCTCAGGTGAGCGCGGATCATGCCACCGGTTGGCTGCGGAGCATCAGGATAAGCGACCTTGTAGCAGGAGAGGATCTTTTCTGGCTTGGTCTCCTTAGGGTGGGTACTCATCACCTGAAACAGGCCAACTGAGACAGCATAAGACTCTAGAGCGCCAACTATATTGGTGATCAGCATCTCATTCATGTTGTGCTTCTGGAACTCAAAGTCGTAGCGGCTAAGGCGTTTACGGCCCCAGGAGTTCAGAGAACCGGTCGGCCTGCCACCTCGTAGAACCTTCACTGCCAGGTCATGGAACTCTTGGCTGGCAAGCACCTCCTGCTCAGCCTTGGCCATCCAAGCAACCATCTGAGCCAGATAGCGTTCAACCTGCTCCACGTCAACCCTGTCTTCAGTGGTGAACCTGTGCCTGGTTACTGTGTCATAGTACTTCACAGGTTCACCTCCCTTGAGTTGACTAGCATAGATGTGTGTATTGTAACATAGAGTGAGCGATGCTACAAGTCAAGGAATTAGCGCGACTGCGGGCGACGTAGATGTGGCGTTTCACCCTAAGGGGTAGTCGTACTCTTCTTCCTTGGTTTTCTCACCTTCAGTGGAGAAAACCTGATGAAGATTAAGTAACTTGTCAATCTCGCAGTGGGAGACTTCAGAACAGTGATCCATGATCACTTGACGGGCCTTCTGGCTACCCATGATCTTGATGAAAAAGTCCTGGTTTGTCACACTATGAGACACGAAATTAAAGAACACGTCCCTGGAGCCGTTCTCAAGCGCCCATACTCCCAGTGAACCGACAAACTCAGTCATCGCATACTTGCGTTCCGTGTCCGCCCTGGCAACATCCTCAATGACATCCTCAATGTCTGCGATAGAGTCACCAAGAATCTCGCGTTCCTCCTTGGTGAACCACATCCCCAGTTCTGCCGACTCGAACGCGATACACGCCCCCTCCTTGTCAAGACGGGTACCAACACCCAGGCGGCACTCTGGGGCAACCTCATAGCACGGGGTCGTCTTTAACCGATTCAGTAGAGCATCATTGTCCATAGAGGCCCACCCATTATTTGCGGCAGTATCCAGGATACCCCGGTCGATGACCTGGCGCCTGAGGGAATTATGCACGGCAGCGAGCACCTTAGCGGTCACCTCAGGTGCCACCCCAGGTCCGGCCTCCCCTCCTTCAGTGGCCCACCGGTGCACGGCCCGGTCAAGGTTGGCTTGCTCAGCCCTCGACAGATCCTTGTAGCCCTTAGGGTCCATTCTGTACCCCTTCCCTGGCTTCAAGATTGACACCCCTTATCCCTTATCTTGCTTGATTGATGTTTGACTGGCTTGCACCATTCCCACCCTAACTCCACTACTGGCATACTGTGACTACAGGAAGTAAGGCGGTTTAGTCAAGTGCCTTTTGCTTGACCGGTTCTTGACTGTGGCACCATCATCCTGGCGGTCATGGTGACACATCCCCAATCTTGGCGCCCACTAGACGCCCCCAGGACGTGACTAACCCCTCACGTACCTTGGTGACGTCATCTGGTGTGCCCAGCAACTCGAACCCGTACAGGACTGGCACCTGAAGTTTTGCTGACAGGAGTCTCCCCGCAACAAGGTAGGCTTCGCCGAAGTTGGTGTTGCCGCTGGAGATGACGCCGACACAGTTGTTTCTGTTGGTCTCATCCTTCAAGAACGCCATCACCTGTTTAGGGATCGCATACCTTGGCTCCATCCTGCCCCCACCATAGGACGGGGTGATGAGCACATAGGGGGCATCGCCAGCCACGTCTGGATCTGATCGGCGTAACGGCAGTCTGACTGCTGGTAGCCCCACTCTTTGAACAAACCGGTGAGTGTTCTCCGTGCTGGAGGAGAAGTAGATGATGCGAGGCCCGTCCGGTAGTGAACTCGCCCTCAGAACTTGCGGGCACGCATCCTGAGTGCAGTCTGGGTCCACTGGTTGTATACTGGGGCCGCTACGGTTAGGAGGATCAGTCATATTCTGGTGCACGTTTAAGAACCAGAGTCACAGTGCTGTCAACGTCCTGGTCTTCATACCAGACCCCAAATGTCTCCCCATACTCGATGGCCCCATACAGGGTCAGGTAGTCAACATCTGAGACGTGAACCTTGTACACTTGGCCCTGGTCCCCCTCAGCCCACCAGAAGTCACCGTCATGGGACTTAAGGCAGATGGTCCTACCAGTCGCCTCGCCACCTGACAATAGTGTGTTTGGCTGTCGTGTCATTCGTGTTTCCCTTTCTCGCCCTTGTACTTTCGCTTCTCAATATACTGTGAGGGCGACGTCTAGAGATTAATTCTGCTGCCCCATGTACTTACGGGGATGTAAGGACACTATAGCACCAGACCCTACTGTGATGGTAGAGTCTGGTGCTATGGTATTGATCTCACAAGCGGCAAGAGTGAAAAAGACAAAGACGCTGGTTTACCGCATGGCCTGATTAGATGCTTCCCCGGATCGTGGACATCACATCCGACACCACAAGCATGATGAAAAACAGGAACAAGGGCACAGATGTCACCACCGTCAGAGTGTTCACGACCTTACTGCTCAACGGCCGGTACACCCAGCCGCCACACCCATCACTGCCAGCATCAAGGCGCCCACGCATCGCACACATACCACGCGACACCACCCTGGTGAACCTAGCCCACCCCATGCGCACCAAGTCAACCAACGCAATCAGGATGCGACCAGAGTCCAAGGGAAGCATCGGCAGCAGGGCATTCATGACGAATAGGCTCAGGTTCACCAGGCCACTGAATAACACAAGGGTACGAACGCGACCAACCTCACTGAACCCAGATGACGCAGTAGGGCCAGTATTTGCGGCCACATCCCCATACGTCTTCCCTACTGCGATGATGGAGGTGGCCGTGGGCTTCCCATCGCCCTGCCCGATGATGTTGCGCCATACCGCCGGGATCTGCCCCACAAGGCTTGGGATGGCCTGAACCTGTTGCACACTCACCGCACCTAGTACCTTCGCTGACTCTGCGACACTGAGCCGACGGGTCTCCGTCTTCACGGTCAGCCCGATAGTGCCTCCCTCGACGCGAGCCATCTTGTTGAAGTCACGCTCACCGCCCCCATTGGGGAACACGCGGTGTACCGTCACTGGCACCTTCTGGCCGTCCGGCACCTCCTGGAGAGCCTGCCTAACCTGTGCCAGCGTGGATACTCGCCGCCCGTTGACTGAGGTGATGGTGTCACCCTTGAAGATTCCGGCAGCGTATGCTCCACATGGGGCAACCAGTTGAGTGTGCTCCGCGTCTGTGTGCTCACATACGGTCACGTTCTGCACCGTGGTCGTGGTGGCACGATACGGCTGGCCAACGAGCCCGACCATGAGGATCACGACCGCAAGCGCAAGGTTCACCAGCGGCCCAGCAATGAACACGAGGATCCGTTTCAGGGGGTGTACGTGAGACAGCAGCATCCTGTCATCCTCACCCTCAGGCCGGGTCGGGTCCTCAATACTGACAAACCCACCCAGGGGGATGGCTTTCAGCCCGTACTCGGTGCCGCCCCGTTTGAACGACCAGATGGTGCGCCCGAACCCAATGAAGAACTTGGGCACATGCAGGCCGCACCATCTGGCAGCAACCATGTGCCCCGCCTCATGAAGGCCGATACTGGCGAGGAGTACGACAATGAAGGCGGCTACGCCCAACAGCCATAGAAGAATAGTGAACATGCGGTACCGCCTTGTGTTTGGCCGGAAGATTGTGTGACTGGAATATTGGCCCAGTATAGAGAGAGGGAGGCACAGGATCGTGCCCTCAGGTTCAAGAGGAGCAACCTCTATGCGCCCAGCCTATCATGGAAACTGAACATGAATCAACCAGTGCAACAAACACTGTTTTGCTGCTACACTGGTTGAGAACTAGAGGATCCTGATCTGGGAGTCCTGAAAAGTGGAGTAGGCTCGACACAAGATAGGTCCTGCCTGTGAGAGGGGGGCTAGAGCGTGAACTTGTTGCTGTTCCGTTCTGCGATTTTCATAACGGCCCATGACCCGGCCCTGGCGAGCCCCAGTGTGATAGCGACAACCAGCACAAAAACGCCAGAAGATGTGAGAACGTCCATATTTTTCATCTCCGATCTCCTATTTTTGAGATAAGGGGGGTAGTAGCATGTTGAGAGCGGAATAGAAAGAAAAGGTGCAGGGGCCTATGAAGCATGACTCCAGCGTCCTCTACACCTTAACTCAGCGTATTATACCGACCAGACTGTACCCTAGCAGTTCCGGTGTGCGCTCACGTGGTCGGTGATGACCTCAGCCACTTCAAGGCCGCCTCGAACCCGGCCTCAAAAGCATCCTGCTCAACCATATCCACCAGGTGATCTCCTCCACGTTCAGGACCATAGTTCACAGGTTGCCTCATATACTTCTCCCTGGCTTCAAACATGACGTCACGCTCCGTCAGTGTCATGTCACCACCCCCTCTTCTTTCTCGTAATCTGATCCTTAATGAGTCTGCCTGCACGCACGTTTACCTGTGTTCGCTTTGGCACAGTGACTTTGTGTGACAGGCCAGGGTAATGGACACCATGCATGACGCTGGCCTGTCTGACCGCCCGTGCCTGCCATCCCTCACTGCTATCGCCAACGGCTTCATGGTACAGGGCTAGGTCATCTCGTATACGATCCCGCACCTCCTGCACCTGAGTGTCACTCATGGTTCGGCCGTCACAGAACGAGAGTCCCATGTTGTCGTCACCCCAGGAAACTAGGGTTCCGGCCTCAAGGGCGTCACGAACCACCTTCACTACAACCCACAGGTACTCCTCGTTCGTGTTGATGTAGAACGACTGTACCTGTTGTGTCCCGTACGGTTCCACCCCCCGCATCTGCTCATTGATGTCAGAGAACCGCAAACCAGCATGAAGCACCAGGGCCACGCCGCCATTCGGGGGGCGCTCAATACTCATCGAAGCATCCTGGGCGTCCAGTGCAGCCAAAAACATGTCTCGGTCGTCTCCGTATCGCGGCGAGATATACCTGACTGTGACGACTGGGCAACCATCCATGAGCGTCCCCACCGTGTATGATGGGAAAGAAGACCCTTCGTTAGAAAGGACCGTCTCATCCTCCTCCTGGAGGCCGCATGTGTCTGCCTGGAAGGCGTGGCGCACATGATCCTGGGATGGCCGCAGAATCCACGGCAGCAAACCCTCAAACATGCTGTCCTCATTTGTGGCACTGGTCACAGGGAGTCCTCCCTCTTGCTGACGGCCCGACCCAGGTGCTTACTGATCTGGGTCACATCCCACTTGGACAGGCCATTCATCGGGTCCGACCGGACAGGTAACAGGCCGGGGCCGAACATGGAAGTGACGTCAGCAGAGTGGGCCCCAGTCAGAACCTCATCGTCAGCCCACGCGACCCGTACCCCCGCCGGAAGGGTGCTACCGCCCAGGTAGTCTCTCATGGCGTCACGTTTAGCGCCCTGTTTCGGACGGTAGGAGACACCCTTGTCGAAGTCTAGCCAGTACTGGGGGTGGTGTGTCTCCAGGCCCATGAGGCTGACTGGCTTGGCGACATGCTGTTTCCAGGCCGTCAACCAGATCAGCACCGTCTCGGGGTCACCCATGATGCCACTAAGGTCAGACATGAGGTCATCGGACCATTGAACTGGGTACTGCTCGTTGCCGTTCCAGGGGCTCTTGACGTGCACTAAATGGTTCGGCCGGTAAAACCGCTTCTGATTGATGTTGAACCGGGAAGCGAAAGGGTTGATCACGCCATCAAAGTCCAGCACAACCAGGTTGGAGACACCATCGTTGAGGAGGTCACTGAACGCTGGGGCGTGCGCGAGTACAGGATCCGTCACTGGGTGCACCCTCCTTCCTTCTTTTGATTGCGTGGTTGTGGCACTGCTTACTGACTCGGATCATAGCAGGACACAGCACCATCAGGCAACAGGACCCAGATCACACCAAAATAGTGATCCAGAGGGAAGGGATCAGGGTTAGTCGGACTCCAGGATCATACGCAGAATCCCGATCACTGCACTCACCGCCAAACCGATCAGGCACGCCACCAGCACCAGCACCAGCAGAGGACCATACACCACGGGGATCGGCAGGTACCTCAGGACGGTCGCCCACCACTTGTCACGCTCGAACACATTGAGGTCACGGTTCTGCCGCCTAGCCTTCAAGAAGTCCCACATCGACGACAGGAACAAACACAGCACCGCTACGGATGCGGTTGCAGCAGCCGCCAGGCCACCCAAACCAACCAGGATAGAGATCCAGTCCATCGACGGGTACTGGGACTGAAGGTACGGTGCCAGTTGAGGCAGAACGATCAGCCACGTCCCCGACAGAAGAAGCCCCACCAGGAGACCAAGGGCGGACGCCCACGGCAGCACCAGGGGACGCTTCACATCCCACCAAGCCTGAGCGAAACCAGGTGTTTCGTTTTTGATGCAGTACCAGGCGACACCAGGATTCGACCTCAGCAGGGTGGCAATAGGTGGACGCACCGCAGCGGAACCGTCCGAGTAAGTCAGGACAGTCTTCCCTTTCACCTTCGAAGGGACACTGCTGGACGAACCAGTGGAGCCGCTAGAGCCATTCGTGGACGGCAGAGAAGACTGAGAGTGATAGCCCCCAGTCGGCGGGGCTCCAGCACTGCTAGAGGTCACCTGAGGTGCCGACACAGGGCTCTGCGCATACTGGGTGGGAGGACGGTAGCCGGGATGCGCACCGGCCCCTCCAGGTGGCTGTGAACTCCCTGGAGGGGTGCTGGAACCTGCCGGAGTGAGCCTTCTCCTCGTAACGGCTGGTGAACCCCCACTGCTGGTCGAGTTGAACCCCACCGGTGGAAGTGTTGACTGGCTGATCGCACCGCCAGACGGGGTGACAGGCTGAGTCCTCTGCACTGGAGGTCCCCACGGGTCATTTAAGCCAGCGTCACGGCGAAGACACCAGGGGCACACCGCATGGTCCCGCCCATCCCACCAGTGCGACCTGATACGTGGGCACTGCCTCAACGCGGCCAGCACATCATCGTAGTCTTTCACAAAATCGTGCAGGCTCGGCCGGGCGTCAGGCCTCCCTGTCATAGTGCTAGTGATTGTCCCCATGATGACGCTCGGGACGCACTCACTGGGGATCCGCTGCACCGCCTGGAAGCCTGCCGTGTCCACCAGGGCCGGGTACACGCCCTGGAGGATCCTGTGCCTCGTGTCCGGCGCGTCCCCACCACCCACGTACTTCCCGTCACTAGGGTGTGCCCCACCAGTGAGCATCTGGAACACCATCACCGCATACGCGAAAACATCCGTGCTGACCGTGCGGGGGTTGTCCTTGAACGAGCCCTTCGAGATCTCTGGGGCCGTATACTCGGGCTTGCCGACTAGGCAGGGGAACGCTCGCCCGTTCGAGGCTGTGATCTGGGCGCTGTCCGTGTCAACAACAAGGATGCTCGCGTCGGCACCCACCATGTCGTTGGATTCGTTGATGTCCCCTAGTACTGCCCCGACCTTGTGGGCACTGTCGATGGCTGCGGCAAGGTTCCGGCATGCGTGCAGCGCGTACTTGAAGTCGAAGTCTGGTGCGTTCTCGCGGCGAGTTTTTGCGTTCGCCAGGTCGGACCAGTCGCGGAACCGGCTGGCGTCAAGTTTCGGCATCAGGTAGCCGATAAACTCCACACCGTCGTACAGGGCGGCGACGGGCCAGGCGAGGGACGTGGTGTCTGGCTGTCGGGACACCATGGCATGGATTTTGGCTCTCCGGTTGCCTTCACCTGGGGCGTGGTACACCTTTGCGACTAGGCTGTCTGGGGTGCCGAGGGTGGGGGCCTGTACGCTGGTGACGGTGTACACTGACCCTTCGCCGCCTTTACCGAGTTCAGCGCCGAGGGTCACTCGTCCTGACCCGTGCGGGCTTTTCACAAGGCAGGTTCTCATCGGCGTGTTTTTCTCTCTACGATGTAGCGTTGGTGGGCGGCTTTTGTGCGGGGCCGGTTTACGATCATGGGACAGTTTGACTGCTATGCGTTCGGGGTGGTCTTTTGTGCTGGAGGTGTGAGGTCAGGTGCCAATAATGAGAGTGGTGTCGTCTTCGATCCGGCCCTCAGCGTTCATGAACTCTAGGAGCGCATCAACATCGAGTCCTTCACCTGAGGTGGCGTAGTCGCTGACCTTGGCCCAGAACGCCCCGGAGGGTGCCCCAGATTTTGTTGACGCTCCGGCCAGCCCGTCTGAGGCGACTGAGATCATGAGCGGGCGGTCCTCACCGTACTCAATGGTGGGTTGTACGTTGCTGGTGGTGAGTAGGTGAGTGATGTTGTTGAACTCGCTTGGCTTGGGGGAGGTGATCAGGGTGTGCGTGTCCCGGTCAGCAGTGACGACGATGAAGGAGTCGCCGATGGTTCCCGCTGCCCATCCGCCGTCTTCATGGTAGGCGGCCAAGGCGAGTGTGCACCCGATCTCGTGGGCGTCGTCACGGATTGTCAGGGAGGTCTGGGCGCACTCGATGCCGCTTCTGACTGCCTCCTCTAAGGACTCCCCACTGAGCAGGTCATCCATGGTCTCATTGACGGCAGTGTTTACGGCGATCTCTGCACCCACCCCTGATCGGGGAAGGCTACCAGCCCCGTCGGCCACTGCGAGCACCGTGAACCCTCTCTCTTGGAGGAACCAGTATGCGTCCTGGCTGGTTTCTCCGCGTTGTTCATGGTAGGGGCCGGTGATGGTGCCAGCGTAAATGTTCATGGTTCCCCGATCAGTTAACGTTTTAGTGCTTGTAATGGTGCTTTAATGGGGTGAAATATCGCTGGCACCATCGTACGGATGTGGCAGATTACTGCTAGGGAAACATGGTTTGAACAGCAGCGACATATAGATTCACAGGGTCGCTTGGGTATGCAGAGGGTGTGCACTGGACCCGCTTCAGCCACCATTTGTTTCAGGTTCAAGGCGAGTCCAGCAAACAATGAGGCGGAAGCCAGATTACTTCCCAGCGATCTCCCTCATCATCTCGATCACAGACTCGTGGCCGTCAACATTGTACTTGTGGCGGCTCGTCTTACGTACGGTCTGCTTTGTGTCACGGTCCAGAATCGCTACGATCAGGCTGTCACGATCTGCGGCGACATCCCATACGCGGTCGCGGGGAATTGCCGGATATCCAGTCCCGTATGCGGGGATGCTGGTGTCAATGCCGAGCACTGCGAGTGTGTGAGCCTCACGACTGACGGTGAGTGCGTTCTGTGTTGCGTTGGGCATTCTCATTCACCTTCCTTTTGGTGGTTGACTATAGGTTGAACTGGCGTGGATCGTACAGGAGAGAACCGGTAGTGTCAACACCTGTTGGTGTCACGTGGTTTTGCGGAGGGTGGGAAAAGACATGGAGCGCCCCTCCGGCCGTGGTAGCAGGGTGACCGGAGGGGCGCTCAGGGCAGGGTGGTTTAGAACTCTGCCCAGTCGGTCGGTGCAGGAAGTTTCACCTTATCGTCGCCTGGGGCTGATGCCGACACGGAGGCTACGGAGGCGGAGAGCCACTGGAACAGTTCTGCAAGTTTCCCGTCTGACACCTTTAGGGCGTTGCGTGTCCCGATGCTGGACAACTGATCCATGTCGGCGTCAGTTACCCCGACCGGGAAGAACGAGAGTTTCTTCTGTGTCTCCAAGTCCTTGATTCGTTGCGACACGGAGGTCAGGTCGTCCATGGCGAGGCCGTCACTGAGAAGGAACAGTAGTGGACGGTTGTAGGGGACCCCGTTGTTCCGGTACTCCTGTTTGCGTGCCTCCAGGTGGTCGATAGCGGCGTTCAGGGCCTTCGCCGTGTAGGTGAGCCCCATCCCGTAGAGTTCAGGAACAATGATCTGCCGTGAGTCCACAGTAGCGAAAGGTGTGGGGGTTGCTGGCTCGGTCCCATAGGGCAGGAAGGATATGTCTGCGCGGCGGCGTGACAACTTGTCCCGGTCGATCTCGGCGATAAGGACATCTAGGGCTGCGTTGAGTTCCTGGAGAGGGCTCTGCGTCATACCGTCCTGGATGGCCGTCATGGAGTCGGAGCAGTCGAGGACGATCATTACCGGCCCGCGCTGGTCCGCATTGTCCTCGAAGGTGAGGTCACTGAAGTCTGTCATGCATGGCCCTTCCCTAAAGGAGGTTTCGTCTTTGTCTCTACCGTCACCTGTGGGATTGCTCACCTCAGTGAGGGGCTGGGGTGACGGTTTTCTTCAATGCGGCGAATATCACTAGGGCGGCAGGATAGAAAGGGGCCGAGGGTAGGCGGGGGAGCGCGTAGTTCACGTCCCGCACCTTTCACGGATAGGGTCCCTGTTGCCAGGCGGTAAGGTAGAGCGGCTGGTTGCGATACTGCGCCTGGGCTGCTATGCTCCCAAACGACTACCACCAACCCCTTTACTTGGACCCTATGGAGTGTGCCTGATGCTGCCTGTGAATACGGCGAATACGACTAGAACCGTCGCCACTGACGGCACAGTCACTATCACTGCACACCAGGAGGGTCTAGGTTTCACCTACAGAATCAGCCCACCCGACAGCGACGGCTACTCACAGGTGGAGACGACTGGGTTGGGGGCATCAGACGTATTTGTTCACAGAGTGTCCGTCGGTGGGGTGGTGCTCTTGGAGGAGATGCTTTCCGTTGGGCTTAGAGGCCATGCTGTGCACTCCACCCTGAGACAGGTGAAGAACAGGGTCAGCACCAAGCCTATCGTTGCGGATCTCTTGGAAATGGGGGTGCCCATCATCATGAGTAACACATTGAACACGTTCGCCCTGTTCTCAGACCTCGTGGATGCCCTAGGGGTAGGCACAGCGTCAAAGGTGATGCGCACAGCGACCATGAGGGAATCCCAGGAGACCATCATGGGGCGGGTGCGCAGACGCCAGCACCTCATATCCCAGGCGACCACTGAGGGTGGTGCGGTACTGCTACTGTCCCTCCCCAGTAGCAGTCTTGGAGGAGTACGTATGGTCCTTGAACTGGTCAACATGATCGAGGATGAGGTCGAGTGGGAGGACGTACGCAAGACCCAGTGGTTCATGTTCTCTGGGCAGGACAGTGACCTGAAACTGATGCTGCGGGGCCACTGGGACAATGACAGGTGGGATGAGGCGCTGTCCTTGTTCCTGTACCTGTTCGATGAACCCCCGCTGCGGGAGGCTTTCAAGGTGTTGAAGGCGTTTACCCCGGAGGGTGCAGACTTCACACCTGAGCAATTGTTGGCGTGTTCCCTGTTCGCCGCTCAGGGGATGGGGGAGTCATGCACGTTGGCGCTAGGTTTTTATGACGTGCCAATCCTTGACGATGAGCACCATTCTGATGGTTGACACTCGCTGACTAGGTTGGGGATCCCCTAGAATCTAGGGTTTCCCTCACCATTATCAGCGTCGCCTCCAAACAGTTGTTGGAGGTACCGGTTGTAACACACTAGTACTTTTGTTGCAAGTCAAGGGATTATAAAAGATCTGTGTGACTGCAAGCGACAGCACGCACTCATTCTGTCTTCTGCGTCATGGGGCGGTCGCTCTGCCGTGGAAATGAGGGAGAGATCAGCAGGGGCGTCTATGGATATTAACCTCAGGTAACGCGCCCAGTCCTCGCGTCCCCGGGGGTACCGCTCTCCATAATGGCCTACCCCGAACCTTCCTCAAAAGACAGAACATCAGCAAAAGGGGAATCCGGTATGACGAAGATGTCAGCAGCAGACGCCAGCAACCTGTATGACCTCCTAGATGGGCATGTCGGAATGTTCAAGTTCCCACACATGAGCGAAGCAGCGAAGATCTTCTGTCAGCACAAGAGACGCGAGTTCCTGGATGCCTACACCACCAACATCCCAGAAGTGTTCTGGTTCCAAGGGGATGGGTGCTCATCCGCTGAACTGGTCTACAACCCTGACACAGGCAGTTTTCGTGTGGTATCAGCGGTTGACTGCGTGGAAACCAGGCGCATGGTGGAGACCCTGAACAAGGCCCTCTACCGCAGACACTTCAGGTACGCATAAGCCACGAGCAGGAGAACAAACTTAGCATCAGGCCTCTTGCGTCGGTAGCCGGTAAACCCAGTGAACAACATTCCTGTAGGCGACAATGGTTTACCGGCTACCACTACCTCTGAAACAGGAAACATGCGATACCGCCGGACGGAACCAGAAAGCGTACCTGAACCAGAAATCAGTCAACGAAAACACCCCAGCCCAACGAGTGTGCGAGGCAAGAATGTCAGCGCATAGTACCACATAAACGCCCCTGATAAACACGTGCAGAAAAGCACACATAAACAACCACTTTTCGTTGAAATAGAGCCAAATCACAGTTGCGTCAGAGGTGCCTCCTGAGGTAGGATGAGGTGGTGCCGCCAAGGTGAAGGCAGGCACTCACCAGCACCTACCAGAGGAGACCCCACCATGATCCGACGCGACCTGAACCACACCATCAACCGTCGCGCCATGGCTGGTATCATCGTGGCCCTGTCCGTAGAGATCGCCGCCCGCCGAGACACCTCCATCAGCAGGCATGACAGGCATGTACTTGCCCTGCTAGTGAACACCTATGGGGCCTACATGGATGCATGGCAGCAGATGGAGAGCATTGAGCCTCTGGAGTATGTGGAGGCGTGGGATGCTCAGGCGGCGGGACTCTGGTCGTGGGGGCGTTTCAAAGTGCGTCACAGTGTCGCAAGGGCCACTAGTCGCATGAGTGAGTCGCTGGCAGACATGTTCACCTATGCCCGCCCCAACATCACTGCCCATGAGCGTAACGACTTCCGGGGCGTGTACCGTCAGGCAGCCGTCGTGGCCGTGGCTGTCTGAACCCGCCCGCGCAAGGGGAAGTCCCGGTTCGCGTACAGGAATCTAGCCGACAGGGCTTTGCGGAATCTGATGTGCCCAACCTTGTTGACAGTGAGAGTGAACTCTGATACTATTGGCCGCAGTAAGTCAATCAATAGGACCGCTAAGGAGCAGTAGTGGCTAAGAGTGTAGCGTCCAGTGGGGGCGAGAAGTGGCTACAGGAGTCCATGGATCTGGCCCGTAAGCAAGGGTACCGTGAGATCCTGCCTCACCACCTTGTGGCGACAATGAAGAACCAGCCGGTTGTTCTGGCCGCCCTGATTGAGGCGCACGTGGACATGGCCCGCATTGACGCCCTCATTGAGGAGGCAAACCGGCGTGTCGTCACTAACGAGTCTGGGGAGCAGGTTGCCCCCACGCCCGCGAGCGTGAACGTGACTGTCGGCCCCGAGGTGCTTAAGATCGTCCGGGACGCAAAAAGGTACGCCGCTGACGACGACCGTGCGGGCGTGATCGCTGTACTGGACCTCATTAAGTCCTTGTGTGACAACCTGGGAGAGTTGCAGCGCGCCGGAATCCGCGTCGTGAGTGCGACCCCCTCCCCTACCCCGGCTTCTGCCACTGTTTCCGCATCAGCCGCCAGTACCAGGGTCAGCAAACCCCTGGATGGTGGCCTGACTGGCCGGTTCTGCATTGACCTGACCGAGAAGGCCAGCAAGGGGGATCTTCCTGTCGTCATCGGCCGTGACCGCGAGATCCGTGAGGTCGTCCAACTACTGTCCCGCCGCAGCAAGAACACTCCTGTCCTAGTTGGGGACCCTGGCGTTGGTAAGACCTCCGTCATCTTCTCTCTCGCCCAGAGAGCATATGATGGCAGTGTCGAGTTCCTACCCGGTAGGCGTATCCTGCTGCTGGACCTGACGTCAATGCGTTCCAGTTCTGCATCCCAGGGTGAGTTTGAGAAGAACTTCGTTGGCCTCCTGAACGAGGTGAAGGACTCTAACGGTGAAATTGTTCTCGCTATCGAGGGTATTCACGCCCTGAACTCTGGGTCCGCTGCCGCCGACACGCTTCGAGGTTTCCTCGTCCGTGAAGACATCCTCATCATTGGTGAGACCACGAACGACAAGTACCGTATCCACATCGAGAAGGAGTCCGTGTCCCGCTACCTTCAGCAGGTGGATGTGGAGGAGCCGTCAGATCGTGACACGCTCATGATTCTGCGTGGTCTTGTCCCTGGGTACCAGGATTTTCACCGGGTGCAGATCAGTGACGATGCCCTGGCTGCTGCTATCGAGATGTCTGTCCGGTATGTTCCGGCGGATCGGCTGCCGGACAAGGCTATCGACCTGCTGGACTCGGCTGCCGCGAAGATGCGTCAGGAGATCGACTCGAAGCCGGACCGTATCTACTTCCTGGAGCAGGGGCTTGAAAACCTCCGCCACGACGCCGACTCCCTAAAGGGGCAGGAGTCTATTGAGGCTCGCATCGCCCTAGATGAGGTGCGCGCCAAGATCGTGGAGGCTGAGGAGGAACTGGCTGACCTAACTGCCAGGTGGGCCAGTGAGCAGGAGACGAAGAAGCACCTGGATGAAATCAGGGGCCGTCTCGCTGACACCCAGGCGCGCTACCAGGAGGAGGCGGACGCCGGTAACATCGAGTCCGCTGAGAAAGTCGCGGCTGAGGCCAGGTCTCTGGAGGATGAGATCGCCAAGGTTGTCAGGTCCCTGGATGACGCCCTGATTGCTGAGTCTGTGGGCCGTAACGAGATTGCCCGCGCCGTGGAAGCGAAGACTGGCATCAAGGCAGGTAAGGTCCTTGAGGAGGAGGCTGAGAAACTGCTCCATATTGAGGAGCGCATGGGTGGTCGCCTGTTCGGTCAGGATGAGGCTATCTCCAGTATCGCTGACGCTATCCGCGTGTCGCGTGCCGGGTTGGCGGACCCGAACCGCCCCACCGGGTCCTTCCTGTTCTCTGGCCCGTCCGGTACTGGTAAGACAGAGACAGCGAAGGCGCTCGCGGAGTTCTTGTTCGATGACGAGCAGGCTATGGTGCGCATTGACATGTCCGAGTTATCCGAGAAGCACTCGGTTGCGAAACTCATGGGTGCTCCCCCTGGGTACGTGGGTTACGATGAGGGTGGTGTCCTCACTGAGGCTGTCCGTAAGCGCCCCTACTCGGTGATCCTTTTTGACGAGGTGGAGAAGGCTAACGCGGAGGTGTTCGATGTTCTCCTCCAGGTCCTCGATGAGGGTCACCTGACAGACAGCAAGGGGAAACGGGTTGACTTCCGCAACACAGTGATCATCCTGACGTCTAACCTCGGCTCCAGGGCCATGATTGACCCGACCCTGAGCGACGAGGAGAAGGCTCAGGCCGTCAATGACGCGATCCGCGGCCACTTCCGCCCAGAGTTCCTGAACCGCCTGGACAACCAGGTGATCTTCCACACTCTTACCGAGGAGGGCTTGGGCCGGATCATTGACAAGGAGGTGAGCAAGTTCACGAAACGTATGGCTCGCCGCCGCATCAAGTTCGAGATCACGAACAATGCGAAGAAGTGGCTGTCCACTGAGGGCTATGACCCTGAGCGTGGAGCCCGCCCAGTGATTGGGCTGGTGAAGGAGACTGGCACGACGAAGGCTTCCGTCCTACTTCTCAACGGCACCATTGATGACGACGACCTTGTGATCATTGACCACGTGGACGGTGAGGACTCCCTGTCAATCCAGGTGGAGAAGCGCGACTACGTTCCGGTAAACCCAGGTAGTGAGGTGCAGGCGGCCCTGAGTGACGCTATCGGCGGCGACAGTGACACCCCGAACGATGGGGCCCACGAGGATAACATCGAACCTGACAGTGCAGGTGAGGTCGGTGAAATCACACCCGCTGATGACACCGAGAACAACACGGACAGTGCCTCATCTCAGGTTGACGGACTTAAGGATGGTGGCGATCTTGATTCAGGCAGTGGTAGGAGTGGCAGCGAGAACCCCGAGAAGTAGGCAATACACATGCTAGAAACAATCATCATCGGTGGGCTCATCATAACCGCCGTGAACAAGACCAAGAACAGGAAAACAGGTAAGGACAAGAGGGACAATATGACCGACAAGAATCGCAGCACACCCGTAAGTGACGCCCTCGCATGGGCCGCCCGCCAGGACATCGAAGGCAAGACCATGGACATGCTAGGCAAGGCGACATCCCTGAGCAAACGTGCCGCCGCCAGCGTAACCCAGGCGGTCAGTGGTGCAGCCACCGAGGTGAAGTCCCGTCATGCCGAGTACAAGTTCGGCAAGACTCTCGATGCACTGAACCGCGCCACTGGAGGTGTCACTAAGCGAACCAGTGAGACCGCAGTCAGTGCAGAGAAGGCGGCTAGTGAGCCCCTGTGGGTAGATGGCGGCTACAGCACAGAGTTCATGGACGATACTATCAAGGACACGCTTGCGGACATGAGATATAACCCCCACCACTGGGAGACCAGGACCGGGGGCGACTCCACTTTGGCCGACATACTCAAAGACGCGGAGGAGCGGTCAGCGAAGAAGTACTTAGCCCACCTGAAGGAGACCAGCGTCTTCAAGGGGTCCCGCGACTTCATCACTACCATCGGGTCCCGCTTCCAGGAGGCCACAGAAGGGCTGGGCGTGCCGATCAGTGATCTAAAGGCGAAGGAGGCTACCTCCACCCCGAATCGTACCATCAGCCAGGATGTCGCCAATCTGCTCGCCAGCGTTGACAGCGAGGACGAGCCGCAGCCTGAGACCTCGGCCATGACAACTGAAGAGGACAGTGAGTCACCCAAGATCCCGAGCGAGGAGATTTCTGACCTCCTGGACCTGACCGGTGAGGACGAGAAGGACGTCTCTCTGGAGAACGCGCTGGATATCCTTCAGACTCGCGCCGCCAGCAGTGACCTGGGTGCTCCGGTACTCATCCTCGGCGGGATGGGCTCTAAGATCAACCTTGATGCTCTCGCACGACAGGCTGTCGCTAAGGGACTGAAGGCCGTGAAACTGTCCACCTCGAATCGCCACCTGAGTGATGGCAGCACTCCACGTGAGCGGGCACGCGAACGCATTAACCTGATCGTTGAGAGCGGCAACGCTGATGGAGTGGATATCGTTTTTGTGGACGCCCGCACTGGATCCATCGACCCCCTGAGTGACGTTAAGGGTGTGGCTCTTGTAGTGGCTGAGCCAGAGGATGAGGTCCTGGCATTCATGCTTCGGCGACAACTTTCCGAGGGCCGATACCTGGAGATCAGACAGTAATAGCCTTCAACCTGTAGCACTCTGACAAGAGGGTACGTCTTGGTTGGGTGGTGTGCTGACTGTGACATGGTTCACGGGCACACCACCCAACCTCATTGTGTAGTCAACAACTGTTGAAATATGTGGTGTTCTATTGGGTCGTGTGCCCTTTCGCACATAAATGCGATGTCAGCGAGAGTGGAAACGACTGGACAGGCGCGTGTCCGGTTGTGTACCCTGACCTGGAGCAACATTCATGCCTGTAGGTGAGGGATCTGCGGGCAAGAGAGGAAAGCATGTCCACAATGTGGAAGTGGGTTGGCGGAGTGTCTGCTGCCCTTGTTATCGGATTCTTGTGGTTCCTGTTCCACACCATGTGGAATACGGCCACTCACGGGTTTTTCCGTTTCCTGGCGGGATCGCAGTTGTTTTGGGTCGGGCTTGTCTTGACTATTGCTCTTGGCGCACTGGGCTGGTACCTGAACGAGAGTGGTGAGGAGCGCTGGGGTCTCTTAACCTGGGGCATCGCTGCCGTGATTTTTCTCGGCGTACTTATCGGCGGTTCGGCTTTCTCGACCTACTGGAACGCTAGCGCCTTGTATCAGGCGTCAAAGGTGACTGTTGCCACGGACGGCGATCAGCAGTCGTTCAAGCCTCGCGTACCCTATGATGTCGCCAAGGGTACGTCTTCCGCTAACCTTGGTGACAACACGGGCGATGTTACTGGCACCGTGAAGTCCATCCCGGGGACGGGTCAGTACACGACGTCGGTGATTCGTCGCGGATGGTTGAAGGGATATGAGGCGACCCAGACCCTCACCCTGCCAGAATACGGTCAGCCTAATATTGCTAAGGACGTCAAGTTCTGTAAGTTCAATGAGTCTAAGGCTCCCTACCGTCTCGGTGGCGGCTGGTGGACGAACAACCTCGACTACCGTATCTTGAACGCGGCCGGAGGTTGGACGACCTGGTTTGACAAGGCTGACGTGACGGTGGCCTGCAACGACAAGGGGCAGCCGGTCCTGTACGCCCCGATCTATAAGAGCAAGGTCGGGTTCCTCACCGCCTATGACGTGCCCGCTGGTGTTGTCACCTACAACGGTGCGACCGGCGACATCGAGTACCACAAGGAGATGACGTCCGTCAATGGCGTCTCCCTGTACCCTTCATCACTGGCTGCGAAACAGCGCGAGTCCACCCAGACCGCTAATGGCTTCATGGACTGGATGTTCTTCAGCAAGGCTGGCTGGGAGGACACCAGTAAGGATGAGAACGATGTGAACGGGGAGAACCCGACAGAGTTCGGGATGGTGACCGACAAGGGGACGATCCAGTTCGTGACCCCGTTGACTCCTCGTGGCGAGTCCAAGAGTATCGTCGCAATCTCTACAGTGAACGCTGGGGACAACAAGTATGGGCAGTTGGCCCAGTTGCAGGTGCACAAGTATGAGACCGCCCGTCAGGCCACGTCCACTGTCCGTAGTAACGTCATGGCTCAGGGGCTTGGTGGTCAGAAGACCAACCTTGACGTGTTTGAGGTTGTGCCTGGTGAGAACGGGGACTGGGTGGCTACTGTCGGCCAGTCTCAGACGGTCGTTTACCGCGCCTACATTGCCGCCGACGACAGCATGATGTTGAAGGACGGATCCGGTAAGGTTGTCTACTCAAGCAAGGGTGACAGCCAGGACGCTACCAGCCGGGCTAAGGGGCAGACTGATGCTGGTAAGGGTGACGCTAAGGTCCCGGCGTCTGGGCGTGATCTGTCATCCATGAGCGTGGACGAGTTGCAGAAGTTGTCCAATGATGTCTCGGCGGAACTTGCTGGCCGAGCGAAGGCCAACAAAGACAACAAGTAGTCAAACGCTGATGGCTGGGGCAGACTGCCTGATGTGGCCTCCCTGCCCCAGCCATCAGTCATGCTAACGACTGAGATCACTGATAAGCCCTAGCAGACCACTTGTGATATAACTATCACGAAATAATCAGGCAGGAGGCTCACCCCGAGTATGGATCAGCCAATCATCCACCACAGTGACGTTGATGACACCTGGGACGCGCAGTGGTTGGATCAGATGACGATACGCCTCATCCAGGGTTGCGCTGTCATCCTGGGTCTATTTTTCCTGGCGGGGATGGGGCAGAGTCTCTGGTACGCGGGAAAGTGGGCTGTGGCACACAAGGAGACACCTGCCGCCACATCGTCAACCGCGCCATCCTCCACAGAGCCGGCACCAGGAGGCAACCAGGGGGCGGGCACACAACCAGACGACAAGGCAGCAGCCGGTGCTGACAAGCCCCCAGTAGCCACCAGGAGCAAACGAGACGACCCGGCTACCCAGGACGGCACTGGGGATGCGGCAGGTGACTCCAGGCCCCAGGAAGAGCCCACAGGTGCCCCAGAAGAAACACCCCAACAGGGGGACGTTAACAGCGGCAGCACTGGCGGCCAAGATGGCGAGAATGGCGGCCCCCTGAGTGATGCTTGGGACTCAGCGAAGGACACCGCCAGAAAGAGCAGAGACCAGGCCGAGGAGTGGTTGCGTCATGGTGCGGACAAACTCAAGAGGCACACAAACGAGCCCAGTAGCAACGACGACACTAACAGCGTTGAGCAAGGGGACGAAGGTGGTCAGTGACAGATGGCAGCCACATCCGCCGTCGAACAAGATGAGGACAGAGAAAGGCCCGGAGTTGCGCCGTCAAAGCGACACCTCCGGGCCTTCACCCCACAGGGCTGAGGTTACAAGTCAGTCCTCATCATCGTTCTTCTTCTTTGCGTTAGACAGGAAACCCCATCCGATAAGCACAATTCCCAGACCTATTCCGAGCGCGTAACCCCACCAGGGAAGCGTAACCATAGCCTACTCCTACTCATATTCAGGATGAACTTTGACCAGGTGAGACCATGCTTCCCTGGCGGCTGCCAATATCACCCAGGGATATTCCAGGAAGTTGCCAGCACGTGACCCGTCTTCATCAACCAGGAAAGAGCACGTCAATGACCCACCTCAACCACCAGGACATTGCTATCATCCCCGCCCAGTACGAGGAGGAACCCAGGCAGCCGTTCACCTCTAGCCCGGTCGTGAAGACAACCATGTGGATCATGATCACTCTCCTCGTCGCCAGTGTCGCCGTCGGAGGGTACCATCTGGCAGAGTTTGGGATCCTTACGCTCGGTCACTATCTGCAAACAGGGTGGTTCAGCACTAGTAACCTGGCCGCATGGGTTATCTCCGCTCTCCTGATCCTCCTTGTCTTCGGGGCTTTCCGGTATGTGACGTTCTTCGTGTTCCGCCTGTTCAGGTTCGTGTTCCGGTTCGCCCAGTCGGATGTCGTCACCCTCGTTGTTGCTGGTGGCGCAAACTTCATCTTCCTCATGCTGGACGCCTGGCTGACATCACAGACCATCACTCTCATGTCGTATGTACCAGTGGAGAACTGGTTCACGTGGTCGAACTGGGTGAGTATCGCAGCCTTGTTCATCATGTACGCGGGTGCCCTAGTGTGGATCCCAAGGACCGGCATCTATGGGGAGAACGCTATCGGGTCGGCCATTGACGACGGCAACCGCTGGTAGAACGGGATAGAGTTGAATAGGCGCGAGTGCATGGGGTGGCGTGGTCGCGCCTGGCGGTTATGCGCTCGATGCTAATGGTGTAGCCCGCTGTGGTGGCCGATCAATGATAAACAAGTAGCCGGGCCAGGTCGTACCTCTTGGAAGGTTTTCCTGGCCCGGCTACTTGCATCCTATACGTCACCTTGCGTTCAGGCGGTTACCTCCATGCGAGTGTCCCAAGAACAAAATCACGCATCCCAGTGTCCGCCTTACCGTCATTGCTCAAGCCGATCAGGCCACCAGACTGGCCACCGAATAGGCCCTCCATACCCATGGACATGATCTCTCTGGAGCCGTCCTCGTACACCTTGCCCATGTAGTGGTGCAGGAAGTGGTCACGGTAACCAACCTCCTTCTCGTCGTCCTCCTCAAAAGTCTCGTAAATGGGTTCCAGGCGGTCATCCTTGGTGAGGCGGCTACGAAGGTACTCGTCCTCCAGGGCCTTGATCTTCGGGTTAACGTGCTCGAACCTGTGGGCCAGTTCGTGTACAGCCTTGGAGTCGCGGTCAGTGACTCCGGGCATGGTCTCCCGCTTGTTGTCCGTGGTGAGAAGTTCCGGTGCACTGTAGATGCGGGTCTGGTACTCCTCCATAGGGCGCCGCCAGCACACTACGTTCTCGTCACGGTACAGGCTCCACCCCTTACCGGCTGGTTTGATGGTCTTCATGTACTCGTCTGTGCACTCTGCTGACACCAGGGTGCTCTTGACCGTAGCCAACTGGCCGACAGGCGCCATCTGTATGCCAACACCACCAGGGCCAGTGACCTCCTGAAGCATGGGGGTCCCGTCAGCGTTGAGCATGGGGATGATGGAAGGGGACGGCCTGTCGTTTCTACCTATGATAGTGGTGACAGGTATCTTCTTCCTGGATGTCTGTTTCGCCCTGGCCTTGTAGTGGGCTCGCACCTTCGTGGTCTTCACCTTAGGTTTGTAGTCGTCTTTTGCGGAGGCCCTGATCCAGTCGGACGGGTAGTGTCTAAGAGCATTGTTGAACGTTTTCACGTCCTTCTTTGGGCTGCTGGGGTGCCAGTCGTGGTCCCCGCCGAACGGGCGCACCTCCTGAAGAACCTCCATGTAGGCGTCAGACGCCTTCTTCATCGTCTCCCGACCGTAGTCGCCGCCCCTCATGATCTCATTCATGACGGCCTCGTGCTCGTTGAACAACTTCTCGTAGTGCTCCCTGGCGGCCACCACCTCAGGTTCGTTCTTGGCGGCCTCACGGACCTCTTTCGGGTTCATCCTGGCGTATGGGTCTAGCCTGTCTTCTGCGGCCGCACGCAACTCCGCAATAGTGTCCAGTGCGGCATCCTGCTCCGCGTTGAGTTCCTTACGTCGCCTGTTCAGGTCCTCTTTGTACTGATGGTTAAGGGCGGGCACCTCCTCAACGTTGATACCAGCGCGAGCCATGGCCTCACCGGCGATAACGCTACCAATGTGGGTGGTGAAGTTGACCTCGCCACCGAACTCCTCGATCACCTTGTCCCGATCTGGGCTAGCGAGCAGTTCCTTGACGGACTCGAATGTCGCGTACCTCTCCTGTGGTGTCAACCCGGCCTCAGCGCTAACACCTGTGAGTTCTACCGGATCTGTGGCAGTGCCCGCTGGCGTGCCCGGGTCCCCCAACTCGTCCACTGACGCGGACAACCCTCCTGACGTATCCCCAGAGCCGCCTGTTGAGGTGTCGCTGACGGTCACGGACACCTGCAACACGGCCTCTGCCTTACGCCTGGCTTTCAGCGCCCGACGGTACGCTGCACGACGCTCCGGCTGACCACAAGGGCAACGCCTACCACCCTGTTCAATGGACCTGCACATCAGGCAACAACCCCCTCAGCGGATCCAGTGGCGGCCTCAGAAACCTTGGAGTCTAGTTCAGGGTCGGTGTCGCCGAGCCTGTCGCCATCGTCTTCGTTGGGTTCGCCCCATGCTGACGGGTCCTCAGAACCGACCAGTGTACGCGCACTAGCCAGGAGAGCCTTCACATAGGTGGGGCACTCAACAATATGGGTGCGACCAGGGCAGAACATGAACATGGCACCAAGCGCACCCAGAGCCGTCTCCCCGTCACACTCCACCTCCAGCGCACCCTCAAGAGTCACGACAGACTTCGTGGAGATCGCCAAGGCCGCATACCTCTGCATCTCCTTGTCCCCAGTGAATACCCCGTCAGACCATGCCAGCACCCTGCCGTCACACTCGACGACGACAGTGCCTTCCTCTATCTCATACATGCGCGTCAACTATCCTTTGTGAATCTTGACCGAACACCTGTCAACCATGATATATCGACTTTTGGTGTCCCGGATACCCTGATGTCAGCAGGGTATCCGGGGCGGTCACCTGACAGAGAACTCCCACACCTCGACGTCAATGTCAGGGTGTAGTCTCGCTGCCTCCTTGATCGTGTACAGCACCTCATCCCAGTGCAGGCCACCCACACCGGCACCGATACGCGGCAGGGCGACAGTGTTCAGGCCCAGTTGCTCCATCTGCAAGAACATGTTGTCCAGTCCCTCCGCCAACAGGTGTAGTTTTGCTTCCGCCCCTGGGAGCACCTGGGACGCTATGTTGGCGATAAGCCGCGGGTCATCACCATTGTGCTCGTCCGCTATGGCGATAAGGCACTGGCCGCAGTACAGGGTGCCATCGTCGCACGCCTGCTGGTACGCCTTGAACACAGATGGGTACATGATGCGTATGGTGCGGGCGACCCCATTCCCCATGAGCCCTTGCGTGTTGACTCCGTGTCCAATGACTTGGGCTTGGGTGGCGAAGATGTCGCCCTGCATGATGGTAACGCCCATGTGCACTCCTTTTGTGGTGTTGGGATCTATGACAATAGGATTCGGTTAATCTGCCTACTCTATCATGACCCGCCATCTTGCCACAACGTATATGTGAGTCATGTCTCCCCCGCATATTAAGTAACGAAACGAAATATCTTTAATGGTGTGTTAAAGAATGCTGATAGTGCGCTCACATTTCCCTTAAGGGCTTGACTTCTGCGTGTTTGCGATATATAGTCGGGTACGACTGTAGTCCCAGTAGTGGACAACCGGCAACACACCTAAGGAAAGGCGCATCTAGATGGCCCGCCGCGATTACACGGACAAGTACCTTCGTAACCTTCAGGGGGTGGACCCAAGAGACCTCACGGAGGACGACTTTGACTCAGGTGTCTACCATGACGGAGACTTCGACTATGGTGAGTCAAAGGGGTGGTCCTCAGGCGTCTTCACGGTGGGGTCCTGGGGCGATTATGATGAGGAAGAGGATTGACCTTCACCCCTAACCTCCTGTGATTGCAGCAGGAGTGGTAACAAGAGAAGGCCCTGAACGCACTGTACCGACGCGTTCAGGGCCTTTGGTCGCAGATGTCAGGAAGTTCGAGAAGTAACCTACCCTTAAGGGCCCTCCCTTGTGTTGCGCTAACTAGTTGGAATATCCTCGGGGTGGCCTTGACTCCGTGAGACCTAGGTGAACCTTCATGGTGCGGTGAACCCACTGGTGCAACTCGTCGTCGATGTCACCATGATCGATGTCTGAGCCGGTCTCTCTGGGGGTGCTTGTTTTCGCACACTCGTTCGCCAGGTAAGGGGCGGCACTACTATGGGTCGGGTACTCTGGTACGAGGTCGGTGGTCCGCCAGGTCAGGTGCGTGTGCTGTGCGTCCTCGCCTGTGTCCTGCTCCTCGGTCAGGTCGTAGAAGCACCACACAGACTCCGGTACGGCCTTGTGGTAGGTGTTGAACAGGGGTATGAGTTCCTTTGTGATGTAGTTTCCCAGGAAGCCGCCCACCCAGTTGTCAATCTCCTCCTGGCTGGTTCCGGTGATTGCGGACGCCTCGTCGATACTGAGCAGGTCACGTCCGTACCGAAACATGGGCATGACACGCACCTGCTGACCGTGGTCGAACTTCACGAACAGGCACACGGCGTCGGCAGTGTCGTTGGAGAAGTACAGGATGGACCTGAGTACGTACCTGATGCTTCGAGTGAGTAGCGACTCGAAAGATGCGCGCGCGGACGGGGAGTCGTCAATGCTTATGATGTCCGTGAGTCCAATCCCGGTCGCGGGGGGAGTGTGGTTGTCGCGTGCGTGTTTGCCCATTCAGATACCTGTCTTTTTCTCTCCGGTTTCCGGCCTAGTAGTATTTCACTTCAGGGGTGCGAGACGGTACTCGACGATCCTGTATCTGGGAGGCCGGTAAGATCTCATTGCCCGATTCACATAGGTGCGGGCTTCCTTCTCGGAAATGTAGGCGTGCACTGCGGGCCGGGAGGATGAGCCGCCACCAGTCCTGATGTCACCGTTCTCGTTGATGACGACATAGATGCTGCCTGGCGGCTGGTTGCTGGTCATTGGCGTCGGGCTCTTTTCTGGGTGTTTCGGTGTGGGTATGGTTGCTCTAGCAGGCATTTTACTATACGTACACGCAAACCGCAAGGGTCAACACCTGTTGAGCCAGTTCACAGGGGAGAATCCGAGTGCCCTAGGTGTGAGAAACCTGAGCATCTGATCCCATGGGGGCCAGGGGTCAGGAGTACTCCGCCTCAACAACGCTCAGTACCTTGATGGCGTGCTCCAGGGCGTCACGCAACGTCGTCGCCGGGTCTGCTTTCCCGCCGAACAGGGTCAGGAGAACGAAGTCGCCACCCTCAGTCAGGCACAGTTTCAGTTCCATCACCGCCCCAGCCAGCCTATTCGCACCACTTACTGGCACGAGTGCATCCGCTGGGGCGCGCCTGATGTCCTCCGCTAACTGGGCGCGCCCCATAGTGCAAAATGAGCGCAGCATGCCCGTGAACTGTCTCGGGTCGGAGCGTAACGGCCCGAACACAGTCTCATTCAGAACAGTCACCGCGTCACGGCCAGGGATCTCGGTGATAGAGACGCACTCGACCGCAATAGGGGCAGCAGGTGGTGTTCGTGTAGTCATCGGAGGGTTCCTTCGAGAGATGTTCTGGCGTGTTGCAGGTATGAGATAGTCAGGTGTCGAGGCGCTAGTTCTCACTAAGGTCCCGTTTCATAATGTGTACTGCCGCGTCTGCTGGCAGCCACTTCCCCTTTACCCTGTAGCACGCCTCCGCCGCCTCCAGGGCCGTGTCCGGCAGGTGATGGTAGGGCTTCTCTCGCCGCTCCAGCCAGAGTTGCTGACGCACATCGAAAGACCGCTCATAGTTGGGGTCAGTGCCGACAACAAGTGGGCGGTCCTGGGTCATCTTCCTGCCCAGTTCCAGCAGGGCGATGGGCTGTGTCGCTCCGGCCGGGAACCAGAACATGGTGACGGCTGCCCGGTCCAGCATCTCGTGCTCCCAGGCGATCTGTCGTGCCGCCTCGTCTCCGGTCTTCTCCAGCCCATAGGGGCGTCTGGGGTTGGCGATGTTGATGTCGAGGTGGGTGAGCATGTGTGTGACCTCGGTCTGCCAGTCGGGGCAGTTGGTGATGCCGCCAGCGAGGAACAGGTCTACCTTGTGGTCTGTGCCGTCTTCTGGGGTGATGATTGTTGCCAATGTTGTGAGTCCTTTCATACGGGAGTACTTTATTCTACAGGTGTTGACTAACGTGTGTTGCGGGCAGGCGCGGAGGATTCTCCACACTATGAGCACTTCGTGACGAGAACTTCCTGGATCCTGTTCTTCTCAGCAGGGTCAACGCTCAGGTGATACTTCGACTTGACCGACACATAGTAGATGATGTACTTGCACTGGGCGGGCTCATATGAGGGAATGTAGGTTGCCGGATCCTTATCGCCCTTGGAGCGGTTCTCATGGGACCCGACCAGTTGCAGGTTGTCCATGTCGTTGGCGATCTGGTGCCGCTCCTGTGCGCTGAGCGGATGCTCCGGGTCCTCTGACTCGACAACTTCTTTCAGTGGCACGCCATGATCCACGTCGGCGTCATGACTGCTGCCCTTGACGATTGTGACAACCTTACCGGTGTAGGGGTCTCGGAACGCCGATCCGTCCTCTGCTCGACCGTCATCGTTGAAAGAGGCGTTGTAGGTGACATCCCTCTGCTCGACCGCAGCAACCGTCCCCCTGTCGAAGTCACCGAACATCTCCTTGCGGTTGTAGCCGCTGGCATCGTTCTCGGGCGCGACCTTCAACCCCGCTAAATCATCCTTCGCCTGCTGGATCTCCTCGGCGGTCGGGGTCAGTGACTTACCGTGGAAGAAAACGTCGCCGCCTGCCCCACTGTTGCCGCCGGTGCCTCCAGGCCCCCCACTGTCTGTCTGGCTGGTAGCCTCCTTGAGGTCCTGGCCTACCTTCCCGGCTTTCTCCTTAGCCTTGCCCCACTTGTCCTTCGCAGCATCCTTGACCTTGCCGTACCCATCATTGGCCTTCTCCTGATCAGCCTGTCCCTGAGCGTCAGACTGCTGCTGCTCAATGGCTTTCCACTCCGGGGTCTCGTCCGTGTCAATGGTCCCACAGGCCGCCACCGAGCACATGGACGCCAGAACCCCGCCCACGGCGACGAACCGCTTCACCTTCGCAGCCAGGCCAGAGTTGGTGCCGAGAGCGAAGAGGTTGTGTGCGTTCTGCGCAGCATAGGCGGCATATGCCTCCGCCTTAGACTGGTAGTGCTCACTGGGCGAGGCACCAACAGGGCAAGGCCGTTTAGTTGCGTCACACTTACGTGCCACCCCGTCAGAGATATGGTACTTCACCATGCGCTTGCACCTGCCCCTTGTCGTGTATATTCGATGTGCTGTATCTTGCTGCCAGGCACGTTTCTAACCTTAGTGTGCTGCATCGTAGTTCAGAGGATACGGAAACGCCAACGGCAGTGGGCTACTCGCCGCCGTCGAGAACCGCCTCACTCAGGTCGGGTGCGAACATTCCCTCAAGATCACTCAAAGCATTCTGGAACTCCTGTTCCCGTGTCGCCTGCTCGTCGCCCTGTTCTGCTATCTTCTCCTGGTACAGGTCGCTTACAGGCTTCTCCCTACTGGGGTTGCCTTGGGTGTCACTGTCCGGGCCCTGATCCTCCTCATTCTGGGGTGCCCTTGTTTCACTCCTGCCCTTCCCATCAGTGGCTTCCTGGCCTCCACTATTATCGTTGGTGGTTTCCTGGTGAGTGTCAGAGTGACCCCCATTTTCCTCAACCTTGTTGTTCGCCTGAACAGTAGGTCCATCAAGAACGGCCTCATCTGCCTTTTCTGGCTCCTGTTTCAGATAGTCCTTAGGCGAAATCAGCGAAGTATTCAAGGTTGCCCTCTTAAGCGCATCCTTTAGGCTCATGAAGTCACTACTGGTGGTGTACTCCCGAATGTAGTCGAGGGTACTTGTGGCCCTGTTCTCCCACACTGCACCAAGACTGTTTGTGATACCGTTGATCTGCGCCTGGTACCTGGGTGGGAAGTTCGTGACCTTGATGCCCTTCAGACTGTCCAGCAGATCCTTCAAGCGTTTAAGGTCGCTGAGGACATTCATGGCCCGCACGAACACCTCATCGTTGCTCTCCACAAGGTCGTCATTGACGTTAAGGGCGGTGCTAACATTGTGGGCTGCGTCGATGAAGGATGCAACATGAGGGTTATTCATCACCCCATGCCTATCCTTAACGTACAGAAGGGATGAAAGAATTTTCCCGATGTCTTTACGGATCTTCCCAGAGTCGTAGATGGTCAAAACAGGGTCCCCTATTCTTCACTGGTGGGCGACTACACTAATAGGGCCAATACTAGCAGAGATGCGCACCTGGGTCAACACAACCGCCCCTCCCCGCAGTTCAGGTTCAACGAAAACTGGCTGCATAGGGAGGGGCGGGAATGGCTACTTCCTGCTGGCCGACATCACATTTACGGGTGACCGCACCATCAACACCTTAGCAGTACGAACGTCAGGCAACCCTACCTGGCATCGACATATGACTGTTCGGCACCTTGGGTGTGTCCTCCCATTCTGGGCGATGCTGGCTCATGTCCGTGTCCAGGGCGCACAGGATCATCAGCAGTATCCCACCAATGTAGGGGACGAACACCACGAAAATCCAGGGCCAGTCGCGGCCAGTGTCCCTCAATCGACGTACCGTCAAAGCGACCCGAGGAACGAGGGTGCCGAGCCAGTACGCGAACATACACAGGCCGATCAGCATCATCGGAACCATTGCATCGGGCGCGCCAGCCCGGATAGCGGCCTCGTTAGCCCGCTCCTCAAACTCCACAGAGCCAAGAATCGGTATGGACGACAGGAGTAACAGGAACGCGAACGCAGCCCCGACAACACAGTCGAGCAGGTACACCCACCAGAACTCAGACCTGGAAGAGTAGCCCTTAAATCTGGCGTACCGGCTGAAGAACCGGACTACCGCCTGACTGAACGTGGCCCCGTAGAGCGGTTTGCTCATGTCGTCAGGATCATGCCCGTAACCAGTAGCCGCCAGGAGGGGAGACACCGGCGTGGTAGGTGGGGGAGCGTATAGGCCCTGAGACTGCCCGTGCTGCCCCCATGTGCCACTGAGGTGCGGGCTGACGGGTGTGGGGGCTGGTGCTGTAGCGTTGTCCTGCTGCCAGCCACCCTGACTGGACCAGTTATTGTACTGGTATGAGGTTGCCGTGTTGGGAACCGAGACATGGTGCTGGCCTGAACTGCTCACTGCGGGGTATGACGGCGGTACGGGCGGAGTGCTGGTTGCCGACGTCGTGTAGCCGTGGAAACTGCTGTCGGTCTTCCCGAATGGTTCCACGCTCGGGTGTCCTGGTGTTTCTGGCACCGGATTTTGGGTGGTTTCAGACGTGTTGGTGTCGCTCATGAGATCATCTCCAAGATATGCGCGGAAATGGCGGCTACCTTATGTATTTGCTGGAAATATCTCAAACATGCCCTTAGATGATCGGATGACAGGTGAGATCGGTGACAAGTTCTTATTGGTCACCGATCTCACCTGAAGTAAACACATCTCACACCCGCTAGAGGATACTGAGAAGAACTCAGTAAGTGGTAACGAAACCCGTCACCTGTATCCAGGGTTAGTTCAGATGAACCCCATACTCGCGCATTTCCTCATCGCGGGCGCTGCCGCTATTGCCTTCGTTCAGCAGTGTTCGGCCGACATCACGGTAGGTTCTGGAGTAGTTGATCATCCAGTCTCGTTCGGTGTCAGTATCCTCACTGATCGCATCAGCCAGTTCCGCCAAGGACATGAGTGTCAGTGGCTCCGGCTCCTTAGTACCTTCCTCTAGTAGGCTCTCCATTGACTCGACAGTCATAATGGATCGAACTAGGTCCATGGCTTCAAATGGCCCCCACTCCCGCTCATTCAGGAGATCTTTAAGACCCTCACGGAACTCCTTAGAGGTCCCTATAAGTTCACTTCTCTGCGTGTCGCTCAGTGTCATATCCTGTTGTCCTCGATGGTTGTGTGGTGACACTAATCCTGTCACCACTGGTTCTGGAGTGAACAGCCTCAAAGGCGGCGAACATGCAGGCTGTCTCCACTGCAACTATGACCACTAGGGCCAGCAGAACCAGGACAACCGTCGTGACCACGTATCTGACGCCATTCGTGGGTGTGATCCCGAAGTCTGTGTAATCCTCCAACTGGTAAGGGCACGTGGGTACTGGTGGTGTCGCATTCCTGCCCTTCGTGTACTGCGTTCGCATCAGCCTTCACCTCCGCTCATGTTGAACGATCTGTTCTCTTATTTACGGCACAGATCATAGCACAAATGAGGGTGCAAGGTCAACAGGTGAGAGGTTAACGATTGACAGGGATCACTCCGCGCTGTCGTCACGCAACTGGGTCTCATAGAAATCAGCCTCAGCCAACGCCTCCTCCAGGGTACGACGGTACCCATCAATCGCCTCCTGGACGGCCGGGTCTGGGGTCCGCTCATCACGGCTGGGGCCTCGCTTGCCCGCGTTGATGTTGGCGGGCCACTCGACGCGGGGGACGTACTGCTCCACGCGGTCCCATGTTCGGCAGTCATCAGTAGTGGCCCATTCCCGAGTGTCCGGGAAGTGCAGGCCGAACGACGGGCGCACCTCCCCGTCAAAGTCATCGAGGTAGAGGACAATCTCAGTGCCGTCCTGGGCGACCGCTACGAGGGCTGCACCACCCGGATAGATCCTTCCGTCAGCGGGATTCCACTCGTAGTGAGATCGGGGTGTAGGTGTGATCATAGGTTTTCTCCTGAGTTGTGATTGGGGTGCCGCCAAGGGGTGTCTCTGACGGCTTGGTGTGACTGATTCCCAGGAAAGGTGAAAAGATGACTTCTGACGATCTCTTCACCCATGAACTCAACAATGAGTGTACACCTAGAGTGTCGTCCTTGAGTAGGTGGCTTTCGTCACATAGTAAGAAGTTGGGCCCATTTTAGTAAGTTGGCGGCTCTCTGTGTCCCCGATAGCGACTCTCGAATATGGCATCTCATCGCCGAATGCTCTTCGTCATACTGACCCGTCTTAGAGTGTAGCACACTGGCGGGCGACCCGTTCCCCGCCTATTGCTGCAATACTCAGGTCACGGGCAGTCAAATCTCTCCCCACAGGATACTGCCTCCAGTGCAGCCAGTATCCCCGCGTCACCACCCCTGAACACATTCTCGTTGCCAAGAGTTTCGGGGGCTACGCTCATGACCCACTGGGCGACCCTGCCATCACCCCACCTGGACATCCGCCACCCGTTCATACTCAGGGTCCCGAGAAGCGAGCCACTCTCGTCCTCCATGAGGATCCTGACTTTCACTTCCGCGCCAGGACGGTAGTAGGCGATCCTGGACTCGCCAGTACGCACTTCCCTGACCGCGACGATTCTTAGTTCCTGTTGATCTTGACCGCATGTCTTCACGACCCGGTACGCGACCCTACCCACACCTGGGACCGTAGTAAGTGAGGCTTTCTGCCTGAGGATCCCCAATGCCGCCTCGTTGATCTCGCCTTCTCGGATTGGAGTGCCGTCAGCGAGCGCAGCAACCATGTCAGCCACCCCACTATACTTGTTTCTCACGGCGAAGAATACCCGAACCGCCCACATGACCCCCGCCGGGGACAGTTCCTCCCCACGCACAGTCACAGTGTCCTCGTCGATGTCGATGAAGACCTCGCCGTCCGTGAACCTGAGTACGCTGGTGGATTTCAGCCTGGGTTCCTGGCCGGTGTTGTGCTTGTGGAAGTAGTCAACCACGTCTCTCATGGTGATTGAGTCATCATCCGGGATTGACTTGACTTCACGAATGAAGGTGTCGCGTGAAGACATGCCTTCAAGGGGCTTCGTGTCCTCTGGGTCCTGTGCGGTCACTCTCGTCTCCTAATAGTGGCGGGCTCAACGGGTGTCGGCATTGCGCACATGACCTGTTGGTGCTAATCGATCACCCATGGTTCTGCACCCAGATTACCTCCTTTGACACCCCGGCCCGGCCTCTACCTGCTGTGCCCTTGATGCTCCCTAGTTCCTTGAACGGCAGCCAGGTGGCCCCGTCGTTCTCACAGACGATTGTCAGACCCACCCGGTTGCGGCACCATTCACCTAACTGCTGGTAGTTAACGGTGTTGGTCCGGTAGTGCCTGCCAGCCTGCTGATATGGTGGGTCTACGAACCATGTTGTTTCGCTGCCGTCGAGGGCGCATACTTCGTCGGGCAGGTCCAGGTAGTCGCCACAACGTATCTCCCAGTGCCGGATCATGGGGGCCTGTCGGGCAAGCCGCTCACGCACAGCCTCACCCCAGTAGTTCGCGCCCACGTTCACGCCGGTTTTTAGGGCGTCACGCATCCACCTCGACGGCGACTTCGATGGTGACACAGTGCCCTTGTTCAGGTGCCAGCCGATCAGCCACCTCTGTTCCTGACACAGGTCGGTCAGGTCTTCTACTGTCTCCCAGGTTCCGTCATACAGAGGTAGCCGCATGATCTCTTCACTGGTTACCCTAGTCAGATACATCCAGGTTGCTGCGACACGCTCATCCAGATCATTGAGCACGACTCTCGTGGTTGGGTGATAGTTGCGCACCGAGTACCCTGCCGCACCGGCGAATGGCTCCACGATCACACTACCTGGTCGGGGTTTCGGGTACCGGCTGGCTGCACGGTACTTGCCGCCGTAGTAGGTGAAGAACGGCCTCAAGGTGTGATCAGGGTCTCGTGTGCGTGGGGTCTTGGTCGAGGGTGGCATGGTGTGGTCTTTTATGCGTGCTGGTGTTTGCGTCTAACCCGTTTACCGCATCAGATTGTCTGGTTGGGTGAACAACGGGTTAGGGGAACATGATCATGGGAGTTTCCCGGAGAACCCGGTGAAGTTGGCTTCTGACACAGGGATGCGTCTTGGAGTGACGCGACCGATCACACCGTTTTGCCTCGCGCTGCTGGCGTCCCTCTCGTGGTTCGACCTGGCCTCATGATCGCGGTGGGCGCCAGCGTGTGATGTCTCGTGTGCTGGTTCGCCGTCAGCGTCCGCTCCCTGTGAACCCGCATGATCACCCTTTTTGGTGTCAGCAATCATGTGGGCCACCACCTGGGCGAGTTCCCTGATTGCTGCATCCAGGTCAGTGCCCAGAATGTCACCATCCCCAGCGTCCCCCTCAAGTTCAGGTGTCACCCCAGAATCAGTGTTGTCAACACGTGTTGTCGTAGCCCCATCCTGCTGCTCAGGGCCACTTCCGCTGGAGTCACCGCAACAAGGACGATCAGAAGGACACTGAGACCTGTTGTTGATTTGCCAGGGCGTCACAGTATCTTCCTGGGTGGCCGCATAACGGGCCTGCTGGTACCCAGAAGGGGCATAAAATACGTACTGGTAGGTGCCAGCCGGAACCCTGTGCTCACGCTTGTCACGCAGTTCCCGCCACATGCGCTCTACGCTCGGATGTATGAACACCCTCTCACGACCAGAGCCCACAGACCCTACCCCATGGTGGAAGTTCCAGGTGTCAGCATAGGCGCGAGCCAAATCCTCACGATCATAGCGATTGTCGCCCCTGGTGTGCCGGAATAAGGACATAACCTTATCCGATGTCACCACGTCATCATCTGCTGGCCTCTGGGAGGTGAGCACCCTGATGATCTCGGAGATGCGAGAATGACTGGCTGGCACGATGATGGTCACGTAGTCAGATGTGGTGACCTTGACCTCTGGGCCGCCACTACTGCTGGTGATGCTGTATTCTAGCATACGTCTCCTTGGGGGTCTCTTCCGCTCTTGGTGTATTGTGCTTACTATTGGTCTAACGAATTGAATATTGCCTAAAGGGCAGTGGTGTAAACGGGGCACAGAAAAGGCCCCGACGCTTGAACGGTCACGTCCACACTGGCCGACTATGCCTCAACGCTGAGACGCTTCTCGATCTGACTGAGGGCAGCATTGAGTTCATCCGCCCCGCCTGGCTCATACAGGATCGTCATGGCCCTCCTGAGCAAAGGATCCCACACCCTCAGGACCTCACGTTGAAAGTCTACAGGCTCCTCGTAGTCGTCGCCGTCGTACACTGGGTAGAACCGCCTATCCAGGCGCAAGCACTCAACCTGCTGGACCTGCATCGCGTCCTGCTCCCACTGTTCCGCATCTACTCCCGCCTCATAAAGGATCTCGTAGAAGAGGCCATCATCACGAGTTTTGACGATTGCAGACATCCTGATTGCGTTACGGCGATCGTCAACCTGCTCATCCGTCACGCCAACCTGAACGACGTCCCCATCGAAGTCGCCAGAGGGTATAGTCTCCACCTCGCGTTTAGTGAAGTGCCTAGTTGCTAGCATGCATATCCCCTTCCTCTGTGTCCTCTGGATGGTTCGGACCTGTGGGAGTATCTTTCGGGTAGTGAATGAAGACCTTCGTCAGCCCAGACTCAGCCCGTATCCTGTCAATGTTTTTCTGACCCTCTTCAATGCTGTAAAAAATTGCCCCCGTCTTCATGTAAATGATGTTGTCCAGCCGGAACATTATCCCATTAGTGAAACTGATCGTGTCATTCTTACATCCCGAAAACCCTCCTATAACGAAGTGAGTGCTTCCGTCAATAGCATACAACTCATAGAGTCTCACGCTGACTCCTCCTTGATTGGTTCTGTACCTGATCGCTTCATAGGGTATCAGGGTTACCGGCAGGGGTCAACCCGCTCTCAGAGGGTGTTACTGACCTCACTTCGGGTGGGGAGCACTAACGGCCTTGCTCTTTACCGTGTGCCGCCTGCCAGGTTTCGTTCGCCTGTGGGGTCGGGCGGCGACTGGCACCATCAGCCCAGCCAGGACCAGTGCCACAGCCAGTCCCCCCATCGCCTTCATCATCCATGACAGGCTAGATACCTCATGCGGTACTCCGAGTTTAGTGACGGTGGTCTCAGTGTTGCTGATGCGTTCACCTGTCACCAGTAGCCGGTGCGTGTTCACACCATATGGGGTGCAGGTCATCAGTGTCAGCAGGTCCTTGCCAGGTACAGCGGTCAAGGCGTCAGACTGAGATGGCAGAACAGTGCGGATGTCGGTCACCTTGTAGGTCATTTTCTCGCCATAGGTTTCAACAACCATCAGATCGCCTTTCCTGACCTTCACCAGGTTGTCGAAGAGGGTCGCTGACTGCATTCCTGTGTGGGCTGTCAGAACCGACCTGTTGCCTTCTCCGCCAACAGGAAGGGCAGTCCCGTAGACGTGCCCTGCTCCGGTTGCGATAGATGAGTTGTCGGTTCCGTGTCGTACAGGAAGGTCTATCCTGGCAGACTCGACACGGATCCTGGACATCACGTCAGAGTCGGCCAGGACATCAAGATACTGTTGATACTTGGCTGAACTGTTCTCAACATCTTCCAGGAACGGGTCAAGGATCGGGATCCCGTTCAGGGTGCGGTTGTAGTCTCTAGCCTTCTGGATGGCGGCCTTGTTTCTGGCCTTGCCTTCACTGGTGCTCTCACGCCTGGCGATCTGCTGGCTGTACTCCTCAGACTGCTGGTGCTGTCTCAGGTTATTAACCACCGTCGCTACGGGGGCGTAACCAAGCACTGTACCAGCAATGATGAACACCAGGCAGGCCAGGACAATCAGCATTTTCTGCTTCCTTACCCCAGCCTGCCTAGTGGTTTCGGTGCTTGTCACCTAGATTTCTCTCAGTTCTCTCGACGTCTCAGCAACCAAGCATACACCAGTGCTGTTCCGGCTGCAAGCACCATAGCCCCAGTGGTTGTCCACACCTTCCACCAGTCCGTCAAAGGAGAACCAGTCAAGGGGAGTTGACCCTCAGTGTAGTTGACGACCGTGAAGTGGCTGTCGCCGTCCTGTCCGGTCTGGCTGGCGTCAAACACGGCACCAGCCTGCTTGGAGACTGCCTGCACACCATCAGGGCCGACGGTGACCTTCACTGGCTCGCTCAGGAGGTTGTAGCCCTCAGGGGCCTTGACCTCGGTGAGCGTGTAGACGCGGTTGGTCTCCACGTTGCTCACCTTGACGTTGCCCTTGCTGTCGGACTTCAGAGTCGTCTCATATGGGGCACAGTCCTGGACGCCTGTGCAGTCCTTGACCAGCCTGAACTCGGCGTCAGCAAGCGAGTTGCCAGCAGTGTTGACCTTCGTGAAACTAAAGGACGTCAACGCGGGCGAGTCCTTGACAACTACCTGCCCGTTAGCGTCCTCAGGCGTCACAGTTACAGGCTTCGGATCAGGATCCAGCCTGTAGCCCTTTGGTGCAGTGGTCTCAGTCACAGTGTAGGAACCGAACTCCAGGCCAGTGATACTGGAGATTCCTGTGGAGTCAGTCACAACAGACCTGACAACCTTACCATTGTGGTCCTTGATGTCGAAACCAGCACCAGCCAGAGCCTTACCAGTAGTAGCGTCAATCTTGGAGACCGTGATACGCCCATGCTCCTTGAAGTTGTCCACAGACACGTCAATAGTGCCCTTGAAGTCGCTCCTGGAAGCATAGTCGGCCGCCCGGAAGGACTTGGAGCCATTTCCCTTGATCGAGTACCCATATGGGGCCTTCGTCTCAACAGCGGTGTAGGTCTCCTTCTCATCCAGAACTGACATGACCTCAGCGGTACCGTCCTGACCAGTAACCACGTGCTCAATCACCGTGCCACTGGAGTCCTTGATGTCGAACTCGGCACCAGGCAGCAGCAGTTCAGCACGGTAGGTGGAACCATCCTGTACGACCCGCCCAGGCTTACCAGACAGGCTCACCAGACGCTCAGCCTGAACCTGAGACAAACCGGTCCCAAGGGTCTCAGTCTTGACGACCTTCGCCTTTACGGCACGGTCAGCAACCTCATAGGAGAACGTCTTCGCCCTGTTGGGGTCAGTTGTGATGACCTGGCTCCAGCCGTCGTTCAGGTACCCCTTCGCGGCCCTTGTCTCAGTGATCTTGTACTTGCTGCCAGTCAGTCCAGTGAACGACACGGTACCGTCCTGGCCAGTCGCAGCAGTACGCTCAGCAACCCAAGCCCCAGTGGAGTCGAGACCGTAGAGAGTGAACTCAGTGCCCTCAACCTTGGCCTTCTTGTCACCATCCTTATACTTGGTGATGACTACCTGGGAAGGGACGTTCTTCAGAAGGTTCGGAATATACAGGCCGGACTGAATCTTCATCTTAGCCCCGTCACCATCAAGCAGATCACCTGTTGGTGAGACCTGGAACCTCAGATCGTTCAGGAAGTTCTCGTACCTCGGGTTATTGGTCTTCTCCCTCAGCGTGTAGACGACACCGGTCTCCAGGCCCTTCAATTCCAAGGCACCATCGTTGCCGCTCCACAGAGCACCTGTGGTTCCAGAGGTGACGACCTTACCAGATGGGTCCAGTACGTCGAAGGTGATGCCAGGGACCCTGGAGCCGTCACTGGAGGTGTACTCCCCAAGTTTCTTGCCTGTGTTCTCCTCGGTGACACCAATCTTCACCAGCCGGAC
>RBWB01581019.1_pt1 | contig 73400 bp, 74 predicted proteins | sample 2014201 | NCBI WGS metagenome assembly RBWB01 (sample SAMN10133834, study PRJNA383868) | Human oral metagenome, whole genome shotgun sequencing project. | isolation source: supragingival plaque isolated from 88 juvenile twins | host: Homo sapiens | place: Australia
AATATTTATAACTTTATGCAGTCTCTTACTGATACAGAGCGAAGCTCTTTGTACTGGTCCAGACTGTTTATAGACTTCACAAAAAAATATTTTTAAGAATTTCACTTAGTTTTGACAAAAACAACTTAAACTAAGTATAGCACGTTTTTAAAAAATGTCAATACCTGTTTCAAAAAAGTTTTAAAAAAATATTTTAAAAAAACTTTACAAAGTACTTGACAACCTAAAAACTGTGTGGTAGAATACTTGTTAGACTTAACAAAAACAAGAATAACACAAATCACAAAACAAGGAGAAACGCAATTTTGACAAAAACCAAGACTGAACCAGTTCCAGTAAGTAAAAGTAAACTAGAAACCCAACAACGTAAGGATATTAGCCGAAAAGAAACAAATAGTTTTATGGCTGATGTAAATACAATGATTGACCTCAAATCTCCAGAAGTCAATACCCATCAAACTAATCTTTGGGGTGCAACAGATATTCCTGAAGCTAAATGGCTAACTAATGCCAAAAAGCAAGTTCTAAACAATCAGGAAAACAATAAATTCAAAGATGAAGTAACTGAAGGACTGAACGACATTTTCCGTGGTTGGACAACATCAACGCAAGAGCTAAAAGCTAGTTTTGATACAATCCAGTACATTATGTCCAAAATCAACGAAAGTAATCAGGTGAGCAAAGATGATTATGTCCAATTTCTTGTCCATCGAATTGTCGTCATTGCATTAACTTCAAGACTAAACCTTCGTGACCCAAGCAAAATCATTTTACCAAAAGATGGTGAATAAAAAACAACAGAAAGAATAAATATTCACTTTTGTGGAATTTTTATAAAGGTGTAACTTTTGAAACAAATCACAAACGAAAATTTTATTAACCACTTCAAAAACTTGTTCAAGAACACATCTAAGACATTACTTCGTTCTGGAAGTTTGGAGTTGAAGATACAAAAACCTCAAGAAATTCGATTGAACATTTCAGGGAACCGTGTGACCTACAAAAATGTAGACCTCTCCTTCTCTGAAACAATTACAGGGAACTACCTCAAATTTCAGTTGCAGGAAATTTCTAGTTTAATTTTGTTGTTGAATACAAGGGAAAAATTCAATCTCAAATACAACCCTAAATTTGATTCATTCAAACTGAATACCTTGAGTCTTTTTGATGTTGAGGTCACTGAGGACATTTCTCTGGATTTGTTTCAGGAAAGTCAAACTCTAACTGCTGAAACAATTTTAGAGTTGAGTGAACATTCAACAAGTTTGGCAAAGAAGCTCAAAAAAAGTTTCTTGAAAGAATCTACTCAGTTGTTATTGGACTTTAAAACAAGTACCATTCGTGTGGTTGGAGAGGATTTCTTTCAAAGTGTTCCTTTCTCAACTGAAGACTCAATGGATGCCTATTTGTTCTTGAATAAGAGTCAGGTGAAGTTATTCACAAGTCTATTGGAATGTGTGGATAAGATACTAGTTGCCAAAAGTGACAAAAATGAATTAATATTCACCAACGATGATTTATCTTTCTGTCTGGAACAGGTACAGGGAATGAATCTCAAGATGTTTTATCCAACAGTCAATCTGAAACAGGTTACAGAAGTATAATTTTGAAAAAATAAGGGAGAATAAATAATGAGTGATAATGGAATCAATTTAGATGATGAACTAAAGAAAATTACAGGTGGGAATTATGACCCAAACCAAAATGAACCTGTTTCTCAAGGTGGTAAAGGCTTCAAGGGAATGTTTAGTAATTATTCCTCAATGATGAGTGGGACGGCTGTGAAAATTGGTGTTGCTGTTGTTAGTGCCTTAGTTATCCTTGGACTTGGATGGTTCTTCATCTTGCCAATGTTCTCAGGCAATACCACTAACAAACCAGTACAAACTGAAGAAACAACTGGTGCTCGTACAGTTTTCAAGTCAAGTATTCAACCAGCAGTTGATGGTCAAAGTGCCAAAGGGAAAATTTCTGAAAAGTGGCGTTCAGTTACAGTGAATTACAGTAAGGACCAAGACCTTGAGAAATTCAAACAAGAAATTTTAAAGATTAATGATGAACGAACTTCTTACATTGAGAAGATTGTAAATCAAGGTTCTGAATTAGATACAGTGGTGACGAACGCTCTAAATAACCAACGTGAATACTTGAATAAGAGCTTTAATGTAGATAATTCAAGTGACGCAATTTCTGTCTACAATGAATGGAACTCAAGTGATAAGGCTTTTGATGAAGAATATATCACGACTTTGAAAGCACTTTTGGATAAGGCTGGAATTAAATACAAGGTTGTTAACGAAAACAACAAAACAACAATTAACTACTAATAAAAAAGAGACCTTGAATTGGTCTCTTTTTATTCATCAATCATTTTTGCTCTAAAAATTTTCTCATCAATAGAGAGCGAATTTTTATTCATTGAATTGTTTATTTTTTCACTCATTTGAGAAAACAACAAGTCAACAAAATCTTTCAAAATTTCTACTATTTCATATTGACTTGATTTCCTAATAATATCATAGTCAATTTTAGCAATTTTGAAATCCTCAAATTCAAAAATTGAGATGGTTTCAAAATCAATCTTACGATAGAAATGAAGAATTCCACTAATTTTATCGTATTTCAATTTGAAACCAAAATTCTCTTGTTTCAGAACTTCGTCCAACTCACTCAAACTGACAACATCATTCAATTTACTTTTTAAATAAAATAGTAAATCAACAAATTCCTTACCAACTTGATTTTTGTAAAAACGTGAGAGAACTTCTTCTACCTCATATTTTACATAACGGTCATAACGACCATTTTTCATTTTCATTGTTACCTTCTTTCCTGTAACTGTTTCAGCTACATTATTTTCTGAAATTATAAAAGGAGAAGAATTAAAACATCTCCTCCTATAAATATTTCCCTAATTTAACTAGGGCAGTTTGTTCGTCAAAGGAGAACAAACTTTTATCAATTGTTTTCTCCCAGACAGAATTCATTAACTGAAAAATTTCTTTTGCAAAATCAACCAAATGTTGTTTCAAAGAAATAATTTCAATCTCCTCGTCTGGAGCTGTTAGAGTGAGGACTTCAACTGAGGTGCTTGAATTATCAATCAATAAACTGTTGTTGATATATTTTAATTCAAAGTTACCAGAACGTTGAAGTAGTTCTTGCACTTGTTTCAGATTTTGAATACTTTCATCAACAGACAGATGATAAAGACTTTCAATCAGTTCCTCACCAACTTGGTTGTTTTGAAGTTTTTGAATAAAAAGTTCAATTTGCATTTTCATTATTTTTCCTTCTTTCTGCAACTGTTACAGTCACTTTTTTATTTAAATTATAACTGACTTTGGTAAATAAAAAGAGGAACTCTTAGTCCTCTAAAATATCATCTGGTATCAATTTGATAAAAGTATCTTTAATTGTTTCAGTGTAGGGTGTATCTAAGTCCTGAACTGGTTTTGTTAAATCTTCAAAAGGTATCAAGAATTTATGTCTTGGGTTCACTTGGTTGGTGTAAATCGCCCAGGCTTCGTGAACATCCTTTTCTGTCACTTTGAGACCCTTGGTTAATAATAAAAGTGTATATAAATCCAACAAACTTTCATCAACCTGTAAATCATTTTCTTCAAATGTTTCTCTCAAAGCATCTTTTACATTTTTAATATAGTTCTCTCTCATAATCATACCTCACAAAATTTTAGTAATTATAGGTTTACATTTTCAGAAAATTATGATATAATGAAAGAAACTGAATTTAGAAAACAGGAGATACGATAATTTGTTAAGTCTGAATAAAGAACTTCCAAAGAATTATTTAACCAGTGGTATCAACCTCTTGTACTTTGGAGATAAACATTATCAATTTAAGAAACCAGCCAATCGAACAGACGACTTTTCTGAAACTGAAAAAGGAAAGGTGCTTCAAGTTCGTCAGATTGCAAAGGAACACAATTGTCGCCTCATCTTACAACCAGGTGACTTTTTGGACAAACCTAAACTACCTGAACAATTTGTAGAGGAAATTCTGAAGGAGTGGGGCTTTGAATCTTACAAGAAAGCACGTGAAGAGTACGAAGCAGGACTTTTGAGTAAGGAAGAATTTGCAGAAGCCATTCTTGATTACATTCCAATTGTGGGAACGGTTGGAAACCACGAATTGTTTGGTGGAAGTTTAAAAACCCTTCCTCGAACAACTTTAGGATTTTTGTCCAGTATTGGTTTTATCAACTTGGTAGATAAGGATAATTCTTTCACTGTTAAGACAAAAGGTGGTCGCACTGTAACAATTTCAGGATTGCCTTATGACCTCCACTTGTTGAAGGAAGAGAAGAATTTTATCTTGGATAAAAAGAAAGGTGACACAGACATTTTTCTTATCCACGAAGCACTTTATAATACTACACTTGGTCCAGAAGTGAATTGGCTACCAATTGATAGGGTGTATAAAGATACAAAAGCTGATTTGACAATTGCTGGACACATTCACCACGGATTTGGTTGGATTGAAAAAGACGGAAAGATTTTTGGAAATCCAGGTGTGTTGGCTCAACAATCCTCTGCTGAAACTGAATTAGATAGACCAATTGTTGTCTCCATTATTCATATCTCTGAAGAGGGTGAAATTTTCGTTAAGGACATTCCACTCAACACCCCAACCAGTCGTGAAATTTTTGACCTCTCTCAAAAGGCGAGCAAAACTCATCTGGAAGAACAGATGAAGAATGTTCAAGGTATCATCTCAAAAATTCGCCCCATCAAGGAAAATCAAGCACAAGAAATTATCCAAAAGGTTGCAAAAATCTCTACCAACAAAATACCAAAACACATTGTGGAAAAGGCGATTGATGAAACTCAAAAAGTGGAAGCACAAATGACCACGATTGAACCTCTTGATGAAAATACTGATTACACAGTCAAGAAAATTATTCTTGATAACTTTGAGGCTCACTCTCACTCTGAAATCAATTTACCAACAAATAATGTCCCTTACATTTTTATTGGTGAATCATCCAACGGAAAGAGTTCCATTGCTCGTGCTCTTTACTTCTTCTTTGAAAACGAAGGAAATGCAACAGATTTCATCAGACGTGGGAAGAATATCAATTCTTGTTCAGTTACTCTAGTTCGTGCAGATGGACTAGAAGCTAGTCGTGTGGTTGAAATTAAAACAGTCAAAAAACGAAAAACGGAGACTGAAAAGGCAAGTACCTCAACTCGTGTGGTCAAGAATGGTTGGGTAATCAAGTTTCCTGATGGCACCACCACTGAAACAAATACAGAAGGGTTAGGTGAAATTCAACGTCTCTTTGGATTCAATTACATCTACTTGGACGAAAAAGAAAAACTGTCTATTAACTTCCGAAAACAAGAAGATGGACACTTCTTCATCAATCTGAAACCACGTTCACGTGCAAAGGTAATTGGCTCCATTTACGGCACTCAGTTTATTTTGGGAGCAATTAAGAATCTGGAAGCAGAAAGACGAAGAATTTTAGGAGAAGAAAAAGTTGTCAAAGGGGACATTCAGTATCTTGAAGAAGAACTCCTTCCCCTGAACCTGTTAGAGCAAGAAGAATTTGTTCTCAATACCCTTGAAGACCGATTGGCTCGTTTAACTGTTTTTTCAGAAAAGAAAAACACCATTATGAAATTGAGTCAAGAATATTCTGACAATAATAAAAGATTGAATAAGGTAGAGGAGTTTGTGAAAACTTCAATCCACCTAGAAGCAATTCCTCTCCTACTGGAACAGCTAGAGACAAACAACTCTAAACTGGAACAGATTCAGAAGGTGAGTGAGAAATTAAGTCAGACAAATTCAAAAATTATTGTTTTGGACTCTCTCATTACCAAGAAGACCTTGTTTGAAGAAGCTGAAAAGCAATTAAGTCAATTGACAGATTTGTCTGTTAAGTGTGAAAAAGCCTTTACGCTTTCAAGTAAGTTGGAAACTACAACAAAACGGTTAGATAAGTTGAATGTATTTTTGGAACACACTCAGACTGTAACTGATACAGAAGGACTGTTTCAAGAGGTAACTGAACTTGCTGGTCAACTTCCTAAAATCACAAAATTGTTTGAGAACTTTAGTAAGACCTCAAATCAGTTGGTGAAATTCAATCAGTTTAACAAGGTCACTAACGAACTTCTCACTCCAACTGAAAGTTTAATTGAACAGTTGACAAATTTGACTTCTCAGTTAGAGAAAATTAGCAAACTAGTTGCCAGTCAGAATGAATTGAACCAAAAATTGAAAGTAAGTGAAAAGACACTCTCTGAAACAAATAAAGAGTTGGAATCTCTTCTGGAACAAATTCAGAAAGAGAAGGCAGAACATAATAGTATTGAATTTTTAGGCATTAAAATGAATGATGTCACAATTGTAAGAAATGGAGAAACTATGGAATCAAGTAAATTAAAAGAATTAACAAGTCGTTACAACACTCTCAAAGAACAGATGATTAAGGCAGAAACTCATCGTGATAATTTAGTAGCCAATAAAGAAGAATTGACTCAAGCACTTTCTGAACTTGGCATTGACCCTCAAGAAGCACCAGAGAAGATTGCGGAAATTGAAACCAAGATTGAAGAGTTGAGTGCCAACATTGAAAAGAACCTTTCTTCTGTTGAAGAAGTAGCTAAAAAATTAAAGGAAAATTAATGAGGGAGACCTCATTTTTTCTTTTGCTATAATTTTTAAAAAATGTATCTACAAAAGTAGATTAGAAAGAAGGTGTCCATTATGGATATTGTTAAAGTTTTTGCAAAGAATATTTTTGGTTTCATTAAGTCAATCACATTGTTCGCTATCATTGCGACAATCGTGGATGTGTTGGGAGTTCAACTTCTCAATAATTATGAACCTCAAAAGTTTCTAGTGGCAATCTTTGTTGGTTATTCACTAACTTACTTGCTGATTGCAGTTGGAACCATTCTTCCACAAACCATTGCGTTTAAGAATAATGACGCTGCAATTTGGATTGCTAAACTATTGCAAATTTTCGCTCCTTTTGTTGCGATTACAATTTTGTATCGTAGTGGAATTGAGTTCACTACAAGTGGTGCAATTTTGTTTGCTCTAACCATTATCTTCTCTCGGTGGAACACACTGAAGAAAGAATTGGGCGAGTTCAGTAAGGAGGGTAAGTAATGGAATTTAAAATTTCACACGGTACCTCTGCACCTGTTTCAGAACGGGAACTGGCGATTAATTTGGTGAAAGAAGAGGGAGTTTGGACATTCTACACAAATATCCCTCGTGAAGCTCAACGTTACGAAGACTTGGTTGAACCAAGTGATTTTGTCCGAAGTGAAAAAGTTTATGATGAAAATGAAAACCTCATTGAACTATCTGGAGTTTTGAAGGAAAATGTTCGAGTAAACATTCGTGAGAAAATCTCTCGACCAGTTTCAGAAGAGCGACGAAAGGAACTCTCAGAGCAATTAGCTCGTGGACGTGAAAAGAAGAAACAAAAATAGGGATTTCTCCCTATTTTTTTATTTTGAATTTTCTTTAATTCTTTTTTGTAACTCTGACCAGAAAACTTCTGTAGGTATTACTTCTTTTGCCTTGTAAGTCTTATCTCGCCAAAGTTTTGCCTCTTTTGGAGTTACAAATTCTGGACGAATTCCTTGGTCTAACAACTCTTCAATCAAGAGTGTTTCCCAATTTCCGCCCAACTGTAGTCCCAATTTGTAACCATTATGATTACGATAATTTGGAGTTCGTTCTGAGAGGAGGGCGCTTGGTCTCAACACATCATAAAGTCCAGCGTAAGTACTTGCCTTACTGTAGTCCTTGTGATATTTCAGAACTTTAAAGCTGAGAGTTTGTGAGCGAGCCACTCGTTTTAGGAAAATATCTGATTTGTTGGTAGCATTTAAAACTTCCCAAATCACTTTTGCGACAGATTGTTGAAGTGACTTGGTGGTGATGATTCCACGTCTTAAACCAGTATCAACTAAGTAAAATCCCTCTGTATCAATTAGAGAAGTGTTCTCCCCCAACCATTGTTGAATTTCTTTCTTAGTTGGATTTGGGTTGTCTAAGATGAATAATAATTCAAATAGACTGAATTTCTTATCATCTATGTGGACAATGGGTCCATCATTAAATTTAGACTTTCCTTTCCCACTGTGTGCTTTCTGCACACAAGCGAAATTTACAATCAAATGTTCCTCTTTTGGAACGGTTCGTTTTTCAAACAACTCTCCACGAAATTGGTATTGAGTTTTTTCCTCTTTCATCTAGTATCCTTCTTTCTTTTTTATTTTTTTGGAAATTATATTGAAAAAGAGTATAATAAGAAAAGATAAGAAACTTATCACAATACTAATTTAGGAGATGTAATTCAGGTGAATAAATTAAAACAAACAGCTTTACTTGGTATCTCATTGCTAACTCTTGGTCAACTTGCAACTGCAAGTGTTGTATTTGCGGAAGACAATCCTAGACCAGCTACAGAATTGACGGCTGGTAAGGAAAGTGACAAGGATAAACAAGTATCTAAGAATGACCAAGCTCTTGTTGATAACTCCAAGTCTGAAACAAAAGCAGACAAGGAAACGACAGTTCTTCAGAAAGAAGAGCAGCCAAAGAAAGAGGAACCTAAAAAGGAAGAACCTAAGAAAGAAGAACCTAAACCAGAACCTAAAAAGGAAGAAAAACTTCCAGAGGCAGGTTTTGAAGATATTGGTCTTGGTTTGATTGGCGTATCTGTAATTGGTGCAGGTGTGACGACATTCGCAAGACGAAAAGCTAATAAATAATAACAAAGGGGAACACAATGAAAAGATTTTTACTAGGACTGATGGAACACATTTTTCTCCTGGGAATCTTAATTGGTTCCCTTTTAGTCTTGTTTGGAAATCAACTAACAGCTCACATAGCACGAACCTCAACCAAGAATCAGGTGGTCAAAAAAGTTTCTAAAAAAGAGTTGGAAAAAGAAGTGAATTCTGCAAATTACAACTGGTCAGAAGTTGCTAACTCTAACGTTTTGGATAGTTTGTCCGCAAAATTTTCTTCTGAAACCAAACCAATTGCTCTTGTGACCCAACCACAAGCAAAAATTGCAAGTACTGTTGTGGCTGGATTGGATAAGTACCAACTCAACTTAGCAGTTGGAACAATTTCTCCTGACCAGAAATTGGGTGAGGGAAATTATGTTTTAGTTGGACATCACGTTCCTAAATCTGAATGGGCACTTTTTTCAGGTGTGTATTACTTTGCAGAGCCTAACCAAAAAATCTACTTGACAGATTTGAATAAAGTTTATGAATACACAATTAAAGATGTAAAATTCGTGGAAGAAACTGAAGTACACATTACTGAAAACGATAAGTACCTTTCCAGCGAAAACAATCACACCCCAGGTACACCAAAAATTACAATCATCTCCTGTGATATTACAGGTAAAAAAAGAATTACAGAGTACGGAGATTTAACAAACATCTACAACTTCAACAAGGATGAAATCCCTACTGAAGCAGTTACAGGATTTGAAAAGGCAGGTGACTTCAATTGGAACTCTTAAAAACCATTTTTAAAATTTTAAAGACAAGTTACGTTCTCTTTATCTTTCTAATTTTGTCACTTGCAATTTACACACAAGTTACCAAACAAAATCCAATTGATGATTTCTTTACGAATCAAAAATTTACAAAGGTACGACAACTGAATTTACCTAAAAATAAATTGAACACAATTGACCAAACCATTGAGACGGAAGACGGAAAACTGAAAATTAAGGAAATTAAATTTTACAAACAAACAGCCATCACGACAGACAACCAAAAGAAAACCAGTCTAGTTATCACTTACGAGTTTACTCCCAAAAAAGCAAATATTAAAACCAATTTACTTTTTGATAAATTTGTTCAAGTCACACAAAATGGACAGGTTTCGCCCCCTGCTGTATTTTTTGAAGGAGGAGTTAACCAATCTGTAATTGATTCAGTTAATCAATCCGTCTCTGTAATTGATTTAGAAGGGGTTGATAAAACTGTAACTGCTTCAGGAGCGTATCAAGTAGAAGCTGGTGAAGTGAGTGTCAAATTTGGGAACAAGATAACTCTTTATTTTACTGATGAATAAAAAAAGACCGTGAAGGTCTCTTTTTTTTAATCTACAATTTTAGGTTCAATCGGAATCCACATCTTAGGATTATAATTTATCTCATAACGATACTTAGAAACATCTTTCACTTCCAAATCTTCGACAACGTAGGACACGTTGTCAGACAAACCAATGATGTGTTTTTGATACTGTCCCTTTTCATTTTCCACGATGATTTCCAGTTGATTATCATCCCTGTCAGCCACAATGCTCATTCGCCCACTCATTTGGAACATTACATCGTTAGTGATAGCGTTTAAGACTGTCACCTTACGAACGACATTGAAATTGTCAGCTTCATTAGATAAGTTATCTCGAACTCTGTCTGACTCAGTACAACCAGAAAGTAACAAAGCAAAGAGAATGATATTTGCCACTAAAGCAAATAGGTATTTTGTGCGAGTTGAAATTTTCATTGTTTTCATTTAAAACCTTCTTTCTGCCCTTGAGGGCTTTTTATTTTTTTCATTGTAATTATAAATTTTTAAAAACAAAAAAAGAAGATTGGTCAAGAAGACCTCACTTCATCAAACCAATCTTCCAAGCTATCTTTCAATCTAAAACCTTCAGCTTTTTCACGAAAATCTTCTTGTTCCTTTTTGATTGCAAGTCGTGCATTTCTGCAAGTCTTACAGGTGCAAGAAAGAGTAAATTTACTCAAACGATTTCCTCTGAAAAAGTTGTCAGTATTAACATCTAGGTGATGCAAGAGTTTCATTCTTCTTGCAATCACCTTTTGGGTTCTTTGTCTTCTACGAGAGCGTTTAGTTCTACTCATAAGCAGTTACCTCACTAGATATTCTAGATTTATTATAACTTATTTACTCTTTAATTGTATCAAGAAAAATTTAATTTGTCAACTTGTTTTTTGATAAAAATTGTGATAAAATAAAGATAAGTAAAATAATTTAGAAATGAGGAACGATATTTGGAATTCAAAATTTTCTCAACCGTACATCCTGATTACTTCGCTCTAATTGTTTCAGCAGGGGGCGAAACCAAAACACTGGACACAACACTCTTAAATAAAACACTAACCAAGAAAGATAAAAGTTTTCAAAATCACGAAAGTGTGGAAAATGTTCTCTTCAAACTTTCTCAATTCCAATCCTTCAGTCACCCCTACCAAGAATGGTTGTATCACTTTTTAGGTTACTCTCTCAAAACCAACAAGGACTTTGATGTGTTGGATAGAACTTACTGGGAAGTTAAACAAAAACCTTATAAGTTCTTGGGTGGCAAAAAAGAAAAGAAAGCAACTGGGGTTCGTAAGATTGAATTTCTTAAGGAAATGTCTAAGACCTTTATCAGTCTTGACGTGGAAACTACAGGTCTCAACACCACTATTGATTCTGTTATTCAGTTCTCTGCTGTGAAATATCAAGATGGAAAAGAAGTTGACAGATTTGATACTTTTGTAAAACCCTCTAATGATAAGGTTATCTCTGAATTTACCACAGAACTGACTGGAATTACTCCAGAAGATGTTGCATCCGCTCCTTTATTTGCTTCAGTTTGGGAACAATTCCTTTCTGAATTTTATCAAGAAGAGCAATTGGTTGGACAGAACCTTATTTTTGACTTAAATATTTTAGAGAGTGAATGTAAACGGGCAAATGTTGCCTTTGAAGATTTTGTTTATGCAGACACACTGTCTATATCTAAGAAATTATTGCCAAACTTGGGTAGAGGTCAGTATAAACTGGAAGAGTTGAAGAAGAAACTTCTTCCTGAATCTGTTTCAGCACTGGATTCTCACAACTCCCTCAACGACTGTTTGATTGCTGGAGAATTGTACCTGAAACTACTCTCAATGGGAGGTTAGAACTAGAATGTATTTAACGAAAAATCAAAAAACAATTATTGGGGTGGTAAGTGTTCTTCTAGTAATTTTAGGGGTTTCTCTCTACCTCACAATTGGACAATCTTTCTTGGAAAACCAAAAGATTGACTCCATTCAAAAACAAACAAATTCTTTCATCGAAAACAAGTACACTGAATCTATCAAATCCTCTGTAACAGTTGCAGATGTGAAAAACGTCAAGAAAGAATTAGACGCACTTCGTGATGGACCTAAGAAACAAGCCCTCAAAAAGAAGATTGACCGAATTTTGGAACAAGCAAGTATCCAAACAGATACCACTTCAAAGTTGGCTGACTTCCAAAAGAAAGAAAAGGCTTCAGACCTTAATCGTGATGATTTAGTGAATTTGGTTGGTGAGGCACAAAAAATTCTTAATGAAAAAATCCGAACAAAAACTTATCGTGAGGGGTACGAAATTTTAGGTCGATACGATTTTGCAATGTACGTCCAGGCAGAAGCAGATAAGATAAGTGCTGAAACTCCAGGGCAATATTACACAGTTCAAACTCTAAATAAGTTAACCTTTTACAAGGATGTAAAGGATAAGGTGAATAAGATTCTAGAATCCAAGAAGAAAGAAATGGATTCTGCCAAGTCTGTAACTGATTCAGAAAAGAAGAAGCAAGAAGAGGCTGCAATTGAAGAAGCAAAGGAAAGCACCACTTATACTTTTACAGAAAAATCTTCCAGTGTGAAGAAATTATCACCTAACCAATTTTCCTTAGTGACAAAAGTGACTCAAGATAAAAGTTTAATTGGAAAGAAATTCATTGGTGTTGAGGGGAATAAAGTGATTGTCTATTCTGTAACAATTACAGATGGAGATACAATTGATGTGAAAGAAGTGATTACTTTTGAAGCAACTAAATCAAAATACACTGATAACCAAGTATTTACCAGTTATGAAATTAATGGTAATAATATTAAAGTGAATAATGGTACGATTGGTACAAACAACTCAACCGATGTTGTCCTATCAACAACAAACTTTGAGACACTCAAAAATAACCTGAAATAAGGGGGTTCATTTTGAAACGAACAGAAAAGCAAAAAGGTAAACAAATTAGAAAAACAACTAAGAAGCGATTTTATAAAAAGATTTGGTTCTGGTTACTTATCTCCCTTGTAACTGTTTCAGGAGTGGGGGGTAAGATTGTTTGGGATAAGTACGGAGAAACTGTCAAAGAGTCTGTTAATACTGGTTATCAGATTGCGGATAGTTTGGATAAGAACTCTTTACGTTCTGACAGTCCTACCGTGATTTACGATGCACAGGGAGAAGAAATCAAACGACTAAACACTCAGGCTGACTACCAAATCAAAACAGAAGACTTCAATCCTTACCTTAGAAAAGGATTTGTGGCAACTGAGGACGAACGATTTTATCAACACAAAGGAGTTGACCTCTGGGCACTTCTTCGGGCTGGTGGTAGTTTCATTCGTGGTGGAAGTTTACAGGGTGGTTCTACTATCACTCAACAATTGGTAAAGAACAAAATTCTCAAAAATTCTGAACAGACAGTCAATCGGAAAGCTACTGAGATGGTTATTGCTCAAGAACTAGAGAAGAAGTTTTCTAAAGAAGACATCTTAACCAGTTATCTAAATTACATCTATTTTGGTCACGGTGCTAATGGGGTTGGAATGGCTTCTAAGTACTACTTCAACAAAGACCAGAAAGATTTGACCATTCGTGAGAGTGCAGTAATTATTGGACTTACCAATAACCCAACTCTTTATGACCCAGTGAATAACCCTGAAAATTCTGATAAGAAAGTAAAAGAAATTTTAGGAAAAATGTTGCGGAACAAAGTTATCTCAAAGGAACAATACCAAACTTCCGTTAACGAAAAAACACAACTAAATATTGGCACTTTAATTAATGAGAAAGATTACACAGATAATTATGCTGTTTCCTTTGCAATGAGACAAGCGGCTGAAAATTTAGCAGTTGCAGATGGATTTAAGTTACAGTACAAGTTTGAGACAGAAGATGAGTACAACACTTACCATCAAACTTACAATTCTATCATCCAAGAGAAGATGGAACAATTAGTGGCTGGTGGGTACAAGATTTACACTTCTATCAATCTAGATACTCAAAAACAATTGGAAGAACAAGTCTACCAAGAACTGTCTAAGTACCAAGATGTCAATCCTGAAACTGGTAAGTTTGATTTACAAACTTCTGTAACTGTTCTAGACAATAAAACTCACAATATCGTTGCCATAATTGGTGGGCGAGGTACTGAGGGTGATTATTTAAATCGTTCTTATCAAAGTTACAGACAACCTGGGTCTAGTGCAAAACCAATCATTGCTTACACTCCAGCCTTTGAAACAGGCAACCTTCTTCCCCAGAGTGTGTTGATGGATAGTCAAGTTCCAGAATTTCCTACAGTTGGTAATGCAAGTGGTGTTTATTCAAACTCCGCTTACACTGTTCGAGAAGGGGTGAACTGGTCTCTCAATACCATTGCCTTGAGAGCAAGTTTGTTGACAGACATTAATAATGTTACCAATAAATTGGCTGCAATGGAATTTCACAATCTTCATCCTTTTGACAATAATAATATTATTTCTATTGGTGGATTTACTTATGGTGTAACAACAACAGAGATGGCTGGTGCTTACTCTGCTTTAACAAATCAAGGAGTGTACTACACACCAAGTTCAGTTACTAAAATTACATCCGCTTATGATGATGCCACTTTGTACCAAAATACTTACACTGGTAAAAAAGTTTACTCAAAAGAGGCTTCTTATGCAATGTTAGATGTTTTAAAAACGTCTGGTAACGGACACACTCTTTATGATGCACGTGCTTTGGCAACCAATTACCCAGTTGAATTTCAAGGTGGTAAAACAGGTACAACAGATGAATACAAAGATGTTTACTTCGCTTCAGTGAATAGTTATTATACTACAACTGTTTGGGTTGGAGCAGACCAAGCTCGAACTCTTTCAGAGAGTGAACGGACTGAAGCAAAAATCCTAAATCGTATTGTCACTGAAACTGTTCTAGCAGGGAAAACTCCTGTTGATTTTGAGAAACCAAGTACAGTTATCAAGAATGGCAACAATATCACTTTCACCTCTCAAGAAAAAGTAGATGATTTTGAAAGTGTCAATAGTTCTAAATTTTCCAGCCGTGCCAAGAAGCTGAATGAAGACTCTCAAGGGCGAAATAAAAATCGGTTGACTAGTTTAGATTATCGAATTATTTATGGTTTGACAGAAGAGGAAGAATTAGCTCGTGAGAGTGCAGTTGAAAAACTGATTGGTGAATTTAACATCAACGAGTTTGAGACAACTTTGAATTATGAATCCTTCCAGAAGAAGTTGGCTGACATTCAAGCAAAACTAGAAGATGTCAAACGAAATTCCAAAAAGGAAGAATATCAATCAAAACTCCAAGAACTTCGTACTCAGGTTTCTGAACAGTACTCTTATCTCTTGAACGTTCAGGCACAAAGAGAGAATGTTGAATTACAACATAAAATTGAGTCTGCTAAACAAAACAGCAAATCTTCCAACTCTGAAAAAATTGCAGAACTGCAATCCTCTCTAATACAGATTAAGAATCGTCTTCAATCTGCAATTGAAGCAGGAGCAGATTACTCTGGAATTGTTACAGAAATGGATGGTGTTATTACTCAGTTGAATCGTTTGGGTGAACAAACACCTTACTACAGAGTCTACAGTGATGGTAAACAGACAATCTTTGTAGAAACAGAGAAACCTACTTTGACCTCAAATTAGAGTGAAAATTTTTCACTCTTTTTTTCTTTGTTCTATAATTTTTAAAAAATTAAATGTTTCACAATTTGTCAGTTGTGAAAATAGAAAGAAGGTAACTATGACAGAACAAAATGAAACTAAGAAATACAATAATGTATTTGGAATCTCAAAAAATCATCGCAAAGATGGTATGCCTAGCACCACTCTTGGTCTGAAGGGGTTGTTTATCAATAACAATCCAACTATCAAGACTGTCAAGGATGGGCAAGTTGTATTCAACTTCCCATCAAACTTGCAGCTTACTGATTTCAAGAAAAAATCATTGCAGTTTGCGATGAATGGGATGGAGTTTGTTGAGGGTGACTTTGGTATCCCTGTGAACGTATCCATCTTCATCAAAGACGGAAGTAAACAAATGGAGTTCTTGACTGAGAAATTAGTCAAGGGCGCAATGATTACAGAAGCGCTAGGTGTACTTACTATCAACACCTACAAAGATGAAGCTAGTGGTGAAACACGAACTTCACTGAAGTTAAATATTGACCCATTCAATATTAACTACATTCGCCAGAAAGGCGAAAATGGTGGTGATGGTGCTCCAACAAATGGAGCAGAAGATTTCAAGGATGGACTTCCATTCTAAAAATCCAACACAACACATTTTTACTGTTCTAATTAATAAAAATTTCATATAACCCAAGAAGAACCTTATTTAAGGTTCTTTTTAGTTTTCTTATATTTCCTACTTGATTTCTCTTTCCAAAAATGTTACAATAAAGAAAAGAAAAAAGAAAAGGTGAATGATGAATAAGAAAATTTTAAAATCAATGTTACCAGTTGTCCTATCCAGTGGGCTTTTGGTGACTGGAATTTGGCTGACGATTGGTTCTAATACTTCTCACCCCACTACTGGAACTGTTTCAGATGAGGGGGTTACAAAGTTAATGACTTCCAGTAAGGAACTTGAAAAGTTAGCTGACCAAGAAACAATTGCAATTGACAAGCGACTGACTAATGACCAATTAAGTGAGTTGAGTGCTGGTGAAATCTTTAAACGATACAACAAAAAAACTCAAACAAAAATCAACAAGTTGTTTGAGGGTTCTGAAAAAAGTCGTGATTACGCTTTGACTTTAATTGGTAAAGTGATACCAGCAACTTCTCTGAAAACAATTGATGGTGGAAATGTCACAATCAATAAAAAGACTGTTATTGTAATTCTGAATACTGGAGATAAGTCAAAGGCTTTTGTTCAAACACTGAACAAATTGACACCAAAGGTTGATGTGAATTATTTAGTTCTGTTTCCAAGTGAGAATAAGGACTCTGTGTCTAAATTTGTTTCAGAGACGAAGTTAGATACATCTAAGTACAAAGTTGCAACACTTTCTGAGAACCCTAAAAATAACACCCAACCAGACCTGTTAGGAATTGCAGAATTTTACTTTAATGCAAAAGGAGTTCCATCATACCTCTCCATTGACTCAAATTCAATCACCTTTGCAGGCAATGGTAATGTAGAAAAGAATTGGAACGCCTTTGTTGAGAACGCTTTTAAGAAACCTTACCTCTACAACGAAATTGAGAACAACAAGTGAGGTGAGTAATTTGGAAATTGCAAAATTAAGTAAAATGTTAGAAATTGAGAAATCAAAACTAACTAAAAGAAAGGCACAAAAGACTCTCCTGACTAATCAGTTGGAGCAGAAGAGACAACGACTGAAACAGTTAGAGAATGATGAATTTGAAACAACGTTAACTCGTGACCTACTGGACTTTTCTTCCCAGAAGGCACGAGAGAGTGGTTGTCAAATTTTAGAGGACGCTGTGACCGAAATTATTCAAATCGTATTTGGTGACAATTACCAAATTAAACTAAAATTGGATAACAAAGGTGGAGCACCAGTTGCAGATGTTTATGTGATTAAACGAATTGGTCTCTCAACAGAGGAAATCAGTTTGAGTAATGAGGGTGGTGGGTTGAAGGACGTTATCAGTCTTGCCTTCTTTGTAACTATTTCCAAATTAATTGGAACCAACAATGCAAGTTTGGTTGTGATGGATGAACCAACTAGTGCGGTATCAAAAACTCACGCTGAATCTGTTGCAGAAGCGATTGCACTTTTAACTAAGTACTTGGAGAAACCAAGTCTCATTATCACACACGAAAGAGAATTTTTACCCAACCTGATTGAGAACGTTTATTATGTTGAACAAGGGGTTGACGGAGTATCGAAGATTGAGGAGCTTTAAGATGAATGAATTGATTACAAAAATGACAATTGAAATGATTAAAATACTGTTGGAAGATTTTTCAGAATTTCCAGAAGTACAAGAACACAAAGATAGTTTTGAGAGAATAGTGAAACAAAGTGAAACAAACAAGATTTACTTCCATCCATCTGCCGCAGTACAAATTGTTAGTCTTCTGAAACAGTTAGAGGAAGAGAAGGAACTGATTGACACTCTTGCTAATGCTGTTCAAAAATCCAGTCAGTTGAAGATGAAAGAAAAAGAGGTTGCTGAAGAACAGGTTGCCACTCAGCCTGAAATAATTCCAGAAGATGAGTTGGAGATTATGACTAGCAAAGAAGAAAATGCACTGGAACACATTAAGACAACAATGTTCAAAAATGGAATCACAATTGCCTTTCAACCAAACCTTGAGGGCGATTTGAATACAATGTATCGTTTGAAAGACAATCAGTTATTTGTGGAGAGTTTTTCTAATCTTCATCAGGTAGAAGATTTTTCTGAATTTGATTATTCTATTGATTTTGTCAACCAAATTCTTGGTTATAAATGTATTGAAGATAATGATGTGGTGATTGTAAATTTTGCCAATCAAACCAACATCTATATTGCTGTATCTGGTCAAGTTCATTTGTTGGAAGTTTTACCTAATGAAACTCAAATTGGAGAAGTTGCAACTGAAGAAAATTAGATATAATTTCCAAAAATAAAATGGAAAGAAGGTATGTAGATGATTTCATCAGAAAAGGAAAATTCACTAGATGTCTTTTCAAAAATATTAAGTGACCCTAAAAGTTATGATGGTTTGATGAACAGTAAGGAGAAAACTGAACTTGACCGTGAGTATTGGGTTAACTTGGTTTCAGGACAAATTGTAACATTTGAACCAGCTTTTTTGAAAGGAGTCTTTCTGATTAAGGTTCAATTGAATGGAAGTAAAGGTTATGGCACAACTTATTTCTTAGATGAAATAATAAATGAGGTAACAGATTCTTTCAAACGAGACCTTTTGAAGGGTAAGGTTCCCTTCATCTTTTCTGAAAGATTTTCAGAGGAGGTGCGAATTAATTTCATCTCCTCCAACCTGACTGAATTGATTTATAATGATAAGTCAAAAGAAAAGTCAATAAAATCTGCTCTAGAAAAATTGGTGAAACGATTTGGTTCAGACTCAATTTTTGCCAAAGTTCAGTTAGAGGAAAATTTTGACTAATCTGTAATTACTAAAGAAGTGACGAAAGCCATTTCTTTTTTGTTTTATAATTGTAGTGAAAAACAAAAATCCCTACAAGGGAAGAAAGAAGGAACTTTTATGTCAAAAAAATTTAAAGAACAAGTTACACGTATCCAAGAAACACTTAAGATACTTTACAATTGTAAATCAACTGTAAACTTAACTATTGAACCTGGTATGGGTTTAACAAAAGTTATTATTGATGAAATTGAAAATATCATTATTAAAGAGGTTACAGGAGTTTGGGGTCAACAAGAGCATAATGATTTTAATGTAAAAAATCATTACTCAATTATAAATGGTTCAGCAATGCCAACTGAACCACTTGCTATTCCTTCAGTGGAAGGAAATTCTCTTCAATGGTATTTAATTCCAGAGTTGGAGAAAGCAAAGGAATTCTTGGACAACAATGATAGTTTAACTTACACCATCATTGTTGATGAATTTGATAAACTACCTTTAATGAATCAAATTATGTTAATGAATTTGATTGAATCAGGTCAATTGCCAGATGGTTCAAAAATTGACTTAGAAAGATTGTGGTTTGTTCTCACAAGAATGAGTTAAGAAAAGGAGAAATCCTTTTCTTTTTTGTTTTAAAAAAGATTTAATTTTTTATATAATTAAAATGTAAAAAAAATAAAAAGCCCAAGGGGCAGAAAGAAGGAAAATATGAACACAATCACAATCACATCAAACCCAGGAATGGGAGTTATGACTAAATTTTATGAATTGGCTGAATTAAATATGTTGGATGGACAACAACTTATTGTACTTGATATTCATAAATTCCCAACTGAAACAATTTCAGGGGTGGTTGCTGAAGATAAGTGGGCTGAACTTTATGAAGTCCAACGTGACTTATCTTCATTTGAGGATAACATTCTGTTGGTTATTGATGGAATGGAAATCATTAGTGATGAAGACAATGAAGTTATTAATAATTTTATTGAAAATGGTAAACTTCCAGATGGAAGTACAATTGACACTAATCGTGTTACCTTGGTAAAATATTACACCAAGTGAGAAAAGGTTTATCCTTTTCTTTTTTTGTTTCAGAAAAGTAATTTCTTTTGTTATATAATTTTTAAAAAATAATTGTTTACCATTATTTGTCAGATGGTAAATTAGAAAGAAGGAAAAAATTAATGGCAATTACTTTAGAGAAAATTGGAAAAATCGTGGAAGTTCTACCTGTGTTCTTCCACACAAAAGAAACAATTAATGTTATCGGTGAACCTGGTAAGGTAAAACCGAAATTTTGTCAGGAGAGATGGAGAATCTCATCACACTTGAGGTAGAACGTGTATGGGGTGGCGAAGCTGAGATGAAGAAGAAAGGTTTTGATGTGAAAAATCATTATTCATTCATTGATGGTTCGGGGATGCCAACGGAAGCGATTGTCATCCCGTATATCAACAATGAGGCGGTTGACCACCTCCAACGGGATTTAATTCCTGAGTTGAAAAAAGCACGTCGCTTCTTGGCTGATAAGAAAAATGATGGACTAACCTATGTAATTTTTATTGATGAGTTCACGTCGTTTAACCAAAGCGACCAACGGACTTTGATGAATTTGATTCAGTCAGGTCTGTTACCAGATGGAACTCGCATTGATAAGAAGCGTATCTGGTTTATCTTGGCAGGAAACCCTGCCCCATCAATTCCAGGATTTGAAGATTCTGACTCGCCAACTCACGAAATGGAACTGGCTGTTATTACACGGGGCGCAACTTTCTTTGTTGCACCAGACGTTGACTCATTCCTCTTGTGGGGTGCTACTGCATCTAAACAGTGGACTGGTGAAAAGCTCGTGGGACGCTCTAATATCCACCCTTACTTGTTGTCAGCTCTTACCAAAAACAAAGAGTTGTATAACAAGAAAGACATTACAGATGTCCGTGTCCTCAATTCACGAACTGCCAAAAAACTCAGCAACTATTTGTATGGTGTTGAAGACTTGAAGGCTCAGAAAAAAGGAGACCACCGTTGGCAATCCATTGTTATTGAAGCCTACGCTGGTGTTAACATTGGGCAGTCATTGGCTTCCACCATCCAACATCTGGACTCATTGGTTTCTCCAACTGAATTATTTGGTGATGGAAAGACTAATAAAATTTCAAAAGCTGACCCCATCGTTAAGAAGTTCGAAGCGATGGATGGATTTGAGAAGTATTATTTGCTTCTCAAGGCAACCGAAGACGGTTCAGGTGTAGACTTCTCAAATGAGAACTATGTCTACAAGTTGTGCTGGATTATGGGGAACTTGACAGTTCCTTCAGAAGTATTTGGTGCACTTGGAGACCGAGTTCTCAATGCTCCAGAAGGTACTAATGTTAAAAATCTTTTTGACAATAAGTACTTCCAAGCTGCTCCAGATTCAGGATACAACTTCCTGATTGAACTGGCTCAGCTCAGAAATCTAACTAAGAGTATTGAATAATACTCTCTCAAAATAAAAAAAGAAAGGAGACTCCTCTCTTATAAGACACTAAGAACAAGGTTGAAACTTTGTTCTTTTTTTGCTATAATAGTAATAGAAAAAATAAAAACAGAAAGAAGGAAAAAGGAAAATATGAAAGAAAAAAACAAAGAAAGGTTTTTGGTGATTGCTCAAAGTTGGAAGTCCAACTCTGACGACTTGTTTATTTATCGAGTTCAACCACAAGACCCTACTGAAACTGTTTTAGTAAAACACCCACTCTATAAAAGTTACAGTGTATTTTCTCCCCAACCACTTTATGTGGGAGATAATGTTGAAGCTGATATTGAAATTCAACATAAGTCTAAGGGAGACCAATTCTGGATAACTCACGTTTATTTTGACTTTCCAGACACACCAAGTCAACAATGGGCTTTTTTAGACCGAGTTGCTGAAAACAAGAACTTAAAAAAAGTTGTCAAAACTCTGGAACTGTTCCAGTGGGCAACCCCCTCTGAACTTGTTTTAGATAAGATTCTTAATTCAATGAAAATTGTGGATGATGAACTTATCATCTTGAACAATGAATTGAAAGATATTATTGAACAACAAGTTCCTGATTTTACTGAGGACCGATTACGAAAACTTTACACTGAAATTAATGGTAAACAGGCTCACTCTGCATTTGTTTCAGAGATGGGAGATGCAGCAAAACTATTGAGTGACGCTCAGATTTCTAAAGTGTTAAGTGCTTACAATCATTCTCCAAAATCAGCAGTTTCTATGATTCAAACTCAACTTTATCCATTAATGTTCATTGATGGAATTGGTTTTAAAACTGTTGATAATATTCGTGAGAAATTTTGGGAAGAAACCCAAGACTATCTATTCAGTCCAACTAACCCTGAACGAATTTTGTACGGGTCTTATGCAGTTTTAGAAGAGAAACTTGTTAACTCTGGAAACACAAAAGTTGACTTGTTAGAGTTTATGAAAGTTGCAACCCAAGAGTTGAAGATTCCTCAAGATTTGATGGAAGACTTTCTCAAAAGTTGTAAAATTGAAAACCTACAAAGTTCTGTTGATACAAGTGTGAAACGAAATATCTTTAACATTATCAATACAGAAGGTTTTGTGACAACTGCTTTTTATTGGAATGCTGAATTTGAGGCATACAATACCTTAAAAAAGGCAAAGACTGATTTCTTACCTCACTTGGGTAAAAAGGAGTTTAACTTTCAAACAGCATTGGATAGTTACTTGAATTTTGGAACAGACTTCCAACCAAGTGATGAACAAATTGAAGTTTTTAAAATGATTGAGAACAATAAATTTTCAATGGTTGTCGGTCCTGGTGGTACTGGTAAGACTAAAACAGTTTCAGAGCTGATTAAATTCTTACTAGACCTTGGATTGAGTGTGGAGCTTCTTGCTCCAACAGGTAAAGCAGCGCAAAATCTAAGTAGTTATGCTGAATATCCAGCAAAAACCATTCACAGTGCCTATCATATCATTGCTGACAACCTTAATGGTCAAGGTACTACAGCAGATATTAAAAAGGTTCCTGACGTGATTTTCATTGATGAATTTTCAATGGTAGATAGTTTGTTGTTTAATGCTTTCTTGCGAAACATCAAAACTTCTCTCCACACACGAACACGAGTTGTTTTCATTGGAGATGAGTTCCAGTTAGCAAGTGTTTCTCCAGGAAATTTGTTACATTTGTTTATCAAGTACAACTTGTTGACAACTGTTCGTTTGACAAAAAGTTTTCGTCTCTCCTCAACAGAGGGTGGAATTGCTAAGATTTCTAAGGAGTTCCGTGAAGGTTATTTTACTTTGGAAAATCAAAACAACAAACCTTTTGTAATTGCTAAGGACTTCATTGCTCAAAACATTGATGATGAAGAAAAAATTCTGGCTCAAACTTTAAATGCCTATAAAAAAATGTTGGAAAACAATATTCTTCCAGAAGACATTATGGTGTTATCTCCAGCAAACAAGGGCAGAATTGGGCAAGTTAATTTAAACAACCAACTTCAAAGTTTGGTACGTTCAACAAGAAATGAAAAACATTTTTATGAAGAAGTTTCTTTAAGTTTCAATTTCTTTGGTGAAGATGTATCTATCTTTAAAGATGATTTGGTAATGTTTAGAAACAATCGAGAATTTCCTTCAATGGAAGACGCAAATACTCCAGAAGATTTGTATCTTTCAGATATTACTGGTGGAGATGAGGAAGAAGATTTGGTTCACGTGAACAATGGTGATATTGGTAAGGTGATTGATATTACTGCTCACGGAATCTTAGTTGAAAATTCAGTTACCAAAGAAAAAATTATGGTTTTCAAAAATTCTCTTAAAGACGAAATTCAATTGGCTTACGCCTATACCATTCATAAATCACAAGGTAGTGAATCTCCTTATGGAATTATGGTAGTAGGTGGTTGTCATTACTATCAAGCAAATGCAAACCTACTTTATACAGGTATTACACGTGTTAAAAGTAAAGTTTACTTGTTGGGTAGTTTCAGAACCATTCGTAACAAAGTGAAAAAATTTGAAAACAAAAATCGAGACACAATTATGGAATATCTTATTCTCAAGGATAAGGATTCTGAAATTGTATTCTAGAAAGAGAGGACTTCCCTCTCTTTTATTGTTTCAGCAGAGTTGTCTATAATTTTCAAAAAATAAAAAGTGAACAATGATTCACTAGAAAGAAGGAATTTTAATGAATATTTGGGAAGTTAGCGACCTAAAGAACTTGATAGATGAGTTTAGTGGTGATTCTATCAACTTGAATAAGTGGGCGAAGGAAGAAATGACTGAGGACCAACGGAATCAGTTAAAAACTGCTACACTATCTGTCATTGATGGGGCACGTCTGGCTCTTGTCAATCAAAATCCATTTTACGGAACGTTCTGTTTGAATATCCAGAATCGTTTCACTTTGGATATGGAAGCGCCAATGGCGGTTAATGTCACTACCTCTGGTTTGGTGACATATATGAACTTGTATGTTAACCCACTTTGGTTGGTTTACATTCAAGGGATGAAAAAATCACCTCTAGATATGATTCTTGAGGAACACCCTAATGCAGCAATGACTCTTGATGAGTATAACAAGTTATCTCAAGATAAGAAAGATGAATTGGCTGTAACCTTTAAAAATTCAGGTGGACAATTTGTTCGTACTGATAAATTTAAGGATGTAACAGCCATCTTGTATCACGAGTTGAACCACCTCTTGTGGGAACACTGTCAGCGATACAAGAATGAATCGCAAAATGGACATCATACATTGGTAAATATTGCGACTGACTGTCAAATTAACCAAGCTCCAAAAATCAAGGAGTCTAAGGCTTTGACAGATTATGGCATCACTCTTGAGAGTGTACGTCAAATGGTTGAAGACCCAAGTTTGGCTGCTGATGAAGATTCAAAATTCTATTTCGATGTTCTTTACAAGAAAAAGAAAGAACTTCAAAAACAACAGCAACAAGGTGATTCACAAGACCAAGACCAAAATCAACAAGGTCAGTCAAATCAGAACCAACAAGGTGGTGGACAATCCAGCCAATCAAACTCAGACCAACAAGGTCAGTCTGGTTCTGGTCAAGGGCAATCTAGTCAAGGTCAATCTGGAACTGATTCAGATAAGAATAACAATTCTTCATCAAATCAAGAACAGGGCAACCAAGATAAGGATAACCAACAAGGTAATGGTCAAGGTGGCGGTCAACAAGACCAGAAAGACCAAAACCAAGATGGTAATGGCGAAAACCAAGATGGTCAAAACCAACAAAATGGTGAAGACCAGAAAAATGGTCAAGGTCAAGGTGATGGTCAAGAAAAAGACTCACAAAATCAAGACAGTGGTGATAGTGAAAAAACTCCAGAGCAAAAAGCTCAGGATATGATTGATGATTACAAGAAAAAAATGAGTCAATCTCAATCATCTGCGATGAATGAAAAAGCATCGCACGATGTTTGGAAGAAAACACCTCAAGACGCTCAAGATGGTGAAACATCTGAAATGGCTTCTGGTGACGCTTCTCACCAGAGTGTCGTATCTGCCGTAAAACGCACTACTCAAGCTCGTGAAGTTAATGAAAGCCACTATCGTGGTCTCATTCCTGGCGACTTGATTGAAGAAGCAATTCACGGTAAAGCAAAACGTGGAAAACTCCCCCTTCGTACTGTTATCCAACGTGGTTTGGGTAAACTGAAACAGGGAGTTGAACGCACCTTTACACGGGTGAATTACAAGCAGGGCAATCGCCCTGACATTCTGAAGGGTTCACGTAACATTCTTAATAAAGAAATCATCTGTTACGTTGATAATTCAGGTTCAATGGGTGAAAATGAAATCAACTTTGCTTTGAATGAAATTTCTGCAATTGCAGCAAAGACAAAATCAAAACAAACAGTCTATCCATTTGATACACAAGTGTATTCAAACAACCCACAATACGTGGAAAAGGATGGAAGATTTAAGTTTTTCCCAACAGGACGTGGCGGAACTAGTTTCCAACCTGTCTTTGACCACCTCAAAGAATCTAAAAAGAATGATAATAACAGCACAGTCTGCATTATCATTACTGATGGTTGGGGTGAGAACACGATTGATACTTACGGATTCCGTAATGTTGTTTGGATTCTCGTTGAAGAGAAGAAAAACACTTTATCGGTTAACAAAGAACACCTTCGTGGTCACCAAGTCGCTTGGTTGGAAGACGATGATAACTATCGTCTTCACAAGTTAAATGAACTATAAGATAAGAGTTAACTCTTATCTTTTTTATAATTTCTAAAAACAAGGTGAACAGAGATTCACTAGAAAGAAGGAAAGATTTGATTAATACTCAAAATAAAAAAATAAATATTATTACTGCTACTCAAAAATTGTTGGTAGACATTCAGGACAGAGATTTTCTCTTCCCTCCTGAAATTGTTTCAGAACTAGTACCCGTTCTTACAAATGGAAAGTACATCAGTTCTAAATGTTCATACAAAGAATCGAAAACAGTAACCAAACGTTACTATCAATATAAAAAAGTTAAGTTGACTTACAACTTCAAGGAAGAAAAAATTGAAATTGTAGGTGGAGTTGTCTCACCAAATTTTAATCGTATTCTATTGTTAGAATTGGATATTGAGAAATTATCTTCCTCAATTGTTTTCAATCGTTGTTTCAAGGAATTAGAAGTTCCAGAAAAGTATGGTGAAATTGACTACCTTGCTATAACTGATACAGAAGGGCTACTGAATCATCTTCAGAAATTGATTTTGAAGAAATGGACACCAAAAGTCAAAGAGTGGTCGTTAAGTGGATTACCTGAAGATAAAATTCTTGGAGAAATCCCTTATCTATCTAACCATCCAAAGAATTTCTTATCAACTTATGGTTATAATGAATTGAAGAAAGGTGTTAATGTCTTTACAAACTATGAGTCCAAACAACTCAAAGGTGTAAAGGATACTTGGAATTTTGAAGAGTATTGTAAACAAATTCGTAACGAAATCAATCAAAAAGTTGGTCCTTTCTTAAACAACCAAAAATCTTTTGATGAGTTGGTTGTAGAGTTGCGAAATAATAATTGGCTTGCAAGTACACAGGACTTAAGTTACTGTCTCAACCTCTTTAGTGACTTTGGATTTTCTTACGAATATCTTCTTCAATTTCTGGAACAGGTAAAGAAGAATGCTCTCTCTGGAACTGCTACAGAACAGGATGTTGCTGCAATTGGAGAGTTGTTGACTTTGAAAGACGAAGTCTTCAGATACGACTTACTTACCAGAGAAAAGGCAAAAGACTTGTTTGTAGAATTTTATCTAGAATGGAATAAGAAAAATCTGAAATCTGAGAATGGACGATTTATGTATCTGAATTCTTTGGGTAGTTATTCTAATGAGAATATTAATGAAAAATTGTTAGATATTTTCTCATCAGAACGTTACAAGGAAGAGTTTTCTTACAAACAACTTATTCTTCCTAATTGTGTAGACCAACCACTGAAAGGAACACGTTTGAAACAGTTTCTTCAAGCTTTAGATAAGAATCATAATAAAATTTTTATTTCTGTTTTGGATAAGAATAGAGATAATGAATTAGGTGGAATTGCCACTTCACGACTTTTACACGAAGTGGTTGAATGTTTGAAGAAATCTGGAAATAATTTCGATGTGGAACTTGTTCCACAAGAGAAAAAGTTTTTTGAGAATATTCATTTCTTAAAGTATTTCTTAGACAGAAAAATGTTAGAGGAAATTCAATTTCTCTTAAATTACAAGAAGTAGATTTATTTCTACTTTTTTCTTTTTCCTTAAAAAAGACTTATAATTACTACAGAGAACAAAACATTTTAAGTTTTGTTAATAAAATAATAAAAAGGAAAATGGTGAACTGAGTGAAATTAACAAAACATATTAGTAAACTCACAGTTGCTCTCCTTACAGTTCTAGCTTTAGGTGGAGCAAATGTCGTGAGTGCAGAAACATCTAACACTTATCAAGCCCCACAAATTTCAACTAATCAAGGGTTGACACAAAATTCCAACTCAACAAGTGGTGGGCTGCAAAAGATTCAAGATGGAGCACAAGACTCAAATAAGGCGGCTGAAAATCTAGTAGATAATGTGAAACAAACTAGAGAAAATGTCAGTCAAGAAGCTGGTGGCATTGCTACAAATATTGCAGGACAGGTACAAGAAAATGCTGGAGCAGTTGCAGGACAGGGAAGTAACAAAACCAACCTAGATATTAACCAAGCCCTTCAACGACTCCAAAATCTTTCTGATGATTTGGGTACGAACGCCATTGCACTTTTCATTCGTCTTCTTTATTACGGAAGTTTCCTTGGTATCTTTGTTGGATTGGGTGGAGTTGTTCTGGCTCTATTCATTAAGAAAATGCGAGTGTTGCCTTGGATTGGAACAGCAGTTTTCTGTAGTGTGATTTATGGACTGATTATACACGTGATGGGAATTAGTCTTGGAAACAATCCACTTGTTGAAATTGCCCGTTTCGTTCTTGGTGGTTAAGAAAGAGAGTTCAAACTCTTTTTCTTTTTGTTTGCAAAATATATATAATAAGAATATAACTTATTTACAAAATATTTTTTATGGGAGAAATTAAATCTGATGATTAGTAAAGTCAAAAAAGCCTCTTTTAACTTTGTCAAAAATAATTTTGGTGAAGTTGCAGTCTCATTTATTCCACTTTATTTGTTAGTCATTATCCAGTCAATCATTTCTGGAACTACTCAGACTACAACAAATGGAGCAGAGTATCACTACACCTCCAATCCAGTTAGTACGATTCTAAGTGTATTTGTTGGAGTGTTAACCATCAATTTCTTTGTCACACTCTTTAGACGAATGACCAACTCTGAAGCCAAACTGGGAATTGGTAGTTCCTTTGAAGGTCTTGGTAAAAACTTCTTCCCACTCTTGCTAGTGAATATGATTCTGAACACTATAATGTTTGGTCTCACTTTTGTCCTTATCTTTGTTGGGTTAATGTTGACCTTCATCTCACCAATCTTCTTCTTGGTTATTATTGTTGCAATGTTCTTTATCTTTTACATCTTCCTTCGGTTGAATTTTGTGACAACTATTGCAGTTGACATTTTGAGTAACTTTAGTGGACGATATAATGGTGTGGATACAAGTATCTCACACGTGATTGGTCTCAGTTTCAAAGATTCTTGGAATTTGACAAAGGGCAGAACAATGGAAATCTTCTTGCTCTACCTGAGTCTGATTGGTTGGTATCTACTTGTTATTGTAACTTTAGGTCTTACCTTCTTCTTTGTTCTTCCTTACGTTACTGTAATTGAAGTGAACCTCTATTCTGAATTTATTTCAGGACAGGTTTACCCTTCACTGGAACAGGTACAGAAGTAACTAAAATTTAATATAAGAAAATAATGCCACAAAATTTGTGGATAAGTAAAATCACCTATTTCTATAATTCTCAAAAAGGGAACTAGAAAGAAGGTGATTTTTTGAGTGATTTGGATTTGTTAATTGACTTTTCTTGCCTGGCAATTGCTCTAATGATTGGAGTGGTTGGCTTTGTAATGGCTTGTAAAGGGAAACTTGAAAAAGAAGAGGAAGAGGTTGAGTTGTGACCTTTTCTTTTTCTTTACAAATTCTCAAAAATATGATATAATAAAGCAAAAGAGAAAAGGAGAATAAGATGATTACAATTTATACCAAAAATAATTGTGTTCAATGCAAAATGTCTAAGAGAGAATTTGATAGATATAATGTTGAGTACAGAGAAATCAATATTGATGAACATCCAGAAATTATTGAAGAACTGAAAAGTCGTGGCTTTAATGCAGCCCCAGTTATCAGTTACAACGATGAGGAATTCATTGTTGGTTTCCAACCATCAAAAATTAAAATTCTTTGTAAGAAAGTAGGTGTTATTTAGTAATGAGTATTCAAGTGTTATTCCTTACTGTAATTGGTTCAGGGCTGTTTCTTTTGTTCGTGATTGGATTTTTAATTCTGAACGCTATTGAGAAGAAACCACTCTGGTCTCCAGTAGAATTTGAAGTGACTGGTTTTGATGAGGACTTTGACAAGGTTCCTTTTAGTGGGCGATTTTATTGTAACCAAGTTAACCCAGATACAAATGATGTTAGTTTTTCTATCATCCAAGATAATGGGAAAATTCTCACGACAAATTCCCTTCCATACATTGCAGTTGAGAGGGAAGTGAAATCCTTCTTTGAGACACAACCAGTCTTCTACAAACAACCTGTAGATAAGGTTCTCCACTCTCTAACAAATTCAGAAGTGGCTTGTGCTGCTCTAATTGTTAAAGATGAGAAAGTGTTTGACCTGTACCTGTTGGAGAAGGGGAGTGTTCAACGGTTGACTAGAAATCGGTTCAGAGTTTTCTGCAACCAAGAAAAGTCAATTTTGGACACAAGGAAATTTGATGTTTACCTATACAAACGTGGTAAAGTAAAGCAATATTTTTGTGAATAAAAAAAGAGTAGATTGAACTACTCTTTTTTATTTTAACGATAATTATCTAGTTCTTGTTCAAGGTGAGAAATTTGTTCTTGTAAATCTCTGTTTTCCTCTTCAAAGTTTTCAATCCGAGCTTCAAGTTCAGTGATTTGAGATTCAAACTCATTTCTCTCTTCTCCAAATTCTTCACTTCGAGCATCTGAAGCTGATTGATAACCAGAATCATACTGTTCTTTAGAAAATTCCTCTATCTCAGTGTTGTCTAATTTACCACTGAAACTATCCAAGTAAATTTCCAATAGATTCTTGTAAGCAAGAACCTTTCCCGAAATTGTTATATTCCATTTATCTGGTAAGTTAGAAATTTTTTCAATATCTTCGTGATGTTGATAACCATCTCCAAGAAAACGATTGGTTTCAACCAAATCATCTCCTTCACCAAAATAAATCATTTTTGTACAGTATTTAGAATATAAAATATTGGTTAATTTCAGACGTGGATAGTAGAGTGATACTGATGGCAATCCTTTTTCAAGAAGACCTGCTAAACATTTCAACAAAAATTCTTGTTCAAAACTGAACGGTTTTGTACCTTCTGAGATACTTGTTTTGATTTTATGAAGAGTTGCCTTAATTCTTCCCTCTTCTAAACTGTTTAGTTTCATCAATACTTTCTTCACTTCTGGAATAATTCCAGATAGGGGAAGTAAGGTTGTAACAATTTCAGATTTGAGAATTTGGTCACTTGTGACTAAATCTTGACCATTTTGGGGGTGGTATTCAATTTCATCCATCATCATCTGAACCCAATTTTCAACCAACTTCTTATCATCTTGAAAGAGATAAAAGTAGAGTAAGAATTGTTCTTTTTCTTCAGACCACTTACTATCATTTTCTTCAGACCACTTACTATCAAACTGATTACTTCCCTTAGAAGACATTCCAAATAAGTTCCCAATTACCTTTTTTCCCACTTCAAAAACATCTACGTCAGCAACCCCCTCCTGAAACAATTCCAGTAGGAGTGGTGAAATACCTTTGAGTGATGAATCCACAATTAATTGGTTGTAGAATGGTGAAAGGTTCGTCAACTTTTCTGTAATCATCTTTTTGTTAGAATCATAACTAGTATAAAATTTGGTTTTAGACAAATAAAATAGGTTTTCTACCTTTGCATTATCAATAATGCGTTTTAAAACAGCAGGTGAATCTAGACCAAGTAAGCCAACAAATATTGGGATAGCTTTTAGTGGGTGAATTCTTTTTAACTCACTAATAGTTTCCTTTTGATAAGTGGAATCATTAAAGTACACAATTGGAAGTCTTTCCACCAAATAACTTTTCGTTTCAATTTGGAAAAAGTTTTTCTTTACCAGGTCATAAAAAACAAAGTGTAAACTTCCATACATCATCTTTGACTCTTCTAATTCCTTTAGAGCTACCTCTGAGTTCTTAATTTCTTCTTCTGAAAATTTTTTCAGTCTTTCAAATAACTGATTAACAATTTCAGTTTGAATTTCTAATGTAATATTTCTTTTGAAATTCGTAATCATAATTTTTTCCTTCTTTCTTTGTAAGTTAATCTCACTTACAATTTATTTTTAAAAATTATAAAAGGAGCTGAATTTTCAGCTCCTTTATTTAGAAAACCAAAGAAGTAATTTAAGTGACTTGCTTCTGATTAAACTCATCAAATTATGTTCTTTCAGAAAAGATAAAACATCGTTATCCATCAACCTCAAAACTTTCCTCTTTTCTGAGAAACTCGTTTTATGAAAAAGAACTTTCATAATGATTTTAATTTCCTCTTCTGTAATTGTTTCAGACAGGAATCTTTCCTTCACATCACGAGTAATTTTGTTAATTAAAAACTTTTCATTAATTTTTAGTTTATTAAAGGTTGGATTTTGAAGAATGATATAAAGTGAATCTAAGGATAATAAATTGGTATCTAGTAGTTTCAAGAGTGAATTAGAATTAATTTCTCTTCTGTCCATTAGTTCTAAACAGGTTCTAATTGTAAATTCAGTTAGTTCCTCTTTATCAGTTACAGAAAGGTGGTTGAAATCATAAAATGCAATGAGGTCATAAGCAAACCAGTGAGTTTTGTAGTAGGGACTTTCACTCAATGTTAAAAAACATTCAATTTGTCTTACGATTTCTTTTTTTAATTCCTTCAGGATTTTTTGTGAAATGGTAGTTTTGCTTTTTTGAATTTCTACTTCAGAAAGATGAAATCCTTTTAACTCAAGACCTATAAAATCATTTTTAGGTGTCTTTAACAAACTTTCCTTAATATTCAACTCTAGGGTTTTAATTTTATCTTTAAAAGATTCAATTTGTTTGTCAACATTATTTTCCCATTCATAAACAAAATAGTAGGGAATATCTGCTTCAATAATTACATCATCAAATAACTTACAATAGTATTTGTTGTTTTCTGTAATTTTTCCTTTAGGAAATATAGAGTTGTAAATATCTAGATGTTTGGATTTAACAATAAACCTATCTTCTGAGTAAGAATAGACTAATTGAAATAGGATACCACCTAAAGTTTCAAGCTCACCAAACCCACCAATTTCTTTTTCAATAATTCTCACCCATTCTGTATCAATTTCAGGGTTAAGATTTGCAACTCTTTCCTTCAACTTTTCCAGAATAAACATCTCTTCAGAAATCCTTGGAATATATCTACTTTGGTTAGTGCTACTTGTAATCAAGGTTCCTTCTTCCTTTCTTTATTTTTGTAAATTATAAAAAGGAACTGAATGTTGTCAGCTCCTTTATTTAGACAACCAAAGAAGTAATTTAAGTAACTTACTTTTTGAGGTATCTATTAAATTATTTTCTTTGAGGAAAGATAAGACTTCTTTGTCAATTAAACTTAGGAGATTTATTTTTTCAAAGAAACTTGTTTTGTGAAAAATGGTATTCGTAATCATTTTGATTTCCTCGTCTGAAATTGTTTCAGTTAGGAGCCTCTCCTTCAAATCACGAGTTATTTTGTTAATCAAAAATTCTTCATTGTATATTAGTTTTTCAAAAACTTTTTGTTGAAGTAGGAGGTAAATTGATTCAACAGATAGCAAGTTGGTATCTAATAACTTCTGTAATGAGCCTGAATAAACTTCCCTTCCATTCATTATTTCTAAACAAATCCTGATTATAAAATCAGTCAACCTCTCTCTATCAGTTTCAGAGAGGAAGGAAAAATCATAAGAAGTAATAAGGTAATAAACAAACCGATGAGTTTGAAAGTTGTTTTCATTCAAACTAAAAATAGCTCTAATTTGTTCCTCAATTTGTTCTTTTAAGACTCTTAAAATTTCTTGTTTGGTATAACTGTCAGCCTTCTGAAGTTCCACTCCAGAAAAACGAAAATCTGTCAAGTCCCATCTTTCCAGTTCTTTCTCAGAAGGTACCTTCAACAAATCATCCTTAATATACATTTCAGATAATTTTATGTTACTTGTGAAGAACTCAAGTTGTTTCTCATTATCAATTCTCCATTCAAAGGCAACATAATAAGGAACTTTTGGGTCAATAATCACATCATCAAATAACTTACAATAATATCTGTTGTTTTCTGTAACTTCTTCTTTCTGAACCCAAGAGTCATAATTATCTGGATATTTAGATTTAACAATAAATCTATCTTCTGAGTACGAATAAACTAATTGAAAATGAAAATTCCATATTAAAAGTTTGGACTTACCAAGTTCTTTTTCTAAAATATTTATCCACTCTGTATCAATTTCAGGATTGAGATTTTTTACTCTTTCTTTCATTTTTTCCAGAATAAATATTTTCTCGGAAAGTCCTGGGATATATTTGCTTTGGTTGTTACTTGTAATCAATATTTTTCCTTCTTCCTTTCTTTATTTTTGTAAATTATAAAAAAAGGAGTTGAAGAATCAACCCCGATTTACTAAGATAATATTGTTGTTCACTTTAAAGAAATCATCTTTTTGAAGAGTAGAAAAGTCAAATGGGCTTTCTTTCAACAACATTTCTTTTTTGTTGTAGTTTCCCAAGTAAGATAACTCTGGAAAATTGTTTGTTAACAAATTAACAAGTTGAGTGAAGTTTTCTTCCCCCACTTCTGAAGCTGTTTCAGACGCTAAGATATAAATGTTATCTTGATTGTTTTCAAATTCTTTGAAATCATCTTTTACATCAATTCGTCCTTTCTTGAAAAAACGATTTAATGTTGGAGCTGGGTCTGAAAATAGTTTCAAATCCTTCACTCTTAATTTCTTAGGATTTATCATTTTGAGATTGAAGTAGAAATACTTATTTACATTCAATAATAAGTTCTCATCAGTCTTATTCAAAAATTCAGACAGTTTCTTATTATCAAGTTTTTTCAAAATATCAAGAACCTGATTTACAAAATCCACCTCTGTAATTGTTCCAGCAGAGAAATCTTCCTGTAACAGATTCAGAAGGGTGATTGGAAAATCAACATCTGTAAATTCAAATGAAATTTTATTGTACTTACTTTGTAACTTAGACATTAAATTGTTTTTTAAAGTCACAATTTCTTGGTCAGAAAAGTTATTAGTTATTTTTAAAAACGATAGACCCTTGGAATTTAATGTTCGATAATATCCATCTCTAAAAATAACCTCAACAGTTTCATCTGAAGTGAGGAAGTTAAATAATTTCTCCTTAAAATCAAAACATTCAAGTGATGTTAAATTTTTACTGAAACAAATTTGTGAATAAGAATATGCCTCAGAGACCATTATACTGAACTCGTGAAGAAAAATCTTCAGTGTTTCTGAAACAACTTCATTCCACTGTTCTGTATCTGCTCCAGACTGGGACATTTCTTTTGTGGAGATATAGAAATCTGGAACCTTAGTCCCAAACCCCATAAAACCTCTGGTCAATTTCTTTTTGCTATCAGACACTAATTTGTTATAAAAAGTTTGTAACTTCTTTTTTAACTTTCCAGTATCATTAAATTCATCATAATAGAAACGTTTTGCTTCCATTTCTGTTAGATAAAACAATGCTACATCATCAAACAGGGAACAAAACATTTTATCATTCAACTTTCCATTTTTATAATCATCTATATTTTCTTGTTGCACATACTTGAATTTTATTCCAAACTCATCATACTTGTAAGAATAAGTGAGACACAGACGATTCAATTTGTGTTTTATAAAAGTATAGCCTTCCTGTTGAAGCCACTTGAAGACCTCCAGATTTAATTTAGGTTCTTCTTGATTTAACAAATCACCAAACTTCTGAATCACAGTGTTACGTTCACTGTGACCAGGCATATATTTTTGATTAGTAGTAATCACAAGTATCCTTCTTTCCAGTGACTCTTAGTCACATTTATTTTTCTAAATTATAAAAAGGAAGAATTACTTCTCCCTTTTTACTAAAATAACATTATCATTCAGTTGAATAAATTCACCAACCTCCATTTCTGAAAATGTTTCAGCAGAGGATTGAACAAATTTCTCTTCAGTCAAATAAGACTCCAAATATTTAAAGTTTGGAAAAATACTTGCCATAGATGTCAGAAACTTTTCTAGTTGTAACTCATTCACTTGAGTCCCTTTCTTCTCAATTAAAGTGAGACTTGTAGTACTATTTATAACATCAGGAAAATATTTTGTTAAATCAAATTTCCCTTTATTTTCAATATTCTTCATTATGTTGATTGGACTGAAAAATAATTTCAATTGTGAATCTGACTTTTCCTTGAATGTTTTTACATTGAATAAAAAGTATTCTTGGATGAAATCAATCAATTCTTGGTTTTCAGAATTTAAAAGATTTGAAATAGCTTTTGGAGTAAGAATTGTTAAAGATTCTGAAAGTGATTTAACCAATTCCTCCTCTGTAATAACTCCAGTTGTGTAATTCTCCTGTAACTGTTTCAGGTGGGAGAAATACAATTTAGAGTTTTGACCAATTTCAATTTTTTCTATTTTCAATAAATCTGAAAAATATTCAGAGATATATTTTTGAGGAATGTTGTAGAAGTCTTGAAGAAGCTCTAAACTTCTTGTGTGTGTTTGTAGTCCAAAAACATCATTAGTTTTTTTATACAAAAACTTTTTACGAACATCTTCTAACATTCTTTTCTGAATATCACTAAATTGTGGGTGAGTTGTGTTTGGGCTTACCAGAATATCCATTCTTTGCCAAAAACTATTCGTTTTATAAAATATTTCTTTGAAGTTATATCTGAAAAATCTCAAATACAACCCAACAACCTCTTCCCACTGTTCACTTGTTGCACCACAATTTTCCATCTCCATTGTGGAGATTTTTAAACTGTGAACCTTTGAACCAAATTTATTAGAACCAGTCATTAATTGTTTTTTAACATTTTTAATATAGGTATTATAAAGTTTTCTCAACCTATCCTTCAATAATTCAGAAGTCATTTGACCGCTATAAAACAATTCACAATCCCTTTTAGGAACTTGCATTATTGATACATCATCAAATAGAGATGCGTAATGTTTGGAGTCAGATTCCAGATTCAACTTACCATCAGCTTGAATATAGCCTGCTTTATAGGCATAAAGAAATTTAATTCCAAATTCATCTTTACTGTAAGAATAAGTCAAATAAAGTTGGTTTAAAGACAACTTATCTCTTTTACTTTTGAGAACTTCAAAAATGTCAGATTGAATTTTTGGTTCATCTTGATTAATCAGTTCTTCAAAACGACTAGAGATAAAAATTTGTTCACTCTGACCAGGGATGTATTGTTTGGTGTTTGAACCAATCATTTATTCCTTCTTTCTAGTGACACTAAGTCACAATTTATTTTTGTAAATTATAAAAAGGAAGAACTGCCTCTTCCTCCTTGTTATTTATCAAACAATGTTCGTTGAATGATTTTGTATTTTGTTTTGTTGATACGTTCAACATCAAAAGAATCAACATTATATTTCTTAACATCTTCATCAGAAATATATCGTTTGTCAATTTGAATTTTTGGATTATCCCCTCTGGAACTGTTCAAGTTAGAGATTTCTCCTCCTTCAATAGTTACAGTCTGGGAGTGATTATTCTTATCCAAATAAGTGACTTTAATCTTTCTAGGAGTAGATGAATTGTAATTTTCTTCTACTTCTAATTCTTGAATGGAATAAATCACTGTTTCTTGTTTGATAATTGATTTTTCAGCTTTTCTCAAAGTCTCTACTTTGTGATTGAAAGTCATACAACAAAAAATAATCACAATAAATGAGATTACATTTATTGTAGCTAAAATTAGTTTAGTAGTTGAGTTGTTATACTTTCTGGACTTGTAATGTTGTCTGTTGGCAAATTGCCAAAAAAGACATCCTGAACCAAAAGTAATAAGAAATACTATCCCAAAAAATGATGTTAGAGCCAAATGAAAAATGACTTGATTTATCATTACTAACCAAAAGATAATCAAAAATGCAACAATTGTTGCTATACTAAAAATTAGCTCAAAAGTATCATCAGATACATTAGTTTTATTATTCATAAAATCCTTCTTTCTTGTAGAGTTAAATCTGCTTTTTATTTTTCTGAATTATACAAAGAACTTGAAAAATGTGATATAATAAGAAGGAAAGAAATAAAATGGAGGTTCACAATTGGACAACAAAAAGAAAATCGCTTTAGTATCCCTTTTTTCTGTACTTGTTTTAGGGGGTGGTGGTGTAGCAGCCTGGATGGTAACTCACCCTTCTGGAACTGAAAGAGCAAAGGAACTTTCTGTCTCTAAGAAAACAGAGAGTAGTAGCAATGTTGAATTCATTGAAAGTTCTGAAGAGGACTCTGAAACAGATTCAGATGAGAAGACCTCTTCTTCAGAAAGTAAAGATAAGAAAGATAGTAAGGACAAGACTGATAAAAAGTCTGACAAAAAGGATAAGAAAGACAAGAAAGATGAAAAGGGTGACAAGAAAGACACCAATTCTATTTCTGAATCTCGAATTGCCAATAAAAAAGAGGATGGAAGTAACCCAATCGCTCCAATTACTCAAGTCCTTGACTTAGTTTCTAATAAGAAAGAAGATAACAAGTCAGCTAAAGGGGCAAACAGTATTAACAAAAACAATGAGCAAGATGAAGAAGTCAAACGTCTGGCTGAATTGGAAGCAAAACGGAACGCCAACAAGGTTCTTGAAAATCAGGCTTCCAAAATTGTAGACAACACAATTACTGTTCCTTCTCCAGTTACCCCAGTTGAGGAGCCAGTTGTACCATTCGTACCTGAGACTTCAAAACCAGTTGAGACACCAACCCCTACTCCTGAACCAGCTCCAGTAGTACCTACCCCAGCTCCAACTGTTCCAGAGGTGACACAACCCACTCCTGAAACTCCTAAAGTAGAAACTCCTCCAGCTCCAATTGTTCCAGCACCAACTCCTGCTCCAACAGTTCCAGAAGTGAAGGAAGAACAAAATGTAGTAACTGAAATTCATACTCAGGCAGAATTAGACCTCTACCTCAAGAGAACAGGTAAGGATTTTGCTGGTGATGTAGTTACCTTTCTACCAATTGAGAATTTGACTTTCCCTAAAGATACTTACAAAATTTCTGAGGGTAAGGCAGTTTGGAATTTCCCAGCGAATCCAACAGGGGCAGATATTGACTTGAATGGCTCAACTTTCCAAATTCAAAATGGAACAAGTTTTGAATGGAATACTAGTGGGAACCACGGTAAGGATACTGATTACCTTGAAATCAAAAATGCAACAATCAACGGTAGCGTGATGGAGACAACTGAAGAATCTGGTGAGGTAAAGCCAACTTATGGTCCTCATCAAGGAAACTTCATCTCAACTAACGTTCACTCAAGTAAGGTAACGTATTCAAATCTAACAATCAATAACGCTCAACCTTCCAACTCTCACCTCTTTAACGTGATTGGTAGTCACAACTTACGATTCAACCAACTAACCCTTGCTGGTTTCGGTGGTGAGGAGTTGACACCTGCAAATCTTGAAAAGCGTTACAAGGCAAATCCAAACACAGTACGTTCTGAAGCAATTTACTTCGCTCCAGCAACAGAAGGTCAATTTATCAAAACTGGCATCTTTGAAAAAGAAGAGTTTGACGCTTCTCGTTCTTACTCTGTAGCAGTTTCAGATGTGACACTTAGTGACTATTCTGGATTTACTGGTCACGATTTAGCAACTGGAAATACAACTAATAAGGTGGTACGAAATTACAGTGCTAGTCTTGGCAGTTCCTACCAAGGAGATGTTGGTAAATCTTATGAGTACATCGGTTTCAATAACATCACCTTTAAGAATCCACTAACTTACGTGGATACTAAAAAGGAAAGTGCTATTCGAGCTTACCCAATTCACTTCACTAGTGTGAAAGAAACGGATAATATCTCTGCTAACGGTGTAACTTATCTTGGTAAGAACATTGTAGATGGCACCAATTCTGGAATTGTTGTAGATTACACAGTCGGCTGGACACGATTGAATTTTAACAATCTTCCGCCTACAATTCCAACCACAACTGCAACTAATTCAGACAAGTAAAACAAACCTGTAACAAGTCCAGGAGTGGGATTTCCCACCTCTGGATTTGTTTTAGGGAAAGATAATTCTGGAACTGTTAGAGGATGTGATTTAACTGAAACAGTTACAGAGAGATGAAAAAAAGGGGAAGAACATTTCAGAGTTCTTCTCTTTTATAATTTAAGAAAAATAATGTGACTGAAATAGTTACAGGAAAGAAGGTATTATGAAATACAAAAATGCTAATGTTTTTTGGTTTGAGAACACTGATTGTGTTGTTGTGCAAGGTTCCACAAAGGAACTGTTGGGTTTTCTAGAAGAATTCTTCACTGGTGATATGGAAGAAATTTATGAAGAAGTTCCCAAACAGGAAATCATTGATGAGTATGACCCAGATGATTTTGGTGAGCTTTTGGAGGATTTCTATATCTCACTTCTACCTCACAATTTGATGGTTTGTGAAAATGTGGATGAAAACCTCAATCTTGAAAAGATGAAAGAGGCAGGTATCATTTATTCAGGCATTGATGAGTTTTTGAAAGAGTTTGTGGTCGTTTCCTTTGAAGAGGAATATGAATGCAAACTTTGCAAGAAAGCAATTGAAGAAAATGACTTAACAGTTCTTACTGAATTGCAAGGTTCTTACTGTTACATCTTTCCTGAAGATTATGTCTTCAAGGATGGAACAATGTTTGCAGACCTTTTATACAGTTTGAAAGTTACACCTATGCCTGATGCGGAAGATTTCTTCTGTATTGAAGGCACTCAAGAAGAACTTGACTTCTTAAAGAAAGTTGGTAAAATTTATTGTGGTACAAAAGAGTTTTATGTTTTATAAGACTCTTTCTTTTTTATAATTTAAGAAAAATAAAGAGTGATAAATTGTATCACTAGAAAGAAGGAAAAATGAAAACAATTGAAATTGAAAACTTGTTTTACAACATTAACAGGTTAACTCAAGAAGTGGAAGCTGAAGATGTTTCAGTATCTCTCACAACAACCTTTTCAAAGAAATTGGATTTCTACAATCAGAAAGACAATCTTTTTGATATTATTGAAGAACGACTTTCTCTTTTTGAAAGACTTAAATATTTGGAGGAAAGTGGTAAGATTCAAAAATTGGAAATCACTCATCAAGTGGAAAAATACGTTCTCTTTCTGAAACAGTTACAGAAGTTTAATAGCAAGTATCTTGATGGAACAAATTTGTTGGCTTCTGGTGAACTTCTTGAAGGAGAAGGTTTTAAGAACTTTTGTGACGAACAAGAAGGGAGTTATTAATGATTACTTCTGAAAAACTGAATTTAGAAAAGTACGTTGATGGTCTCCTGACTAAAGTTGTTACAGAGTTGGAAGAACAAGTTGTGAAACTTAGAGAACCAAAATCTAAGGAAGATTACCTTATCCTTACTTATTTGATTAAGGAAGAAGAGTTTGAACTGATTCCCAAATCAACAATTGGACAACAATTCAAACCAGAAGAAAATCTTCTGAATCTTAACTTGATTCCCTTGTTCTTAGTGTTGAACCAAAATATCAATGGTCAACATAAGGTTGAGATGATTGATGGTAAGGAAAAAGAAATCAAGATTTTGTCTCAAGAAACAAAACAAGAAATAATCAAACAAATGAAGCAGGCAATGTTGTTAGATGATACTACAAAACCTGAATCATCTGTATTTGGTGCAGAAAAGTATCTTGGTTTTGATTTTAAGTCTCTCTTAACCAGAGATTCTAATTTGTTCAAATCATTTACCAAAGACCTCTCACATTACTGTTACAATAAAAGTAAACGTGAAAAGATTTGCAGTCTATTTAATCACAAGGATACTTATCACAGCACTCTTCTGAATCTGTTACAGGAAGAAATTCTTGGAAATGGAATTGGGAAAGAAGTTGGTGACATTACTAGTTGTTGTTCTCTTGAACTTGTCTTCAGTAAGGATAAAAATAACAACATTTTTCTATCTCAACTTTTTGAGGAAGAAGTTGTAAATCAACTTATTGAAAATTATTATCAAGAGATTAAAAATGATAAGTGCGCAATTGAACGTTTTTATGGAATCATTTCTGATTTGAGTATTTGGGATGAACATTATTCTGAAATTAAAAATCTTTACAAAAATAAAGATGGAAAGTTTCATATTCATCAATATACTGTAATGACTTCTCTTAAGAAGCTACTTATTGATAAACTTCTGAAAGAGAAAGAACCACTTATCATTTCTACCAGTGAGTTTCAAGAAGTTGTTCCTTATCTTGAACTGTTAGAGAAACATCAAAACTTGACTGTAGCAGTTACAGCAGATGAGTTCTTTGATGAGAAAGATAAGTATTTTCTTCCTAAAAGAATTAATTATTTTTATCAAGAGGTAAGAAACAACAATCTTTACTGTCCTGTACTTCTTACAGAAGAGGAGAGGAAGGAATTGATTGAGAATTATCAGTTGTACAAAGATAACTCTCGATTTGAAATTGCTGAACCTTGGAAAGATATTTTGGACCTATTGGTTTCTTATCACGAATTTTTTGAGGTTGAATTTGATACTCCATTTCATCCTGAAACTGTTTTAGAAGAAAGTTTTCACATTTCTTGTTCAGAAGGGAGATGGTGCCAAATGCCCTACTAAAACAAAAGGACTTTTAATGAGTCCTTTTTATAATTTAGAAAAAAATTACAACCAATTAGGTTACTAGAAAGAAGAACACTATTGATTTATTTAAAGAATACAGAACAAGTTGATTATATCAACCAATTGTTTCAATTAGCTGCAAAACATTTCCAGGAAGGAAGAGTCAAGGTATCTAATGAAGCTTACTATTCCTCAAATTGGGAAAAGTTTATTTTAATCTATTTTATCAAGACAGATAGTTTTGAGTTGGTTCCTGAAAATGAAATTAAAAAACGGTTTTATCTTGCTAACTTAAAAATTGCTTTGAATGAAATTCCACTTTGTCGTATTTTCCGATTTACCTCATTAGATGATTGGGTTGAATCAAACAAGAAATTTAATGAAGGTTGTCTTGAACGACTTAAAAGAATTATTTCAGACCCAACATCAACAAATATTGTGGTTTCTGAATACTTAGGATTTGATTCAAAACTTAAAAAGTATTTATATTTATCTGCTTTTCTTAAAAGTTGTTTTAAGTTGTTTGAGAAGGATGAAAATCTTAATATTTTTGAATACTTGGATTTTGAAAACCCTCTTCACAAATCTACTTTTGGTTATATCAAGAAAATGATTGAAAAAGATGGACTGAAAGGGTTGGACGAAATCTTACCACCATTTTATTTTGGGAAATATTTCTTCCGTAACGAAGATAATGGTGGTTTGATGAACTATCTTTTCTCCAAAGAAGAAGTAAATCAGTTGTTGGAAGATTACTATCAAGTTATCAAGAATGATAAATCATTACTTGGAAAAATCTACAACTACACCCATTCTTACCAAATTTGGAAAGACCATTCTCAAGAGATTTTAGAAACACACGTGAAAGACTTTGAAAGTTTACAACATAATTTCAAAATATTATCACGTTCTAATTTTCCAAAATTCAACAGTTTTATTACATCCCTCCTTTTGGAACAAGGGAAGAAAGTAACTGTTGAAGTGACAGAGTTTCAGGATGTACTCCCTTATCTAGAACTGTTAGAGAATAAAAATCTAGCTGTAACTGTTTCAGGAAATGAAACAATTCTAGATGAGATAGGTGATGATTCTTACATTGATTTTGGTGAGGTAAATTATTTCCATCAGTCAGTTGCAACAAATAATTTGTTTGTACCTGTATCGATTCCAGAGATGGATATTTCTCAGATGGTTGAACAATACAAATTGTATCAAAATTATTCTAACTTACAAATTTCTGATTTCTGGAGAGATGTCTTAAATTTGTTAGTTTCTTACAGTGAATTTTCTAACAGTGAGTTTGAACAACTTCCAAAAGTTAGAAAGGAGATTAAGAAACTTTTTCAACAAAATCATTTTGAACACATTGAGTGTCTTAGACCCCATTAAAAGAAAAGGGCTTTTTTACAAGTCCTTTTTATAATTTAGAAAAATAACAATTTGCAGAATTTAATCTGCTAGAAAGAAGGAATATCATTGATTAAAACAAGTTCAAAAATACTTTACTCAATGTTGATAAAAGAATTTCAAGAAGTTTTAATTCACTCTCTAAACACCAATTTTGAAAATATGGAGATAGGAACTCAAATTTCTCATCACACAAAATTTGTTCAAATTTACTTTGACTACAATGAGAAGAAAATTTTGGTTGGTGACCGTGACCCTAGTAAAATATCTTTAGATTTTACCTTATATTCTCATCCATTTTTTAAGGTAAGTGGTTTTTTCTTAGATAATACTGTAACTAAAGAAAAAATTATTCAACTATTGAAAAAATCAATTTTGGAGGATGTTGTTTTCTTAGATTACTTTGAAGAAAAAACTCATAAATTGAAATTGACCTCATTGTATGAAAATCTAACCAGCCCAACAGAACTTTCACCACTTCTAAAATTGTTGATAGAGACCTTGCCACACGATGAACAAGGTTCTGCAATATTTTTGAAATCCTTAAGGGCTAGAGGTCAAATTGAATATCTGTTTGGTAAAAATTCTGAAGAAAATGAAGTTATTCATTATATTCGAGAAATTGCTTGGGAACAAATATTGAATGAACAAAAGAAAGATTTAAATAGATGGCTATCAAATATTAGTTACTATAAGATTCTTTCTTATAAACACATCTATAAAATACTACTTTGCCTCACCCACTATTCTGAAACTATTAAAGGAACAGAACTGTATAAAGAGGTTCTTGAATTGTTCAAACAATTTACTTTTGGAACTTTGAAGTTTCAAAGGGATAAAGAAATAACAACAGTCTTTTGTAGTGAGAAAATTCTAGAAGAACTTTTAAGTTACATTCACAGTTATGGTTCAATTGGTTTTGAAGAATTTTGGCAGTTACTTTCTGAAACTGTTGGAGAGAGGTTTGAAGTAGAACTCACAATTTTATCAGGAGATTCTCTAGTGAAAAATGTCACAAAACAATCTTACAATGAACCAGAATATTGTCCAGAGATTACTCTCCTCCCTCTGAAACAGTTACAGAGTTGGAAATTTGTCAAACTCAAATTGAGTGAGAATTTTGAAAAAGAATTGACCAACAATTTTCCAATCAATAATTCTCAATATCATTCTGTATCTGAAAGTTTAACAATTCAATGTACTCTAAAACAAATTATTGATTTGTTTCCAACAGAGGTTTCTGAAAAGGTCAAAGAATATTATCAACTAATGACTCAGGTTTATCAGTTTAGTAAGATTCCAGACTTCTCAGAATTTATTGTAAAAGATGTAGATTAATATCTACGTCTTTTTTATAATTTAAAAAAATAAATTGTAACCAAGAGGTTACTAGAAAGAAGGAAGTAAATGATTGGAGAAAATTACAAAAAGACTCCAAAAGATGTGATGATTGAAAAGTTAGCCTCTGCTGAAACAATTGCAGATGAGGGGGTCAATTCTCTTTTTGACTTGATTATGAAGGAAATTGATTCTTGGTTGATGAAGGATGGTTGTCCTGAGAATGATAAGGTTCAAGAATGGTTGAAGAGAAAGATGTTTGCAAAAAATGTAAATATCTACTACAACTTTGAGAAAGGCTCTTTAACAACTGAACCTGTTCCAGATGGAACTTATTTGTTAGGAAAAGAATATCTTAACAAAATGAAAAACTGCAAACAATTCCTTGGAAGTTTTTCTAGTGAATTGAAAGATATTGGTGGCGGAGTACATAGACTTAATTTCAAAGTAGATGAATTGAAGTTGAAAGACTTTATCAAATCCAGAATGGTGACACTGGCAAAGACTGTTGCTAAGAAAATCATTCTGTTGTCTAGCGAAGAATTGGCTCCAAAAGAATTTTCAGAAAGTTTTGATGGGATTACAAGTTTTCAATTTTTATCTGAAAATGAATTGTTGAAATATTTTGGTTCTATCTTTTTTACAAGAGATGTTTGTAGAAAAGACTATCTTGATGATACATCAACTCTCTCACAATTCTTCAGTAGGGTTGAGAACAATCAGTCTTCTCCTTATCAAAAATATTTGACCATTTATCAAAAGTTACTTTCTATTTTTGAGGAAAGTTTTGAAGTTGATACTAGCACTTATTACTTTGATGGATTTTCTCTATCAGATAAATGCAAAGAATTACTGGTTCCTAAAACTAATCATTTTTTGTACCTTTTCAATTTTCTTCCTGGTTCAACTTATAAGAAACTTTTTAATAAAACTATTGGTGGTTTATTTGATGAGAATAATCAAGTAATTTCTTTTACTAAACTTGCTGATTCTCTCAAAAGAATTTATAAGGCAATAAACTTTTTTCCTTTTGATGAACAGTATTGTAAACTAATTTGGGAAGTTGCCTTCCAACCTTTTGAATACAAGGAATATAAGGATAGTTTTGTTACAAGTCTAGCAGAATTTTGTCCAAGTGAAATTCTTGATATTAAATTTAGAATTTTTAGTAAAGGAATTGATTTGTCAACTCCAACAATTGATTTTGATTTCATTAAGGTATTAGACTCAGATGGTTTTTCTTCCCTTCAAAAGAACAAAGTTGATTTTAATAAATACTACAAGAGTTCTTACTATTTTCGTTTTGTGAATGACAATATTTTGTTAGAATATGAAAATACTGAAAACTACAACTCTAGATTTTTAAAAGGTATTGATAAATTCAATTTAAAACTTGATATGCCAGTGGACTTTTTTGTAAGTGATGGCTTACTTGAAAATTCCATTACTGGCAATAATTTCCCCACCCTCCTGAAATTAATTCAGGAGAGGGTTGATAAATTGTACGTTAAAGAATAACAAATTGGTCAATACCAATTAGCCCTTCAAATGTTACAGGCTGGATTATTGAATACCTTTGTAAGTCAAAGTAAAATTGAACGTTCAATTAATTTGCTGGAAACTATTCTTGAAAAATCATCACAAACAAAAAAGGACTCGTAAAGAGTCCTTTTTATAATTTAGAAAAATAAATTAAGTAACCAACTAGGTTACTAGAAAGAAGGAAAAATTGATTACAAGTAATCTCACAAACAAAGATAATCTATTGTTGTCTGAAAAAATTAAATTATTTTATAATAAAGTTTGTGGAGAGTTAGCACAAACAAAAGATTCAGATATTGAGAATATCCTCATTCAAAACAATGATGGGGATTCTAAAACAATGAATTTTGAGGAAGACTATATCATCTCACCTCTACATTTTAAATTGGTTGGTGAATTTGACGAAAGTGGTCAGATTAAATTTACTCGAATTTTTACTCAAGCTGCTAGTCAATATCGTCCTTATCAAAAATATGGTTCACAATTTCCAGTCTTCACCTTCATTCACTCTGAGTTGGAAATGTTGAGGGAGAAATTTCGAGGAGTTACTAAATTGGAGCTATCTAAACAACTTCAAGAAATTACTCTAGAAGTTTTGAAGGAACGTGTTGTTGGTGGATTTGCTCACAATCTATTCGGGCAAGAATTGGTTGAAGATTATGGACTTTATTGTTTAAATGAAAGTGATAATCAAGATGCGAAAGAATACCTTGTTAAATACTGTTTGTTTTTGAAGAACAAAAAAGTTTTCTCATCAAAAAAGTTTTCTCATCAAAAACAATTTTTAATCAACCTGAAGATAATCCGTTTACTGATTTGCTGAAAGAATGTTATTCAGAAAATTATTATAACCTAGATTTCTTCAAATATGTTCTGATAGAAAATACTCTTGCTGAAACAGTTTCCAGATTTAACTCTATGGTTTATTTATACAAACCTGAAGAACTCACGATTCAGGTGAAGCCAATTTTTGACCTTGTTAACAATGAACTTCAGAACCACCAACTCTGTATCAGGTACAGTGAGGGAATCTTCTCTGAATTTATTACACAAAAGTATATTATTGATGTACTTAAAAAAGAAAAAATTTACAGTCAAAACAATTTGGATTTGGATAAGTTGTACTTTTTTATTTCAAAAAATCCAACTTTATTAAACCAAGTAAAAGTAAGTTTAGAAATTGAACGAACTAACAAAACCTACATTCACAACACAAAAATTCTGAAGTTAGTATTACATTATATTGAATTGATTAAGGAAGAAAATCCAGAATTGAAATTAATTTTTTCTCTTTACAATTTGAAACAAAATATGTGGGATTTTGATTTGAAAATCAGTAAGGTTTATCTGTCTGGAATTTTAGCAGCAGGTAATAAAGTTGAGATAAACAACAGTCTTGAAGTTGAAGGTTCCTCGTTTAAAGAACCAAACGAGTTTTGGAACCATCATTCTCAAGAACTGGAGGATAAATTGAAGACCTTGAACGCTTACAAAAACCTTCCCTCTGTAACATTTACAGAAGGAGCAGAACACTGTCTTAAACTGTTTGAGATGCAAATTCAATATCTAAAATTATTACAGAAAGGGGAGTGAAAACTTCCCTTTTATAATTTAAGAAAAATTGTGAGGGAACTCACTTAGAAAGAAGGTTCATTTTGATTACTAAAAGTAATTCAAATCCACTCCTCAAAAAATGGATTGAATTTTATCAGAAACTCATTTTAGAATTAGAAAAAACTGATTGTTCCACTTGGGATGAAATCAATCACTATCTTGATGAAAATGATGGTTATGATTGGAATGATAGAACTTGGTCTAGGTATTTGGATAATAGTAGAAATTACAAGCCATTTCAATTAACTGCTGAAATTGATTCAGAAGGGAGGGTATTGTTCTTTAGGGGAATAACTCACAGACTATATGGTACTGGTTGTGATTCCGTCATTGAAAATTTTGGAAACACCATTCCACTTGCTAAAATTATCCTAACTGAAACTGATTTGGATACAAATCAATCTATTTTAGAAATTGTGAAGGAGAAATTTGTTTCTGAAAAATTGTTTGAGAGTCTCGAATATTATGGTATCCAACTCAAAAATGGACAATTGAAGTTTGCAGAAAGATTACCTGATTGGCAAGAAAATATTTTTAATTTGGAAACAATTCCCTCAGAGCAGGAAAGAAAGATTTCTGAGTTTTCTGAACTCTTGAAGGAGACTTATCTGGAATGTCTGAAGGACAAGAAACAGGCAGAACAATTTGCTTACCACTTTCCAATGTTACAAAATGGAATAGAATTTATTTTATCAAATTATTAGAGGACGATTTGTCCTCTTTTATAATTTACAAAAATAAAGAAAGGAAGAAGGAGTCTTGATTCAATCAAATCAATTGAGTCTTACTAATGAATGGACTCAATTTTATCACAAAATTTATCTAGCTTTTTTAGAAAGTTCTATTGAAGATTGGACAATTTTTAATCACCATTATACGAATAATCGTTCTCTCACGAGAACTACAATTTCAACTGAGGAGTGGTTGTCAAAAGTAAATCAATATCTCACCTACTCTGACCCCTACCTTACGGCTGAAATTGATTCAGATGGAGCTGTTCAATTCTACATTCAATACTTTAATGACCTCAATATTGGTCTTGAGTCAATTAAACAGCCTTTGAAAACTCTAGGAACCTCAATTCCCTTGTTTTGTTTCCCTTTGACCTACGAAATTCTCAGAAAAATTCCAATCACTAAGGAATTGATTTATTCAAGAGCCAATTCTAAATTTAAGGAAATGATTGCTGAAAGTGAATTTTATTTAACAGATTATGGTTTGGAAGTGATTGATTCAATTATTGACTTGAATAAAGAATTGAAGGAAAATACGTGGGAGAGAGAACCTCTTATCAAAATTCAATATATTAACAACCTCCTCTCTGAACCTGTTGCAGAGACAGAGTTCACCAAATTACTCAGGAAATCTTATAAGGAAATTTTGGGTGAGGAGTTGATTGTTGATAATTTATTCTCAACCCAGAAATTGAAAATCAAAAGGAACAAAACCTATAAAATTATCTCTACTATATTAGATTCAGAAGGGTAAGGCTTGAACAGGAACAGAAAGAATATCTTTCTGTTTTTTCTCTTGACTTTTACAGGAAAATGTGTTAGAATAAGGTATCAAACAAATTGAGGTGAATAAAGTGACAAAGAAAATTTCAAGAAATTTTGGTATTGTACCAACAGGTCATCACAAAGGAGCAGTTGAGTTTAAGAACAAAAATATGCCAGACGATAGTGGTATCATCACCTTCTCCAGTGGACTTGGATTTTTGTATCGAGAGAAGGAAAAGAAAGTAAAAACAAAAACACCAAATTCCTTCCTAATGGGAGTTCTGCATTGTGACAAAGGGCTTGACTCAGTGAAGAAACGGTTGAACTTTTATGGGTTGTTTGGAAAGGCTTCTCAAAACTCACCAAGTAAGAAATTTGAACACGATGAATTGGAAACCATTTTTATCTTTGGTGGTAAGGTGACAAATTATCAAATTCGTCGTCTGGATGAAATGATTGCTAGTATTGAACGGAGTTTGGGTGACTCTTCTGCAACAGCTAAGAACCACAAAAACTCTGATAAGTACAAAGAGGCTTTGAAGATTGCAGAAACCTCACAAATTTTAGTACAGGCTAAATTTGACTCTCAATACTTCAGTGTGGATGAAGATGATGAAACACGTGCAAGTTTATCAGTTGGTTATGTTTCTTTTGGAACAGGTAAGAAGCCAATGGTGACAAATCTAGACTCCTCTGACTCAGACGACTTCATTGATGTGACCATTCGTGATAAGGAAGCCAAAGCAGACCCAATGGACTTTGGAGCAATCTCCCTCTCAACCACTCGCTCTTACTTAAAGAACTTTGGTGGTAGTGACGCTCAAAACTTGCGACTTTTCAGTTCTGATGATGGACAATTCTGGTCTGCAACAGTTGGAAGTTTCAAGGTGGAAGATTTGCCAGATGAATTCTTCAAGAATTTCAGTCAGGATGTCATTGACCAATTACTGGAGCAAGATTATATTCGATTTTCAACTACTCTGAAATCAGCCCAAGACATTGACTCTATTTTGAACTTGGATGAAAATGGAGACGCAATGGTGGTTGTAATTGGACAGATTCAAGGAGAAGATGATGGTTCAAGTGGGCTTCAATTCTACACCTCTGAACCTGATGAAGATGGAGTAATTCGTAAAACAGCAACCTTCAAAGTTCGCCAACAAACCATCTACACGGCAAAAAGACTATAAAATAGGTTGAGGGAGAAATCTCTCAACTATTTGTTAGGAGGAATTAATGAAACGATTTTTTATTAAACTATCTATTTTTATTTTAGTAATTGGGATATTTGGTGGAGTGAATTATTACCTCTACAAAAGTGGCTGGTGGGAAAAGACACTTTCCACAACACCACTTCCCTTCCAACTTTTGAGAGATAATAAAAACCAAGAAGTTAAAAAAGTTGCAGCTAAGAATGATGGTAATCGTTCTGTTCAATCTATCAAGAACGATTTAACCTTCCTATCTGAAACATTTTCAGAAGACAAAACCTCTCGTCCTGAAATTGATACAGGAAAATTTGATTCATCATCTTTTGAGACACTTTCAAAAATGATGGACCCAATTTATGGAACAGAATACACCTACATTGGTAGTGCAAAATTTTCTGGTTTCATTATGGATAAGGATGGTTGGAACCCTCTTGTAACCTTTTCTGTTTTCAATGATACCACAACAATTAAAAATATCACCTACAAGTTTGTAAAACACGATAACCAGTGGGAAATCAGAGAAAAAATTTCTGAGACACACGACAGTTTTGCCTATGCTGAAATTGATTCAGACTTTGCCCTATCCTATCTAGACCAAATCATCAGTCAAGATGAACAGTTCTACAAGAATAGAAGTTGGGAAAATACCACTTTCACTTCAATACCAGATGATGTCTCCACAATTATTAAAGGAAATTATCCAAACACAATTGAAAGAGTGACTTACTTGGAATCAACTACAACTGTCAAATTAATTCGTGTCTTTGGTACAAAGAGTGGATTGGTTCGTGTTCTTCGTGAACAGACTCTTGACAATGCCAACTCTCCAATTTACACACTTAGTTTAGTTAAATAAAATAGAGTAAAATATAGGTAAGGAAACTTGTCTATATTTTTTTGTTTCTATAACTTGACAAAGAAGAGAAAATATGATACTATTTCCTTAAATAAAAAACTAAGAACGAGGTATTCGAGAATGAGTATTTTTGCTACACTTTTACTTTCCTTCATTGCAGTTATTGTTACAATGTTCGGATTTTACTTAGCTTTCTGTTTGGTCTTCAACCCAATCAACGCCATCATCAGAATGATTTATTTTGAAGTTGCAGACAAACAAAGTCGCAAATTGAGAAAGGAACTATCTTGATGAATTTTGTTGAGATAAAAAAGAGTGACTTAAACAAGTCCTCTCTCCTGAACCAGTTACAGAAAAACAACTCTGTAATTGTTACAGATGTGCCTCTCTATTCTGATATAACTGAAGAGATGATTTACCTCACTGAATCTGTTGTAGAGGGGGTAGTTGTACTGGACGATATTAACCAAGTTGAATGTGAGACAACACGAAGAAGAAAAAATACTCTCTTTATTTTGTGGTCTACCTCTCTAACTGATAAAGAAAAGGACTTCCTTGCTAAAACAGTTACAGGACGAGGGTTTTGTCTTCTTGTGATTGTTCCAGGGGAGGGGTGAAATAAGGAGAGAATTGAATGAGCAAACCATTTATTGCAGAACGTAAACCAATTGAAGTAATCGCCCTTCGTTATGATGAAAAAACGAATTTAGGGAACTTTTTGGAATTATTAAAGAGTAACAAATCTGAACCAGTTCGTTATAATGGTACAAATAAAACAATTTATATCAAGAAAGAACGTGGAGAGATTGAATTGACTCTTGGTAATTGGGTGATTTATGAGACCAATACTGATAAGTCCTTTTGGGCAATTGACCAAGACATTTTTCTAAAGACATACGAATTAGTTTCCTTAGCTGGTAATAAATACAGAAAGAAAGTTTATCAAGTAGAAACTTGTGAATTTACTTCTCTAGAGAAAGAAGATATTTTTGACTTGATAGATTTTGTTGGAGTTCAAGAAAGGGGGGGACCTTGTTCGTGGAATTGATAAAGATGAAATTATTTCTGAAGTTCAACGAAAAGGCTTCTTATCAATTGACACCCTAGAAGGTATTGAAAAATTATTTCCAAGAGAATTTGTGATTAAAGGGGTTGAGGGAGAGTTTTATCCTGTTCAACCTCAGAACTTTTGGAAGGTCTATAAACTGGTAGAGAAAGAGTGAATCTTTCTCTTTCTTATAATTTAAGAAAAATAATTGTGACAAATGTTCACAAAGAAAGAAGGAACTTATGAAAAAATATTTGATACACCCTACTTGGGAGAAGAATGCTGCTGAGAAATTTGTTGAAATGATGATAACTTTAAATTCTAAGGAATTTTTAACAATTATCAATTCAAAAGAATTTATTGATGGTAAATCAGGATTTCCCCTTCTACAACAGGTTCAGAAACAGTTGGATAAAACTCTTACCAATAATCAAATTGGTGTCTCTTATTACACTGTTGAAGGTGATGGACTTTTCATTCATTTTGATAATACTTTCTTGAAAATGAAAGTATTTGAAGTGAATTCAATTGCACCAGATTCAGACAAATTGGCAGTCAAATTCTGGGGACAAAACGTAAACGACCCGTTTGATAATGAGATGTCCTTAAATTCTTATTTGAAACAAAATTTCATCCCAATCTTGATTGAGTGGAATGAATCAGAAGACCATCCATTGGTGGGGATTGTTAAAGAAGTTCAAAACTTCAACATTCAAAAGGCACTAGACGAACATAAAACACCTTTTGGAGATGAAAATCAACTGATTTCTATGTTGGAAAGTGAATTACAAACATTCAAGAGTGATGAGTGGGAAATCACCACTTCAATTGTTCCAAATGGAGAAATGTGGTGTTGGCTCAAACTTCGTCCAGATGTTGTTAAACAGTTTGATGAAAAAATTGACTTCAACACTAAAATTGATTTCAGTGTTCTGGCTGTAAACCTCATCTTTGAGAAGAACCCAGATTCTACAATGAAGATGACCTATCAACACGTTGGAACAATTGAATCAACAATTGTTCAAGGAATTTTGAAAGAGAGTGAATAACTCTCTTTTTTATAATTTAGAAAAATAAATTGTAACTAATAGGTTACATAGAAAGAAGGATAAATAATGAAAGTAGAAAAATGGACTAGAAGTCGGTTGAACAGATTTCTTCCCATCCTGAGACAGTTACAGGATGAGGACTTCCAAAGTGAGTTGACTGAACTGTTTGAAAAATCATCTTCAGCAAAAGTGATTAAGTTTCTGGAGGAAATCATTCCCAAAGGATTTATTGAAGACATCTTCCCAAAAATTTATAAAGATGAGTCAATAAACATTGTAATTCAGTTTGCTGATATAAATTTGGAATTTGTTATTCAGAAAATTATTTCAAGTTCTGATAAGGTAATTGTTAATACTTACTTTTCAAAATTAGGACACAATCCTGGTAAAATTGAATTGGATGATTTTCTTGGACTGTTCTTCCTACCAATTATTACAGATTGGTCTCCAACTGAATCAGATTCAGAGGGGGAGTTTGTATGTTTATTGAAGAAATTGAATAATCTTGAGTTGCGAGAAGAATTTGATAATTTGTTGATTTCTGACTGCAAATCTATGATGAAAGAAGTCAGAAGCAAATTCAACTTAAATCATTATTCAAATTACAAATTCAAACTGGAAAGTATCCTTCTTGAAGAAAATTCAGTTGTTAAAAACAGTAGTGTTGAAGATTTGTTTGTGAAAATACACTGTTATTCTAAAGAAGATATTTTGCTATTTACCACTCCAATTTGTTTCAAGAGAGATACCAGAGTTTCTATGGATTTTAAGTTTGTTGAGATTCAAGAAATGATGGGTTGCAAACCAACTTCCAAAATGACTGAAGAAAATTTTGTAAAAAGTTTTCTGGAAACAGCAACTTACTGGTACCGTTTTAATTAAGAGAGAGTTCTTCTCTCTTTTTATTTTTATAATTTAGAAAAAATAAAAGGTGATAATTTATCATCACAAGAAAGAAGGAAAAAATAATGAAAAGTTTATTTCAAGAAAACTTAGTAGGGAATTGGACAAAAGATGATGCAATTCAATTCATCAAAGAAATTACAAAACTGGAAAAGTGTAAGATAGGAAAATTGAAGGCGGTGGACATATCCACCTTTGTTCAAAAAACTCCTGAAGAAATTATTTCTGAAGTAAATACAAAAATTTCAGACAAATTTATTTCTGAGGTAAAAGTGATTGAAGATTCAACCTCTTGGAAGGAAATCATTTTCTATTTCAAGAATACAACTTTGCTTTATTCTATCAAGACAGAACCAAACTTTCAACAGAAGGTGATGAAACTTGGAAAGAATGATAGTGGTGAATGGTTTGATTTATCAAACTTCCTGAATGAATTCTTTTTGCCACTCTTTACAGATTGGTCTCCCTCTACAACTGTTGCAGAAAGTGAGTTCCTGAATGTTCTAACCAAATTGAACAATTTTGAGGAACTGAAGAAAAAGTTTGATGAGATGGAGTTGACAGAATTGACTCATAATCAGGTAGTTGATTTCTTCACTGAAACTATTCCAGAGATGGAACAATCAAATCTGAATTTTGTTTTGAGTGCAAATTGTCTTCTTTGTCCTAAAAATTGTTTGGTTTGGTATGGTTCAGAAAATCCTGATGATGTTTTGATTATCACTTTGACCTGTGAACATCCAGAACTGAAAAATCAGGACATTTTCAAAATGCAATTTCACGTGAGTAAAAAAGATGGAAATGGTTTTTGTGAGTTGCATCTCACCTCAAATACAATTCCTAGTTTGTTAGAAGCTGCAACTATTGCCTATCAATTTAGTTAAGAGAAATTTATTTTCTCTTTTTTTATTTTTTCTTGATAATTTCAGAAAAATGATGTATAATAAGATTAAGGTGATTGAGATATTCTATTCCTTCTTTTTTCCTCAATCACCCCTTTGTTTTGGACAGGTACTCAAATTGGCGAAGAGGATGGTCTTGAAAACCATTAGGTGGCTGAAAGGTCACGTGTGAGTTCGAACCTCACTCTGTCCGTTGAGGTGTTAAGGCTGATTTTTATCAGTCTTTTTATAATTTCAAAAAATACAGTGAACAAAATTCACAAAGAAAGAAGGTTTTGAAAAATTTGATTAATAGAGAAACACGACAAAATCACCCCACCTCTCCAATTATTACAGAGAATGAAAATCAACTGAAACAGTTGCAGAAGTGGGTTAGTTATGGTATTAAGTTTTTAGAGGGTGAAAATTCAGAGAAGAATATTTCTGAGAAAACAATAGCAATAAAATATATATAAAAATATATATTAAATATATCATCATTCTATATATTTTTATTTGACTTTTAAAAAAATTTTATGTATAATAATTGACGAAATAAAATATAGTTTAAGAAGTCTAAAGATAAGGAGTCATTAAAATGAGTAATGTATTTACAATAACAACTGAATTAAAATTGAATAAAGAACATAATCAGTTGATTGGTAAGTACATCTCTGATTATATTAAACTGTTTAATAAAATTCAGAGGTTAACATTTCATAGAATCAAAAATTATTATATTAAAAATGGTAAAATAACTTTAAAAGATAGAAGTATCATTCATTCTCAATTAAAAGAAGAATTTAATCTAACCAGTCGAGCTATTGATGCAATATTAAGTAATATGTTGAACCGTTTTGAATCCATAAAATCGTTAAAAGAATTTGAACGGAAAAGTTTAGAAAGAAAAATATTATGTCTTGAAAAAGAACTTGTTAAATTGAAAAATGAAAGGACTTTACAAAGAATTAATTTGGAAAGTGATTCTAAAAATTCTAATCACACCAAATATAAAAATCTAAAAATAAAAATATATTGGAAACAAAATAAGTTAAACATTAAAAAAACAAAAACTAAAAAATCTTGAAGAAGAAATTAAAACAGGCAAATATAAAGTCTGTTTTGGAACAAAAAAACTACTACAAAAAAATTACAAAGAGTTTGTTAAAAAACGAGATAGTGAGGTTTATTTTTTAGGTGCAGCTGCTAATAATACTTGTAATAACAATTTTCAAGTAAAATATAACTCTAAAATAAATCAATTTAATTTTAGAGTTAGAAAAGAGATTGACTTGGAAAATGATAAATTTGTTTATGGTTGTTTTTATTTTAACAACAAAATTTATACTAACTTATTAAAAAAACTATTAAGAACAAAAGAGAGTCCTTTAACTTATAGAATTAAGTTCAAAAATGATAAAGTGCTTTTGCAAATTATTTATAATTTTAAACATAATAAAGATTTGTGTGTTACTAGAAATAGTTATGGTGTAGTAGGGGTAGATTTTAATAAATGTTTTGTATCAGTGAGTGAAACAGATAAGTATGGTAACTTAATAAATACTTTCAATATAAATTATCAATATGGAAAGGGCAATCAAACAACAAATGATTTTCAACGTATAGCAACAAATTTGAAAGATTATTGTTTAGATATTGGTAAAGATTTGGTGATAGAAAAACTTAACTTCAACAAAAAGAAAGATACTTTAATAAGTAAGAGAGGTAAAAAATACAATAAAATGTTATCCACACTTGCTTATTCAAAATTTGATTCAATCATAACCTCTAAATGTGTTAAAAACAGAATTTTCTTACATAAGATAAATCCAGCTTGGACTAGTTGGGTAGCAAAACAAAAATATTGTCCAAAAATGAAATTAAATATTCATTCTGGAGCCTCTTATGTTATTGCTCGTAGAGGGATGTTTCTAAAAGATAAAATAAAATAAATTAAAATAATATAGTATTTCCACTTAACCAGAATAAGACCAAGCGATTGATGTCTGGCTCTGTGTGGAAATTTAAATCAAAATAACTTTTCATTTTCTTTAAGGTTGCAATTCCTCCGTGGTGAAACAGATAAGTAAATGAAATTAAAATGTTCATCTATTTTTAAGATGAAATAGTCATTGTGGTCACAGACGAAAAACAATCTTGAATTATGAAATAAACATTATTCCACAATTCTTGTACCACTGAGACATTATTCATCATTACAAAATGAATAAATAAAAATAAACGGGAGCATAAATTTCTTTGCTCTTTTTCTTATAATTTTAAAAATTAAAAAGAAAAGAAAGAAGGATAATAAAAGAATGAGCAAATTAAAAAAAGTGAATTCCATTGCTCTGAATCTGTTAGAGCAATTGGGAATACAATATAGAATTAAAGGACGAGAGGCTTATTTGGTGGACTATGATTCACTAAAAATTTCCCTTGCTCCAAATCGAGTTGATACGTGGAAACGATGGTCAACAGGAGATAAAGGCAGCAATGCTAATTCTCTCATTATTTACCTGATGAAACAAGGTATCATCTCCCACTCTGAAGCAATTTCAGTACTGGGTGACAAAGTAGCTCACGAACACACTGTTGAGGTGGAGGTGAAAGAATTTACAGATGTAGATTTTCAAAACCTCATTCGTGACCCCAATAACTACCAATTGAAAGAGTATCTGGAGTTCCAGCGTCTCATCAACCCAATGATGATTGATGCTCTTCTGGAACAGGAAAAGATTGATGAAGATGTTCACAACAATGTTCGTTTTCTCTTCACCTCTCCATCTGGAGTTATTACAGGGGCGGAAATGATTGGTCTTCACTTCAAAGAGAGAACCAAATATTCTCTTCCAAATTCAACAGGTTACTTCTTCCTCAAAACCAAAGATGTGGAAGATTGGTCTGATGTGGAAACGGTTGTCTTATTTGAAGCTCCACTAGATTTGATTAGTTATGTGGAGATGATGGGTTACTCACCACAATTGCGTGACAGAATTCCTCAAACACTTCCTGAAGTGAAGACAAAAACTCTCTTCCTTTCTCTAGCTGGTTCAGTCACTAAAATTGAAACAGCCTTGAAGAAAATTGAATCAGATTTTGGACTACCGCTGAAAGAATTGAATATTGTGGTCGCAACAGACAATGATGAGGCTGGGGAAGAAACCTTTGAAATGGTCAAGAAACACTTTCCTCAAACAGTTCGAGAAAAAACAGAATCTCGTTCTGAACCAGTTAAAGACTGGAATGACCTTCTGAAACTGATTAAGAAGGGAAGTGGTTAAGATGAGTGAGAAAATTGTTTCTACTAATATCAAACGTGAAATTAACACATTTACACTCAAGAAAATTTTTGATGCAAAAGCTGCATCAGAATTGGCTAGACTTCTTTACAAAGGGGACAGAAACAAGTACACCAACAAACGTGGAAACTTCAAAATCCCTGCAAAAGAGGTTTGGGAAATTTTGAGTCAATATTGGGACTACGATTTTGCCTTGAAATTTGTTCGTAATAAACTCTCATCTCAAAATGCAATTGGCTGTTACAATTACAGTAAGTGGAATGGTTATATCAGTTCTGAGAAGAACTATATCAAGGAATTGCAAAAATTGCAGAATGGGTTAGAAAAATACGAATGGCAATGCAAACAAGGTAGTATTGACCAGAAAATTCAGTTGATTAATCGCAAACAAAAAATTTCTCAACGGGATAGAGAACGTCAAGTAAAAATGATGGCTCTCAACCAGTTAAGTATTACGAAGTTAAATACTTTGAGAAATGACTTCATTGAGTACCTACTATTTCTCAATAACGAGAAAATGTTTCCTACTCTGAAACATTCATCAGGAGTGGACTACTTCATTGATGGAGTTCCTTTTGACCAAAAAGTCTCAAAAGGATTGGGTGGAAGTTTTGTCAAAGATTATGGAATTGATGAATCTTTAACTTTTGCAAGAAATCACAAGGATAAACTTGCCATCAGTCTGTTTAACAATCAGGATACTTTCAGATTTGACAATTCGTCAGTCAATCGTATTTTTGTTGTTTTCACTGATGATGATATTTCTCCAAGTGAGGTTAGGTTCAAATTGAAACAGGTACAGTGGGGGCAACCAATGAGTTTAATGGGTTGCTTGAATGGAAAGGCAATTCCCTTCCAATGTCACTGCGTTCTAATTTAAAGAGACCTTAATTGGTCTTTTTATAATTTCTAAAACTTAAGTGAACAAGGTTCACTAGAAAGAAGGTAAAAATAAAATGAAAAAGAAAAGTTTGGAAGTGTTTTGGGATGGGCAAACTGATACTATTCTACTCCACGTTTCAGAACACAGTGCAGAAGATTGGGTTGAAGAGTTTTTCGCAAAGTTCTGTAACCCTGAAGTTGAAAAGTTTCTTGAAACATTCTACAATTGGGAAGAAAACGCTCTTGACCTTGATAAAGACGAGGTAATGAGTAGCACTTTTATTGGTGAGTATCTTTTTGAAGAGACGGAAGTAATCACTGGTTCTGGTTGGTTTGTTATCCCTACCTCTATCAATTCCAGAAAGGTGTTTGACTTTGAACGTCTTAAAAAAGCTGGTTTCACTCATTTTGACCGAGATGAGTTCTTAAAAGACTTTGTGGTTATGTGGGAGGAAGATGAAACTTATCAAGACTTCCTTGTGGCGATTGCTGAAGATGATAAGAAATTAATTTCTCTGTCTGATGAAAATCCAGTTTATTATATCTGGCACAAAGAAACGGTTGGAAATGAGAATCCTGATTTTGCAGCCATCCTTCATTTGCTAGGCTATCTTCCTGAACCAGAGTTTGAGAATTCCTTTATCTATTCTGAAACTGATGAAGAATTTGAGTTTCTCAAAAAGGTTGGAAAAGTTTGTAAAGAGTCTGAATAAGGCTCTTTTATAATTTAGAAAAACTTGTGATGTTTCATCACTAGAAAGAAGGAACAAAAATGATTACATCAGAAACTAAAATAGTTTCAGGAAAGGATGAATTCTCTGAAATTGTTATAGTCAACGAAGTTCATCTGAAACAGTTGCAGAAGTTGATTGTAAAGATAGAAGAATATTTTAGTATTTACAACAAGGAAAAATTTGACTTATTGTCTTGTAAACACAAACTGAATAACACTTATTCCAACTCCCTCGTTTGGAGTTTTACAGAAGAAAAGTTTTTAGTTTATGATGGTGAACTAATTTTTGATAGTAAACCTAAAAATAGCAATCAGTTAACAATCAAATTAATGGATGGTGACAATTACATCATTAGTGATGAGTTGTTTTTCTGGAACGTGAAAAAGGAAGTTACTAGAACATTAGAAGAACTAAAAACTCTTTGTTTCAAAATTATGAATATCTCATCTCTAACAGATGAAGAGACACGTGAGTTATTTTTGGAGTACATTGAAAATGTGGTGAACACAACCAACATTCACGCCAACAAGTGGTCAATGTTTTACAAAATGGTGAATGAACCGTTGTTAAAATACCTCTTGGTTCGAATGACTCAAATCCTTCCTGGATTTGCTAGTGCTGAATGTTTTAGACCTTATCATTCAAACTTAACAAAAACTCTTTACAACTTGGAACAAGTTCGAAAGGGGGAAGTGGAATGATTACCTCTGAAACAAATACAGTAGTGGAGAATTCTATCTCAAAGAAAATCTCCTACTTACACTCAACCCAATATGAAGTTGATTTTTACAAAGAATTTAGAGGGAACAAAGTTCTTCAGAAAGAATTGCAAGAAATTTATTGTAGTTTGGAAGATATGATTTCCAAAGCTGATTTGAAAACAGAAGAACAAAAACAACATTTTCGTTATCTTTGTACTTTCAGTTTAATCAAATCAGTTGTGACAAATATTTCCTGTCTATCTGGAATGGAATTGGGAGATTCTCAGTCCTTAATTGAACAAATTTTGAATAGTAAATTCTTTGACCCAAAATCCAAGTTCATCAAAAAAGCTTGGCAGATTTACAATGGACCTCGAATTAAAAATACTTCAGATATTTTCTCTTTATTGGAAAAGTTGTATAATGAATTGTCTTTGGGGGATTTTGAAACAAGTAAATTGTTGGACTTCATTAAGTTACTTTACTTAACTAAAGGATTTCGAGAAACTACCTTCTTGGAAGACCTTTATTACTCTTCTGTAGAAAATAAAGTCAGTTTTGTTCTTGATAGTCAGTTGACTGAAACTGATAAAGAGGAAGGGTTGTTTTACAGTCGAATGATTAGTTGGGGGAAACTTTCAAACAACCTCATTACCGCCTCTGAAACAAAAACAGAGATGGTGGAAAAATTCATCTATAAAACAATTGTAGCTTATTGTGGATACCTTACTGGACTAATTCCAGAAGGGAAGGCTCTTCCTGTAATAATTACAGGAGTGAGGGAACTAAATCTCTTTGTATCTAAACACCAACTTCTCAAAGAGGATTTTATGACTGAAGATTGGATTTGGGATTATAACCAAACAGATTGTCTTGATTATATTGGTCTAGGTAATCATTACTCTCTGGATGAATTATCAAGAAGTGATTTTGATATTTTGAAATCTATTTGGTTGAATGATGGTGGAAGCAAAGATTCTAACTACCAACATTTTACAAAATATTTTAAGAATAAATAAATAGAGGTGAGTTTTTCTTACTTCTATTTTTATTCCATCTCTGTTATAATTTCAGAAATGAAATCGAAAGGTAGAGAGAAGGAAAATATGATTAATAGTGAGACAAAAGAAAGTAGTAATACAATCTTTTACAAGGGAATGATGAAACACCTTGAATTAGATAACCTTGTAAAAACTTTTAAGGATATTTTTAAAAGTAGAGATTTTCAATCGGACCTAAAATACAATAGAAGATTTTTTACTGCACCCATTGAACATTTAAGTTCAAGTAAATGTTGTCATAGAGATGGAAGTCCTTTACAGAAAGGTTGTTTCAAATTAAAGGAAGAATTTAAATTATCTTTTATCATTTATAAAATAATGATGGATGTTTTAGATGTTGGAGGAAATGATGCTTTCTTGAATAAGACACTTCAAGGTTTGAGTGATTCACCGCTATTTCCAGAAAATTTTCATTTAACTAAAATTATCAAGCAAAATCAAGGAACTAATTTAAGTCTTCTTCAATGGAAGAAAAAGTTGTTTTACTCATCTAGACTGAACACAAATTACAAGTACACAAATTACTTAATGTACTTTGATGGGGTGGGTTTAAGAGAAATGCCTTGGGTTGAGTTAGGAGAGTTCTTGGCTGACTTATATTACAGTAAAAAAGGATTTCAATGGATTCTAAATCCTAATGATAACTATCGCAATAATTTCAAACTCACAAATCTAACTGAATTCAACAACCTCATACTTAAAGATTCAGAAGAAATTTATCTAAATTTATTCACCAAATTGTCACCTTATTATTATGCTTTCATTACTGGAATTATTTCAGAAGGGAAATTCCTGTCTGTATTTATTCCAGAGATGAAAAGTTATATTTTAGCACAACTAAAATATCGAATTTCTAGAGGTCTACAGATGAGGGAAAAACAACATAGTATTAATTACTATCTTCGTTCCCTAAAATTTGGAGATAGAAGATTTCCTAAGTTTGCAATTTATGAATTTCCAGAAAGTGAGCAAAGACACATTATGAAATTATTTCAACAGAAAAAGAATTCACAAATCAAATTTGAGAACATTGAAATTTCAATGTATCTGGAAGATAAATTCAGGGGAGAGTAAAATCTTCCTTTTATAATTTAGAAAAATAAATTGTGAGATTCATCTCACTAGAAAGAAGGAAAGTTTGATTACAGGTAATGATAAAAATTCTGGTAATATTTTTTACCAACAAATTATTGATTATCTTTATACAGATAAATTTGTGGAAGATTTAAAGAATGTTTTACAAAATAAAAATTTTCAATCTCAGAAAAATAAAATCAAAGATTATTTTCGAGCACCAGTTAAACACATAAGTTATCTTAAGAAGATTAGATATTCTCCACAACAAAAACCAGATGATGTTAAAAAAGAATATTTCTACTTCAAGGAAGATAGGGAATATTTGAGAAAGATGTTTGTTATTCAATCAACCTTCAAATATTCTCCTTATTATTGTTATCTTCCAATTAAAAATGAACAATTTGATTGGAACTCATTCTTCTCAAACTTTGAAAGAGAAAATCAATCTCTTAAAGGAGATGAGTTAAGTATTCAAATTGGAAAATATTTACAAAATAACATTCCTCTTAAACCGAATAATCGCTCAAAATCTTTTTCTGAATATATCAACTATATTTATTCTTCTAATTCTGGTACATATAATATTTTTCGTTTCTTGAACAGTCTTTACTTTGATGATGAATCAACTACGTTGAAATATATTGTTAAAGAGGAATTTAAGAATTATCGAGGGAAAGATTTTAGACTTACTAATTTAACAGCCCTAAATTCAGACAGAACAAAAATGATTCCAACTTCAACAATGAGAATTTTTACTAAATTAATTCCTCAATATTATTCCTACCTTTCTGGACTAGTTACAGAGAAACAATTCCTTACTATACTTGTTACAGAGATGAGGCAATATATTCTGGAAGTTGTTAAGTTGAGGATTGTTAATGAATTAGAAATTTCACCATATTCTGAATACTTTCTGGAGTATTTAAGTTTTGACTACAATTTTGATAGTAGTCAAAAATATTCAATCAATGAATTTCCTATTGATAAACAAAAACTCATTTTAGAAATAATGAAGAAGAGTTATAATGAGGATGTTAGAAATGATTATTTAAAGTTGTATCTATATCTGGAAGAAAAATTTAAGGAAGATTAACGTCTTCCTTTTTATAATTTAGAAAAATAAATTGTGATGATTAGTCACAAGAAAGAAGGAAAATTTTATGATTACAAACGAAACAAATACTAACCAAATTCAACAAAAGTATTTGAGCACCCTTTCTGAAATTAATTCAGAAATGGAAAAATTAGTTGACCAGCTTTTGGTAGATGAAATTCAGTCAACTATTGAAAAAATTAGATGGATTGACTACAACGAAGCCTTCAAAAATGCTTTGATTGAAAGATACAAAGACTCTCCTTTATCAAAAGGTTTGGGAAATTTGATAGACAAAAACAATTCAAATAGTACGAATTTTATCTCTATCAAAATCTGTACTATCTTACAGAAGTTTGAGGGCGGTTTTGGTTTCATCCCAACTTCAAATCTTGCTTACAATCTTTCAACTAAGAAATTTGTTGTTTCAGATAGGAAAGATGATGAAGTTACAACTCAAAGGGAAAACATCTATTATTCTGAATTACTCTTTTTCAATAGTGCTGGTGGTTATCAAAAACCTACCCATTTGGAGCATAGTGATTGTAGCCACCTGATTCAACTTCTCTATTCTGAACTTGTTACAGAGGAGGAAGTGAAATCCATTCTTACCAAACAAATTCAAACAACTATCAAGAGAATGATTTTAAATTTAGGGAATGAAGGGATTGATAAAATTCCACTTCCTATAAAATTATTAGATGAAGATGGTTTAAATGAATTGCAGCTTCAGGTTCAAAAACTTCGTGAGAAGGTAAATAATACTAAAAAAGATTTATCCATTGAATTGATTAGTCACGAGGATTCTATCAGAAAGTTGATGAAAACTTACAACTTTTCAATGGAACAAATTACTAAGGTATTTGATTATTACGATTTCATCTTGGTACTTGATGCCTTTTCTGTAAAATCAACAGATGAGCAATCTTTAGTTGAACAATTTTTGGCTACCAAACCTTTTGATGATACAACAGAATTGGTTCACTTATTCAAGAGTGAGTTAGTTAAATTTGGTAGAAAGTTCAAGAATAATCTACAAGTTATTTTTAGTAATGAAGTAACCTTCAATCGTTTCTTGGTAGAGTTGTATCTTTTTAAAGGTGGTTTTGTGACAGAAGAAAGTTTACAAAAGAAAAACAATTACAATTTGTCTTTTGTAAGTGAGACAATCAAGAACTTCACTTACAAGGAATTGTTTGAAAGTTTCTCATCTGTGACTGATATATTTGTTAAACATCGAAATATAAAATTATTTATTTTGGGTGATATTAGTGAAGTATTAGAAAACAGTCAATTAGAATTTGATTTCACAATTGATGCTGTTACAAACAGAAGTGTTTTGGCAAGTAAGATACCTGATTTTTATTCAAGGACTCACAAGAAACTTTTCAGAAAGTTTCCCATCACCTTTAATTTAACTTTAGAACAAACAAGTAAACTTCCTTATATCAAGGACTACTGGGAATTTGAAGATATTTTGTTTTTCATTGAATCTAAAATTCCAGAAACACCTATAAATATCTCCATTGAATTGGCAAATTGGAGTGACCTAGACAAAGTTGTTTCATCTCAACCTTTAAGTGAAATTGAAGGTGATTTGAAAACAGAACTTCAAAATTTATTCAAGGCGACTCACCAAAATCTAACGTTGGTTGACCTGAAACTAAATTGTAAGTGGGAGTAAGAAAAAATCTTACTCCTTTTCTGTATCTGTTACAGATTGTAAACTTAGTTGTTCATTTTCTGAAAATAGTACTATAATAAGATATATAATAAAAAGAATTTTTTTACAGGAGATACTTATTTGAAAAAGAAAAAAGTTTTAAACCATATAGCTTCTACTTCTGCAATTGCTACAGTCTTGTTAACCTCTACTGGAGCTGTTCCAGTTGTGGGAAATCTCTTCTCTCAAACTGTTCTAGCAAAGGAAGTAACAAAGACAGAATCAACAGCTAGTATTACCAATCTTTCAAGTGATGCCTATGGACACCGTGATACCTTTGAAATTGCAACTTCAGTGAAAGAACGATTGGCTGAAAGAGATACCCTAACTTACAATTTGAGTGGTTTGGATGCTAGCGCTCTTCACAATCGTGATTTGGTGATTGAAGATGGAACTGTCATTGGTCGCATTTCTGTTTCAGTAACTACAAGTGCTGGAGACCACTTAGATAAATTGTCTTACTCAAAAAATTTGAATGGACAATTCACCAAGGCTCAAGAGGAGATGAAACCAACTGACCTCGTTCAGTCAAAAGTAAAAGTTACCTTTAATAAAAAAGCAACAGAATTTGAAACCTTAAACTATAAAATTAAGGCAGACAACTATCGTACCAACAATTTGCTTTCTAATATTGAAGCTAAACAAAAACTGGCTATTTCTGAAGGTACAAAAGAATTGGCAAGTATTGATTATACAAAACCAAAAGAAGAACATAAGCCATACACAAGTAACAAAGCTCACCTTGCAATGTCAAGTAGTCTCTCTTCTATTACAAATACAGAGAAGGGGTTAAGTGGTGGTTGGCTCAGTTTTGGTGCCTTCCCAGCTCGTGATGGTGGGTTCAAAAAGGGAGATAAAATTACCTTTACCACAAATCGTGAAAGTGGATTCAAGTTTGACAACACAAACAAAAAATTCCAAGTTGGAAGTACCTTCACAGATACTCACGGACGAAATTCAACTCAAACATTCTCAGTTCTGAATAAGAATGGAGTCTTTATCACCAAACAGAATGATATTACTTATAAGGTAGTTGAGTCAACTCCAGACAAAATTGTTTTGGAAGTATTAAGTCCTAATGAGTACAATGAAACTCTAGATATTAAAGTTCCAGTTAAATTAACCTCTTTGGACAACGTAGATGTGGCTAATAAAAAGGTTAATAACATTAAAATTGGAATGAGTTACACTTCTAAGGACACACCTTCTAAATCAGTTTCAGCAGAGGATACTCTTTCTATCAATGTAAACGGATTGAATCTCAGTTCAGATGGACTTCGTATTCAATACAAAAAGACTGAATGGCTGAATGTAGCAAATCCAACAGAACCTTTGAAAGAAACTTACGTTGCAGAGGACACCAAAGAAGCTGGTACAATTGATGGGTATGAATTTGTTCGTACTGATGTGGATGCAAAAACAGGAAATCTGACTCACTGGTTCCAAGAACGTCAAGAAGAAGAGGTGGATGATGCAGAAACATTCACAACTCGTTGGACTGACGACACACCTTATCAAGCAAAAGAGTTGAAGGCAAGTGTGACTGGTGAGAAAGCTCAAGAAGCTGGAACCATTGATGGCTACAACTTTGTCAGAACTGAAACATCTCAAGATGGTTTAACTGTCACCCACATCTTCACTAAGAAAACAAAAACCATTCACAAAGATTATGAGGATGGAACGATTCTTCGTGAAGAAGAAGGTACGACTGAAAAATCTGAATTTCCAGATTACCACTTTGTTGAAACTCAGAAGAGTAGAGAAACTGGTGTGACAACTCACATCTACAAACGAAATGCTACCCTCCACAACACTGATGAGGAAAAACCTCGCACCCTTAAAATTGAAAAAGGTACAAAAGACAAATCTGAATTTAAAGGGTTCAGTTACATCAAGACCTATCAAAAAGATGGAAACACTTTCCACATCTATCACGCAATTGTGACCAAACACGTGACTGTGAAAGATGGAAAAGAATTTGTTCTTAAATTGGAGAATGGTAATCAACCAAAGACTACTTTTGACGGGTACAATTTTGAAAAGACTGAAGTGAAAGAAAATGGTGATGTTGTTCACTACTACACACCAATTACTACTCCAACTAAACCTTCAGAAACACCAAAAGAAACACCAAAAACTCCTGAAAGTAAACCAGCAGTACAAACTGGTGCAAGTGCAGGTGGTTTCATTCTTCCAACAATTGGATTTACTGGTTTGAGTGGTCTAGTTGGTGGACTTGCTTATCTTAAGTCTAAACGTAAAAAATAATAAAAGAGACCTATAATAGGTCTTTTTTATTTGTAAAATATCAAGAATTATGATACAATTGAAGTATCATAATGGTGAGGTGAACGAATGATTTCTACTGAAACAATTACAGAAAAGGTTTCCCAAACTAGAACAGTTTCAGTGGAACCTATTCTGGAACAAATTAAGAAAGAAGACTTCCTTTCTGAAGCAGTTACAGAAATAACTAATTCTTTACTGAAACAAGTTCAGGAGGTGAAGTGGGAGAGAAATAACAAAAATGTTTTTCAATCCAAATTTATTGGAGTTTCTATTCTTTACTCTTTGAGGGATAAAAACATTTATATTACAATGTCAAAAAATGAGTTGACTTCAGGAATAATTTTGGGTTCTAACCTAAAAAGACAATTTACTTTAAACCCTAATATTTTTAAGGAGAAACCATACTTAACCTATTACAGAGAGGGGGCTATCTGTCTGGCAACTGTTTCAGGGTATGATTGGATTGAATTTGAACGTGAATTAATTGACTGGGTGGAATCTCAACGTAAATTTGGGTTTTTGTTTAAAACCAAACAAATTCAAATAGAAATAAAAAATAGACTGTTAAATCTTTTCAAAGACAAAATTCTAGATTTTTCAAAAAACTTTACTCTGGAAATGTTACAGAATAAGAGTCAACTAGAATTTGAAGCAGACTTGTTAGTTCCAGTTCAATGCTCTAGTTTCTCTCAGAAAGAACTGTTGTTTGAATTTTTAAACTTTATTTTGTACAACAAGAAGATGAGTGGAATTTTACTTTCAAGTTTCATCCAATGTACAAATCACGTTTTCAAAAACAACAATACAAAATTCAATTTAAGGGAAGTTAGTTTTTCAGGCAACACTCAACTGAATGAAATTCCTTATTTTCTTCTAATGATTCAACAGTTATCCACATCTGAAACAAATTTAGGAATAGATTACTCTTCTCTAACTGTTTCAGAGAGGGTGGACTTAATGAAGATGATGGTGGAAATTGGAACTCATTTGAAATTAGACTGGAGTTCCAGTATTTATACTTTTGATGCCCTCTTGAGAATTCTTGTTGTCTTTGGTGGACAAAAGTTTCTCTTAGGGTTGATGAATGACTTTCTAAATCCAAGTGAAGATGAACTGAAGAAGTTTTTGACCAATTGTCTGTTAAACAGAGATGAAGGTTATTTGACTGTTTTTGAAATGTTTTATCAAAATATAGAGGGAGATAAATTTATCTCATTTTACTTAGCTGAACATTTAGAGGAAAAGGATAAACCATCTGTATCACCTTTTGCACTTGAGGGAGATGAAAATATTTTAGTTTAGATGCAAAGCGAGACACAAAAATATTCAAAATTTCTTTCTGAAACAGACCTCTCTGAAAGAATACAAAGAGTTAATTTAATGCCAAAGAAGATTGAGTGTAAAGAGCTGTTTAGTCATATTGAAAAATATATTTATTTACTAGCAAAATATAATGATAATCATTTTGAGTTAGATATTTCAGATTGTTTAATAACCAATGATTTTAATGAATACCTTTCCATCAGTCGTCTTTTATTAAATTTATTTGGTCAGATGAGTCGTGAGTTCTCCCTAACTGTAACTGCTTCAGGGGAGGACTACAACACTATTAAGACTGAATTTTCAGAGAATGATAATATTGTGATTTGTGAAAGAAATTAAAAATAGAAGGTGAGATATATATAATAAAAGGAGATGGTTTATCTTCTTTTATTTATTCTATATAATTTGAAAAAATAAAAAAGTTCTTTATTGAACAGAAAGAAGGAAGTTATGACTAAAATTAAAAATTTGCTAGAAACCTCACCACTTAACGTATTGGTTAATGTTGGTTTTGACCAATACAATGAATTGGAAGATATTTGGGAAATTATCCTTTCAAAGACTTACACAATTTCTGAATTGTTAAATGAAAATAATGATGAAATTCATCCAGAAATCAAAGAATTGTTGAATGAAGATATTGAAATGTATTTATCTCGTAATAAAATAAATACTTTGATTATTGCATTTAACAAAGATATTGATTATCGTGGCGGTATAGTAAGAGGAATTCAAATCATTAAACAACTATAAGAAGATGATTATTCATCTTCTATTTTTATTTTAAAAAACTATAATTTAGAAAATTAAAAAAGGTAAGAAGCTACTTACCAAGAAAGAAGGAAAATATGAAAATTAAAGATTTGCTAAAAGAGTATGATGGTGACACATTGGTACAATTTGAGTTTTACCAATTTAATGGAGTTTATAATGCTTGGGAGACTGCTCTTCTTGATACCTATAAACTTTCAGAACTTTTGAGTGATACAACTCAAAATGATTCCATTTATCCTGGAGTTAAAAAACTCTTAGACTCTAATATTGTTGATTACTTCTCAGAAGATAATTCAAGTAATCTTACAATTGGCTTTGATAAAACCCTTGAATACTTCAATAAAGAAGTAAAGGGAATTAAAATCACAAAATATGAAGAATAAAAAAGACTATTTACTAGTCTTTTTCTTTTTTCGCAAACCCTTTTAACCACTCAAATTTAGCCATTCCATAAGAAGTGAACAATCTGATACTGGAAAAGAACTCGACATCCCTTTCTACAGATGGTTCAGTACCCATCTCTTCTGACAGACATTTCCTCCAGTAATCATCTTCTGAAATTGTTTGAGTCACATCAGCATCCTTCAAAATTGCTCTAGAAACATAATATTCATCTTCCAAGATGAAAGTCAGTCTCCGATTATCTGTTGAGTGAATTAGTGAGATAACTAATTCTAACTCATCATCAGTTAAGACTTTTTCTTTCTGATTAAATTCCTTCAAACATTCAACTGCAAGTTTGAGGTTCACCTCTTCTGTATTAGTTGCAGAGTGGGCAGCATCGTGAAAAATGGCAGCCATTTGAAGACAAAATTGTTCTTTGTCAGACAGAGTTTTAAACAAAGGATTTTCAACAACTCGTCCCCAAACAGAATGAATGTGTTTATAGTTGTGATACGGGTTGCCTTTGTCCTTTGTTTTGACAAAATTGAAAGCCTTATTTAGTAATTCTGATTTCATTAGATTTCATTCTCCTTCAAATAAAAATTGATAAAGTTCATCTGCAAAAATTATAAAATCATTCTTCTGAGATTTCTAAACTCATTATATCATAATTTCTCAAATATCTCAACTTGAAATCTCAAACAATTTATGGTATAATACTTTTAAACCAAATAAGAGAGAGAAACGTAATGACAAAATTTTTAATCATAACACATCACCAACAAAAAGCAACACTTCAAAAATTCTTTGGGAGTCACGAGGGGTTGTATCTCCTTCTCTGTAACAAATTCAGAGACTTCACTTCCCCCACTGAAATTGGTTCAGGAGAGGATTTAGTGAGAATCCTAAACAAAGCAAATATTTTGGATGAAGAATTAACCAACAAATTTACTAAAGAAAAAGTTCAACTAGTGATTGTTAGAAGTCACTAAGAGGGAAAATCCACCTTTTATAATTTAGAAAATAAAATTTAGAAAGAAGGTGAGAACTTGACAGAGCAACTGGAAGTTCGAAATAAGTACAACTTTTATGGAAGTCCTGATGAGTACTACAAACAAGAAAAAGAAAACTATCACAATCCTCACTTTGAGGTTGTGAAGAAATTGCTTCTTCAGTTAAATTTAGAACCAAACACTCAATCAATCATTGATTTGTGTTGTGGGAATGGAGAAGTTACTTCTGTTCTGAGTGAAATCCACCCCTCTGTAATAGTTACAGGAGTGGACCCCTATATGAACGAAGTTTACGAAAGGAAACAAAAACGGGACTGTTTAAAATTGTCCTTTAAAGACCTTGCAACAGATTTTGAGGTATTTCCTCAGACTGATGTAATTGTTTGTAGTTTTGCTCTCCATCTCTGTCCAACAGATTTACTGCCAACGATTTTATTTAATCTTGCAAGTAAGTCTAAATATTTAGTTATTCTAACTCCAAATAAGAAACCAGAAATCAATCAATTCTGGGACTTAATTGAAACTCAAAAAGAAGAACGAGTAACAATGAAAATTTATAGGAGTCAGATAAAATAGTTCCCCTCTTAAACAGTTACAGGGAGGTGATTTTCCTGTAATTGTTTTAGGGGTGGGAATAAAATAAATGTAACCTACAAAGTTAATAGAAAGAAGGTAAAATAAAAATGATAACAAATAAAATTAAAAACAATATTCCAACAGTTGCAAAGTGGTTTGAGACGCAAAGGGAGTCTGTTCGTGACATTGAAAATTACAAGGTTATTTTTTCTTATCTAGAAATTGTAAGAAAATCTTATAAGGAATTAAAAGGTCTTGTTGAAAACGGAAATATTTCTAATCAAGATTTTGTTAAACTAATGAAAGAATTTAATATCTCAGTATTTCACGACTTCCCACCTGGACGACTAGCTGTTGGTCAATTGAATG
>RBWB01581020.1_pt1 | contig 71782 bp, 122 predicted proteins | sample 2014201 | NCBI WGS metagenome assembly RBWB01 (sample SAMN10133834, study PRJNA383868) | Human oral metagenome, whole genome shotgun sequencing project. | isolation source: supragingival plaque isolated from 88 juvenile twins | host: Homo sapiens | place: Australia
TTAGCACTGCCTATATTTTCGTTATGGCAAGCGAGATGGCATTAGAGCGAATTGGTATAGCAGAGTTAGGAGTTGACGCATGCGAAAGTTAATAAAGAAAGGAGATGTCAATGAAAAATATTAAAGCATTGCTGGTCGTTATAGCAATATTTATTGTATTAATTTTGCCTGGTGTCATGGTACTTTGGAAAGCAATTATATTCAATATTCTTCCAGATATTGGAGTTGTGCTTGTGTGTTTATTCATGTTCGTGTTTGGATGTATTATGATGTTTATTTCATTAGACTATCTACTGGGTAAGCATGTTTAACCAACCAACCATCAACGAAAATAACAGAGGTGAGAATAATGGACTATAAATTATCTAAAGCAGAAGTACTAGTCTTGGTAACTGAAGTACTAATATTTATTTCTTGTGCGGTGGCTTTAATTATTTTTGGTGTAATTGATATGGTTAATGACCGTCAAGTCAGAGACATCAAGGCTTACTGCAAAACAGTTGGCGGTGAGATGGGCTACTCGAAATGTTACAAAAATGGAAAGGAAATATAAATGAGCGGCCATTCATTTAATATTGGAGACAGAGTACGAATTATAGGCGGTGTTGCAACATTTGCCAGGAAAGAAAAGCTCCCAAGAAATATAGATCCCTTGCAAAAAGGTGAGATCACATACTCACGAAAGGAATTTCCTGACATTATGACAATATCGAGTGTCTTAGGAAATGATGAATATTGTCTTGCTGGTGAGAAAAATATTTTCCTAGGGGAGGCGCTAGAGTTAGTAGAAGCAGCCCATTCCACCCTCAAATACATGATAGTTAACGCTCCAGACCTTACTGACTTGCATTATAAAGTGAACGATCAGTTATCGAAAGGCTGGAGGCTACAGGGAGGTATTGCGATATTTAGAGGCTATCCTTGTCAAGCAATGGTCAAAGAGAGTCTAGACAAAAAGCAGCAAAAATAACAGTAACTAGTGATACCTGGTCGGTCGATACCCTACCAGAGATAAAAGACCTAGTGCCGGATGAGAATAAGTGGCGAATAAAGAGAAAAATAAGAAGAAAGTGAGAATACCCAAATGGACAATAAAAAAGGAAAGAAAGTATACTATTATGTAGAAATTTATCGAGGCTGTAAGGATTGTGGTAAGAAGCATATAACCTGTAGATCTTATGTTCCTATTGGAAAATATGCTAGTAATAGTCCTTTCTCGTTTTTCTTCAATAGTGGTAAGTACTATAAAAACATAGCACAGTTAAAAGAATGGCTAAATAACAAAACTATTGTTGATAGTTACGGTGACGAAATTAGCTACAGTGAGTTTTGGCAATTAGTAAATAAATGACAGTTTACTCCCCTAGATACACATATTACACCTGAAATGACTATTGACGGATATAGGTTTACTGATTACTATATAGCTAATGATGATTGTGACAGTTGTTGTAAATTGATAAAGGAAAGAAGAGGGATAATCTAATGTTAAAAATTAACCACAAAGAAGTTGTAGAATATATTAAGGATAATATTAATTCTTGCTTAGTATTCGCTGATATAGATATTGATTGTGCTAAAAATATAATGATTGATGGAACTACTTTAGTAATTCCACGCATAAACGTAAGTTTAGATATAGATTATGATAGTTTCATTGAATATACACATAAGAAAGAGAATGTTACACGTTAGGTATTAAATAGGAGGAAATATGAAAAACAAAATAATGGATTTTTTAGTAATTGTAGGGTTCTTAGGATTAGTTTTTATCGCTAGCACATCTCAAGTCTTATTCAGAGCATCTATAGTAATATTACTTATTGCAATTATTTATCAATTAACAAAAAAGAATTGAAAATAGCCTCTATTTTTTATATAATAATTATAAAAATAAAGGGGTAAAATGATAGGGCAGGAAATATTCCAAACACAAGAAGAAAAAGAGCGTATTCAGCGGCTTGAAAAATATATTGTCAAAGTTGACGAATCTCTAGGTAGGATTACTGAGGAGCTTAAAGAGTATGGACAAGTTTCTTACATGAGTGAGCAAGATATCCAACGTGAACTAAGCACTCTACCTGATTTAATTGCTGATGCTAATTTACTTTTATCTAAGATCCAACGAGCCTACGACTATGCAAAAGACGACTCTAAACGTCAAATAGCTAGTTTATGGGGTCAATGTACCAAACGTAAAGAGGTTTTAGGATTAAACAACCAAAAGGAGCAAGAGGCTTGGGTTATCCAAAATGAAGAATATGTCCGAGTAGTGAGAATTGAAATTGAATGGAAATACCAAGTCCAAAGAGCTAAATCGATTGTAGATAGATATGAAAATAAATTTGCAGCAGCTCGAAAACTAGCTAATCTGATTGAAAAAGATCAGACTAACAACTATAGACGAGAACAATATGGAGGCGAGGCATGAGTTTTGCATTTGATCTATTATTGTTTATTTTTATTATAGGTGTTACGTATACAGCAATCATAAGTGAGAGCTTCTTTAGGGGTATAACAGCCTTAAGTTTAGTAACAATTGCCTTTATATTGTATGGCATCTTGGATAGGTTAGATCAAAGGAGGAATAGCAAATGAAGATAGTTATTGTTGGTGACATTCACGCTAAGCCATATATAATTGAGCAGGTAGAAAAGATATTAAAGAATGGCTTAAATGTTGTTCTAGTTGGAGATTATGTAGACGACTGGCATGCAACTCCAGAACAAAATGAATGGGTAATTAAAAAATTAATCAGGTTAAAGGAAGAATTCACTAACCAATTAACTTTACTTATAGGTAATCATGATTTATCAGAAGCTTTTGGTCTTGAATATCACGATTTAAGATGTGCTGGCTTTAATCCTGAGGTAGCCAAGAGAGTATCAAGTGATATTCGTTGGCTTATTAACAAGGGTTGGTTGAGAGTAGCTACTCGAGTTAATGGTTATTTAGTTAGTCATGCTGGCTTCACAGATAAATGGTTTACTAATCTGACAGATGGTGATGTGGAACACTTATTGGACCAAATGACTCACTCATCTCTTAAAAGATTAAATATGTGTGGATTAAGGCGAGGTGGTAGAGATGAATATAGTGGACCATTATGGGCTGATAGAAATGAACTGTTAAATACATGGACTCGCCGAGAACCTAAACAGATTGTAGGACATACCCCAGTACAAAGTTGTACACGATATAAATATGCAGAAGTTGATTTGTGGTTTATTGATACTTTTTCAACAAATATATTATGTAAAAACATAGGAGATAGCACAATCTTAATAATTGAAAACAATAATATTAAAGTAACTAAACTTAATGAGGTTTTAGATGGACGTGATCCACAAATGTGTAGTAGGCTCTAGATTACACGGAATAGCTACCGAGAATTCAGATTGGGATTTTAGAGGTATACACATCAGTCCTCTAGTTGAACATATAAGTCCGTTCAAAAAGGTTAAGAACACCTCATGGATTGAAGATGATGTAGACAACACTAGTTATGAATTAGCGTCATTTTGCAAAGACATTACCAAAGGGAATGCAACCTTGCTTGAAGTGCTATTTTCTAGTCAGGTCATCAAGTCGTCAGACATTTCCCTTGAAATGATAGATAACTGGAAGATGTTCTTCAATACAGATAATTTTATAAAAGCCAGCACAGGATATTGCTCTAACCAATATCGCAAGTTCGCTTTATATGAAGATGAGGGACAGCGAGAACAGCGTCGTACAGCCAAGTTTATTATTGCGTTTATACGAGTAATGTGGCAATGTGAACAAATGCTTTTGACTGGTGTATTTAACCCTACTCTTGAGCACTGTGATAAGTTAGACTATATTAAATCTATTAAAGGGTTGACACGAGAAGAAATCAGCGTTCCTGAAGCATTCACTCATATTGAGGATATGAACCGACGAGTTATTCAAGCCCAAATGAATATCCATCCGAGTATTAAAGGTAATAAACCTAATATAGAATATATTGAAGACTTCCTAATGAGATCTTACTTGGTATCCGATTTTAAAACTATTGGAAATTGATCTTGACACAAAGCTCATGCTTTTATATAATAAAAAGTGGCAAAGGTAGTTCCTAATAATCAATTCACAATGGAAACGTTACTACCCGCCACTTTACATATCAAAAAACTGTGGCATAAATAGTTCCTGTTTTTTTTGGACTCTTAACCCACGGATACAGGTTCGATTCCTGTCTTAGTAGCTCAATGGTAGAGCACGTAATTACTATTCGCCACTTTTTTGATATCAATAAAATTAGTTTTATTTACTATTTTGTATAAGTGGCTCTGTTTATTAAATAACTTATAGGAGGGACAAAATGAAATCAACACTACGTCTATTTAAGGCTTTACCAATAGAATCAAAGGTAGAGGTCGACGAAGATAGAACAGCAGAGCTTATGGAGCAAACTATCCCTCTAGGTTTTGTTTTTGAACCAGTATTTTCTTCAAGAAATTTTGCTCACATTATTAAGGAAGTAAACGATCTTTATGGGCGTAACCCAGAAGAATTGAATTCATCATTCCATAAGTCTTTTTCTAAAGTCCGTGACGCGTCTATTTCCCAGTTAGCATTTGAACAAGTAATACATTACTTAACAACCTATGGTGCTGAAATGGCGGGGGTTTATAATCAAGATTCTGTCTATATTCCAAGTGAGAGGTTAGATATTCCTCAATTAAAAGAGGATATCCGATTGGTTGTTATCCATGGGTTTACCAAGGAAGAGTTGAAGGTTAAGTTATTAGAGCTGCTTTCTTCAGGAATAGCCTTGTCAGAACAGTCAGTCGAAGACGCTGTCGATATCGCTCAATATACAGGAATGAATGCTAAGGAAATTGAATTGATCACCAACAAGGAAGTCAAATCAGCTTTGTACGACTATTTTGATATAGTTCCACAAAACCCTGTCGAGTTTTTAAGATATGTTGTTTATAGGTCTACCGATAAGACTCTACTAATTAAAAATAAAGAATTGATTAAATTGCTCAACCAAGGAACTAATAGTGGTTTAGTAAAATATTTTAATACTTATGAAAAGCTTTATGGCTTAGAAAAATTAGCAGAGATATTCTATCGCTTTAAGCCTATATTTCTAGCTATGAGAACCAATAGTAGTCTAAAGAGGTCTATCAATAAAATTCGTCGTTTAGCTAAAACTCATCATAAACCAATGCCAGAGGACTTACTAAACTCGATTACTTATAGACTAGAAACTCACAACGCCCCAGACGCTGACACATTTAGAAAAGCTATGGCTGACACTAATGTTTTTCGCAAAATCCGCCTTGCCTATGCTTTGAAATTCCGAACAACCGATTCAGAATCTATAGTTTATAAAGTGAGAAATGGCAAATCGTTTGCTAAAGAATTTTCATTTGAAAATAAACATGGTGCAGAAATTATGTATAAAACGGTTTTAAAGTATATTTTAGAGGATATACGACCAAATGTAGAGGGGAAGTCGTTTTTCATTCCAGAAGGGCTTGTATACGCTCTGCCAGTGTCAGAGAAGCAGTTCACAGGTAATATTCCTAGCGGTTCTTTTGCAGAATTAAAAGAAGATATGGTAGTTGGCGTTCATTGGTTAAATACAGGCAAAAGAGTTGATCTGGATCTTTCTTTAACCAATCTGCAAAGTAAAATTGGCTGGGATAGTCTGTATAGGAATGAGAGTAGAGAGATACTATTCTCGGGAGACGTCACTGACGCACCAGGACCAAAAGGCGCATCGGAATTGTTTTATATAGGTACTTCTGATAATACTTCTTGGTTACTTAGTCTAAACTATTATAACCATCGTTTAGGAGATGAATGTCCGTTCAAGTTATTTGTAGCTCAATCTAGCCCAGAAAATATTAACAAGAACTATATGGTCGACACTAACAAGATAATAGCTGCTTCAAACTCGTCATTAGACAAAAAACAGACATTACTCGGTATAGTGAAAACTAGCGAGCAATCAAAACGCTTTTATTTTGTCCAGACTGGACTAAAGCAATGTGTATCCTATCATAATTCAGAATATTCTGACTATACTCGAAAATTCTTCTTAGATTACTATACGAATACAGTTACTCTAAATGAAATACTCGAGTTAGCTGGTGCTAAGGTTGTTAATGAAATGACAGAGGGTGTAATCGACCTCTCTCCAGAAGCTGTTGATAGAACTACATTTATTAATTTATTAGGAGAAAAACATGACTGAGAAAAATAAATCAGAATTCGCCTTCTTTGTTCGTGCCATGATACATGGTGCGGTAGACGACGCAATTCTTTTTAACAAGGGAAAAATTCAATATTCTGAACTTTGTCGTAGGTTACATTTGTGTGAAGAACTCATTGTAAAAGACGTTAGCAAAAAAGCAAAGACATCAAATAAGTGTAGCTTTTTAGATAAACTAGTACACAAACTAAAAAGACTGTTAAGAATATAGAGATCATTAGGAAAAATGGCAAAAACTAAACTCCAAAATGAATTAGAGAAACTAGCTAAAGATGGGTATGTTCGTATTCAGAAACACTCGACTCTTCCTTTAAGTATCTATACCTATACACAGAAAACTGAAATTGAGAAAAATTGGACACCAGAAACTCTCATGTCTAGAGGTTTAGTTATAGATGATTCAGGGCGAGTGGTTATAAATTGTGTTCCAAAATTCTTTAATCTAGGACAACCTGGGGCAGAAAATATTTCGTTTGACCATTGTTATATCACAGCTAAAGAAGATGGTTATATGATTCAGATTATCAATGACCACAAATATGGACTAATAGTTACGTCTAAAGGGTCATTTGAAAGCAAGTATGCTCAAACAGCACTAAAAGTAGTACTAGATAATCTTACGGACCATAAGTTACCAGAGGGTGTTTTATTCTGTTGTGAGCTACTTATGGACTTCCCTGGAGATGAAGGTATAATTGTTACTAAACATGGAGATACTCCTAAACTCAAATGCTGGGCAGTCCGCTTTAATGACGGCAATGAATTATTCCCAGAAACAGTTAAACTACCCTCATTTCTAATTCCTGTTGAAAGCTTTGATTCTATATCAGCTAAAAAATACCTAGAAAAGACTGGTGTTGAGGGTGTTGTCTTGTGTGATATAAAGACTAGGGCAAGGGTTAAGATTAAAACCCAAGAGTTTATAGAACGACATAGGTTTATCTCAAATATTACTCCTAAAAATATATGGGAACGATTAAAGAATGGTGAAACCTTGGTGGATATGAATATTCCAGATGAATTTCTACCTCAAGTCAAACCTATCTATGAGAAGATAGTATCCGACTATCGACAAATTAAGAAAGATTCATTTCGTTTAGTAGGTATGACCAAAAACCTAACAAATAAGGCAGTAGCATTAAATACTAGTTTAGCATTAAGCAAAGAAGATAAGCATTTAATCTTTTTCTTCCGCAGAAATCCATCGGTTGATGAAGTGTCCGAATATTATTGGAGCAGGGTAAAACCTAGCAATTCTGAAGAAAAAGCATAAAAACTATTGACTTTTTATCAATTTTCCTATATAATGGAATACATAAGTTAGAAAAACTAACTTATAACAAGAAAGGACAAAACAACTAAAATGAGTAAAATAGAAAACTCCAAGAAAACTAAATTTAGCTTTAAACGGGTTATAGATGATATAATGTCTATTGTAATGGCATTAATTGTTTGTTCAATGTCGTGGTCAGCCTATACAATTTGGAATGGGTTGGACGGTAAGTTACCAAAGATTCTTATCTTGCCACAAATTGCCTTTACACTTTATCTAGTAGTAACCGCTTTTGCAGCGAAAGGAAAAAAATAGCCTACTCTAATCTTTGGTTTAAGGGGAAGCACTTGTTATGAGTAAATCAACCAAAACTCCACAAAAGCCACATTTCATGGAAAAAGTGATAATTGACTTGCTAGTAATCGTTTTATTAGCAGTTGGCGCATGGGCATTTCAAAATAGCAAAGAACAAAAAGGTCGAATTGAGTTTCAACATAAGCAAATTAAGACAAAAGAGAATGAGCTAAAGAAACTTAATAATAATTTAAATAAGATAAATCAAGATTTAGATAAAACAACTAAAGAATTAGATAATTCTAAGAATAGTAATGCTGAATCTCAAAAGAAAATTGAAGAATTAGAAAAGCAGAAATTAGAATTAGAATCTAAACTTCAAGCTAGAGTTCAGGCAAAGCAAAAGCTAGCATCAGCAGCAACTGTATCTCAAACAGCTTCGGCATCACCACAACCTAATCTCACTGCAAGTAAGCAGGATCTAATGAGACAGGCAGGTATTCCAGAAAGTGATTGGGCGTATACAGACTATATAGTTAGTAAGGAGTCTAGTTGGAATTCTAATGCAGTTAATAAGTCAAGTGGAGCATTTGGATTAGCTCAATGTCTAAATAAACCAGCAGACTCTCTATGCTACTCAAAAAATCCAGTTGATCAGCTTAAATGGCAGAAACAGTATGTACAAGAAAGATATGGTAGTTACGCCAACGCACATAAGTTCTGGACACGTAACAACTGGTATTAGTAGATAAATATGAAATAGACCTCTACACGGGGTCTATTTTTATGAATATTTATTTGAAAACCTAGATTTTTAGAGGGTTTTCATGTATAATAATAAAGTAGCTTATATGCTACTTCTGTCCTTTCTGACACATCTCAATTTATGAGGTGTGTTTCTCTTTTTATAAAAGAATAACTCCTATAAAAGGAGCTATTCCGAAAGGAGGGGCAAAGGTAGGTATATTACCTACTCTACTATTTTAGCAGAGTATCTATTTGTTGTTTTTATAAATACCGAACATTGTCAATATAAATGCTCCAGCAGTAGCTAATACTCCTGACCATGCAGAAACGGTTTGTAGAGTTCCAAATTGTAGAGCTACAGCTAATTGAGGAATAATAATACCTAATCCTATGAGGCTATCACCTATAAAATAAACAGCTAGTTTAGTTTTCTTACTAATACCTTTAACAATTTCCTGAACTTCATCTGAATCAGAAACATTTTTAGCTGTATCAAGAGCTTCATGATTCATTTTTTCAATTGCCTTTACATCTTCTGGTGTAAATATTGGTGTTGCCATTTTATTTTCTCCTTGTTGATTATTTTGTTGTGTTTCAGGTTTATCTTGTGGTATAGGTTTTGGTTGCACAGCGTACTTAGGTGGTGATTTGGTTATTTTTGCTAGGTTTCTAATATCTTCTATAGATTTATTAGCTACATTAACATCTAATTTACCACCATAGCCAGGTATTGTAGCTGACTCAGAGTATTGATGTATAAATGAACCATGTGCATAGTTACCTGGATTTCCATAGTTTGGATACCAATCAACTCTTTCCAAGCCTAGTTTTTGGATTATAGCATTACCTGCATAGGTAAATACTTGTTTTCCAGTTTTCTGGAGTACTATATTACTAAATACTCCAATTTGTTCAACTGTTCCTTCAAAATCTGGCTCTAGATCGATAAACAAGAGTTCACCATCCTTATTTCCTAAGGTTTCAATGCATTTAACAAAGTATTCAGCGTTCTGTTCTGCCTCTTCTCTTGTAGAAAAGTATGGTAGCCAATAAAAACCAAGCATTTTGCCAGCTTCACGGGCTTTATCTGTAAATAATTTAGCGTCTGGATCTAGTTTAAACTCATTTCCACCCAATTTTTGACCAACCCAACCAGCTTTTACAATTACTCCACCCACTTTAGGAAAAATATCCACAACTTTTTCATTCTGGTAGTTAGAAATATCAATTATTTGCTTACTATAGTCTATTTCTGTAGGTTTTTCTGGTTTAGGGCTTTCTATAGTGAGTTCAGGTAAATCATGTGTACTGGTATCAGTGAACGCACCACTCCATAGATAGAGACCATTTTCTTTAGATACGAACCACACATCATTATTTTCAATACTTTCACCATGACACCAAGCTTTCATGTCGATAATTGTATGTCCACCTACAATTTGAGCTACATCACTTGATGTATTAGGTGCTTTTCTAGCCCGTACACCAGTTTCGACTACTTTACGTTGGTGTCCTTGAATATTATCTTTAGGTGTTAAATCTGGTAAATCGTGAGTTGCTTTGTCTTCAAAAGCTTCAGCCGTCATATACTTACCACTATTAGCCGTTACAAACCATGTAGTATTTCCATCTACTGCTTCACCATTTGTAATATAGCCTTTCATAGCAACAGTAGCACCTGCGTCAATTTCCTGAAAGATTTCACTTGATGTACTGGCTTGTTCTCTAGCATTAACAGTTACAGCTGTCTTGCGATCAGTTGGCTGAAGTGTTTGAGGAGCTACATAGCCAATAATTTTTTCAGGGCGTGGTCGCAACCAGCCAATAACTACTCCACCTGCCAGTACATATGGACGGCGATACAATCGAGCTGGAACTTGTAAGAACCCATCTTGTTCAATAACATCAACTCCATTAGTATCTGCTCCTACTACAACTGCAATATGTCCATAAGGATTTCCATTCATTGCACCCCAGATAATGATATCTCCTCTTTGTGGAATAAGATTCGGATCATTTGGATTATTAACTATCTTTTCAAAATATTCTTCATTGGAGTTAGCGAAAGCTTCTTTTGCATTAGCAGGTCGGATTGTATTTGCCCAGTCGTTGAAAAGAAATAGGCAATAGTCATCGATAACATCTTTACATTGTAATCCGTAGCTTCCGTCTACATCAATTCGGCGACCTGGCGCATTATTAATCCATTCGTTAATTCTATCCACTAATTTTCCTCCTTTTCTTTTTTCTTTATATCTATTAAAAGTTGATCATATAAACATCTAGCACAACTAGCAAACTCTAACCCTAGGAATAAACTGGTAACTCCCGCTAAAATATCTGCTGAGCGTTTCATATTTTCAAGGTTGGTCTCATTTTGCTCTGCCTCATACACTTCAGTGTCAAGAGTAAAGGCTTTTACTGCATGTTTAAAATCGCACCAGTATTTAGGATTAGGCTTTTCAGCTAATTCCATTAAGTCTTTCATTTGTTTTCGTCTTAGGTTAAGAACTTCTATAAGAATTTTAGACACATCCATTCCATCAATTAAATGCTCCTCTAAATGAGAAGTTAGTGCTGCTTTTTCGCCTATAGACTGAATTAAATCTACTGCGTATGCTCGTGCTGTCATTTGATTATCTTTATCCCTTCTATTCGTTTAGTTTTTCCATCTGGATATATAGCTATTGCTCGTACCTTTGTAGGTTCTTTACCTTGCACTACTCGTTGAGCATAGGTAATATCTTCTGTTATAAATGAACCTGTTATTTCAGAAGATAAACCGATATCAGTTAAAACTTTAGCTTTATAGTAATAGCGTGTACCACTCTTAAGTCCTGATAAATTAAATGTAGCTTTAGTCTCTTTAGTATCGACATGTAGATTCTTACCATATGCTGGAAACTCGCCATAATCAAGATCCCATCGAGTAATTTTGCTATATTGATCACTGTCATTTATGCAAGATACATTAATATCAGCTGAAGTAGTTTTTATATTTGATTGACTTGTAGTTAGATTATATGGAGCTGAGACTCGAGGAATAGGAATCCAATAGTCAGCTGCTCCTACATGTCCCATTGTGTCATGAAAGAATATATGAAGTCGAATAGCACTGTCTAAACTATTAATTCCTACTGAACCAGTATAATACCCTGAATAAAGATGCATCCAATGTTCTTGACCACGAATAACTCTTCGCCAAGCAGTATTAGGCTTTATAAGTCTGTTAGCAGATAGGTTTTGATTATTAACCGTTAAATCAACAAACCAAGGGTAATCCCAATAACCTTGTCCATAAGTATTGCCTGTTCTAGCTACAACATTAAACTGATATTGAATAGTGTTACCTTTGCGAATAATAACGTCGTCAAAAGCTTGAACCCAACATTCAGGAGCTTCACCAAAGACACATTGCCAACCCCTCGCTGCCATGGACTAGTTCCTTTCTGCAATAAATATGATTAGAGTTTTGCCTGGTTTTGCACTAGGTAGAGAATCCCCCTCTTGAATAAGGTCGAACTCAATTTTACTGTCACGAGAAGTTAAAAATCCAGCAGATGCAATATTATCAGATAATTTAGCAGGTTTTTTAGCTTTATTATCAATGGCGGATGCTAGAATTGCACTTACGCCTTGATTTACTGTTACGTTAGCTAATATAATATACGGATTGCCTGCTCCAATACTTGCTTGAACCTGACTTTGTGTAGGTGGAACTGGATTATTGCTTGCACTACCTGAAACTACTTTAAATTTAAGTGCACCAGGATTATTAATATCTGCAGAATTAAAGTTCATAGTCCTATCTACATAAGCTACTATAGAATCAATTCGACTATTTGAACTATCTGCTCCTGGAATAATTATCTGTTCTATAGCGTCTGACCATACACCATAAGAATAATTACTATAAGGCACTAGAGCAGCACCTTGAGATATATTTAATACCATTGACGGTGATGTTCGGGCAGTTACTTCAAAACCACGAATAACCTCACCTGCTAATATTTCAGAGAGTATTCGAAAATGTCCATTTTCATTAGTTTTTCCGCCTGAGTCACGATTAGATACGAAAGTTGTCATATGATTCTATTTTATCAAACTCTGTAGAATGAGCCTGGCTGTGTTGATATTAATATATATGTAGCATCTTGACTTTGAGAAGTTAAGTAGCGTTTAGTAGTTATAGTAGAGCCACCTGTAGGGTGTAAGGAAGTAGTTTGTACACCTTGTGTTTTATGCAAAACTACTAGCGGCATATAATCTAGTGTCGTATCGAATTGTAATAATATATTCATTCGTAAGTCACCCTGTGGTGGTTGTACATAAGGTACGAATAACTCATATCTATAAAATTTCAAAGAATCAGGACCAGTATTCTGCTGACCACTTAATTTAAGTAATGTGTTCTCAAGTCTTGTAAACCTATCTTCTGCATTCATAAATATACTTGCCTTTGGTTTTCATGTAATATTTGTATCGTTACTTCATAAGGAGCATAGATCCTTAATTTATATTTTGCTGTAGGTGGTGAAGTAAAATGAAGTGTAGAAATAGTTAAGAAATTACGATCATTAACCTTCAGTTCTTCAATCCAGATAGGTACAGGTGGCGATGTACCACAACTAGCCATTTGACCTGTATAACTATGAGGAACTTGACCATACCAGGGAAACTCGTAAATATCTTTACCATTTATTTCTGCATCAATCATTATCATGTATGGTGGTATTATTCCACCTGAATTTATAAAATTAAAACGTAGAGTAGCCCAGTATTGCCACGAACCTGGAACTTGACCTTTCTGATCTACTAATACTTCTCTATCCCATTTATCTGGTGTCAATTGAGATTCAATAACTTTAACCATACCAGAGCCAAATGCATTAGAAGCTTGATACTGAGTTATTTGTTTTTCTAAATAGTCTAATTTATCCATCATGATTGAGTTACCTGAAATACTCCGTCTGAAGTGCTTATAATTTCCAAAACAGCACTAAACTCTGTTAATGTACTTCCTGATAAAAATGTAGAAAAAGTATAATTCGTACATGTAAGAATTAATGTATCGTCTTCAACTACATAATTAGAAAGTGAACCAATTCCATAAGTATTTAAATAGACTTGAGCCAGAGGCACTAACTCACCACTTTTATTATAAATTGCTAATCGTGGATACATAATACATATGTTTTTATCCATAGGTACAAAACGATAGCTAAATGTTAAACTCCATGCACCATGTACAAGAGAAGATTGCAATTTGTCTGATTTAAACTCATATATCTTACCCTGGTTTAATGAATAAGATTGATTAGATTTCATACGTAGTAACTCACGTTCTACTCTTGCTAAACGTTCACTAAAAGTCATTACATATCCTCTAATTGAATCCAGCCTGAAATACGACCATTTGCTCTTTCAGGATACATACGATCACCCCATACCTCATACTGTAATGGTTCATATTCAGGTTTATTTTCTAATCCAGCCCACAGTCCTTGAGTATAGTAACGTCTATCATCTCCATAGAAATGAGTTACTCTAATGTAATCTATTGGATATGGCTTACCTAAATCAATTGTTACAGATACACGTGTATTATCTAAATATGCAAAATCATTAGTATTCATATTGCCATTAGTAATTCGTTCAGGGTAGCTCATGCCAGCAGGATAACTTGACACTGAAGCACCTCTAGCTCTATTTATTGATTTATTGCCTTCCATCTCAAGAGCCTCAATTTGTACCCAATGATTACCACTATTTTTAGTATTTCCGTTCATAATTTCTTTAATATATCGTATATATAGAGGTTTTTTCCTCGGAACAGAAGCTCTTTGCAAAGTTAATCTCATAGTCTCTGCCATATCATTACTAATATTCCAGGACATACTTGTAATCCTATATTTATCAGTAATACTATTTAAATAATTATCATTTTCCATTTCAACAGAAATAATATCACCTGTTTCTATTGTTACTGGATTTATAGAAGAATCTGCAACTGTAAGAGATGGAATATCTGTAGGTAACCTGCCTAACTCCACTTCACCACGAGAATGATGATAAAGAGTAGGAGAAAGTTTAACATCATTAAATGTCTTAGTCTTAATTATAGTTCCGTATTTTTTACGAGATTCTTTATCATGAGTTATGGCTTGTAATCTTCTATCGCCAATACCTGATCCAATAGCATATGAATAGTTAACCATATCACTAACATCTCGAGTAATAGTTCCACTGTCAAGATTGAATGGATATATAATTTGTATGTCTTGAGATTTATCTGTTCCTTTTTTATCAAAGGTATTAAATTGTCTATCTGGAGTAAAATTAAAATCAAAATTATCATTGTCTAATTTAGTTAGATTGACTATAGCCTCTTTTACATCTTGGAGTTCATAACCTCTTTGTCTACCGCTAAGTTGAGAAGAAGAAGCTGTATCTATTCCAAGTGGAACATTTAAACTATACAAATCATCACTATCAAATGAATAGGTTACTCTAAAATCTGTTATATAAATTTGATTTTGACTTGGAAAATTAGCCTCAAATAATAACCATGGAGTTTCATGAAATAATGAATAATTGGTAACTTTACATTCGTTCCAAGTTCCAGAAAAATGAGTGCCAGGAACATTATAAATAACCACTTGGTCGTTAGACATTCCTACCTGTGCTCTCTCTACTAGTTTGGCTTGAGTACAGCCAGGTGGAATGAAATGTTTCCAAGATATATCAACCTTAGTTCCTTCTGGAATATCAATTTTTGCAGCTAATGAAGCCCATTGGCTAGATAAAGATGATGCCATGAAAGCTGATTGTTTTATGTCTGATCTATATACTCTACCACTAACTGTATCCTTTAATCCATAAGAGAATACCCAACCATTAGTATTAATAGCTGGAATAGATGTCTTATTAATTGGTTGCATTCTTTGAGAATTTTCAACTAGTGAACGAGCTATCTGAGAATATGTCTTATTAGAATATTGTGCATTTGTTATTCGACCTTTAAACAGATTTAAAAATCCTAAACATCTGACTTGAAGAGTGTTGTTACTCTCTCTATTTATATTTATATCTGTTTGAGCAACATAACCTCCAATAATATATTTTCCTCTGTAGCGAACTCTAACATCATGAATACCTGGAGATAATACTTGGTTGGCAGAAACGCCCATTTCTTTACACTTTAATTTAAATTGTTCATAATCTAGACCAAAATCAAATTCATCAACATCATTAAGTTTCCAAGTAACTCTTAATCCATTAGTAAGAATATGTGAAAAATCAGCAACATAATTTCCCGTTTTCCAATCATAAACTTCAATATCAAGTTGTGGTATTTCAAGCTCTTTTGGCTCTTGCATATTCCCCCTTAAATACCTTCAAAACCATTTCGCCAAATAATACTTCCAAAGTCTGTATCTGATTGACTGTCTGTTTCCAATACTATTTTGTTTTCTCCACGATTCAATCTCCACCAAGTAGAATCTGTTGTTCGTGAACTTGCAACGCTCACTCCATTAAGAGTTATTATACGCTTTTTCATATCAATTCGCAATTCAGAGTTTCCAGAGATAGTTAGATTCATTTTAACATGTTGATTGTTGCTTATATTTATTATTTTAGGGTTAGTATATGTTCCCTTTAAGATTATAAGTGGATAAACCTCTACTGATCCAACATTCATAATACTTGTAGCAATTTGACCTGAAACCCATTGTACAGGCATGTCTGATGGAATAGTGAAGCCTCCTGGTTTTTCTTTATAGAATACTTGTTGCAAGAGTGAGGACTGAGGTGAAGCACCATCTCCACCATCATAAATTATAGGATCAGGACAAATTAAGGTAATTTGAAATTCTCCAGCAGTAGGCATAGTAATGTCTGATTTGACATCAGCAATAAAACCTTCTGTATAATAGTTTTTCCCAGAAAAAGTAGTAATTATAATAGGATAATTTTGCCGAATATGCAATTTATTCATCAAGCCTAGTCTTAAATTATCAGTATCTTCACATGTTTGTCCTTGATAGAATCCAGTTAACGTTATAGTCCTAAAGCCGTATAGTTGAGATGAGACATATCCACCATCAACACCAGCATAAACTCCATCTGCTGTCCTAATAGCAGGAGCGGATAATCCAGAAATAGGCGATACTAATTTATAAGCTGAATCACCTCCGAGTATTATGTCATTTCCAATCTTAAACCACATATATTTATTATACCTAAGCCTTACCTAATTCCCATTTTAAGTCTCTTACCATCTGATCCACAGAGTATTGAGTGTAGTTATTATTTGTCTGGTTAATTACGACATTTCGACCACGCTGAACAGGATTGTTATAAGTGCCAGTATTACTGTTATACATATCTGGTGCTAAATTACTTGAAACATCTAAACTTGGAGACATAGTAATCCCATCCATAGATAGAATGTCAACTACTTCATCTACTAATGAGGTAGCTGCATTAACTACTTGAGATTGGCTTTGTTCCACACCCTTGGCTAGACCTTGGGCTGCAAAGCGACCACTCTCAATAGTAGTTTTCCATGGAGAATGTTGTTGGGCTCTATCTTTAAGACCTCGTAAGAATTTTTCGGCAACCCACCAACCAACTGAATATACATTCCTACTTTCTACTCCATTGATGAATCCTGAAATAGCATTATTACCAGCGTGCCAGTATCCTTGAACAGCCATTACGCCATCTTTGAATTTATTGCCGATTGAGTTACCAACTTGCCATAATTCATTACCTCGTGAGTTAATGCCTTGTATAATTTGTCCTACAAGGGTATATCCCTGCCAATAATGATCTGGCATTTTAGATTCAATAGCACGCCAGAATGCAGATTGAATATTCCATCCAGCACTCTGTGCCTCACCCTGTCGAGATAAAATACCTTGAGATAATTTGCCAGCTAAATTAGCACCTACATTGTAAGCTGAATCCATTTGGCTATTGAAACTATTTAATGTGCCATTAAGAACTTGAACTAGTGTACTTTGCAAAGTAGCTATAGATGCCTGGATAGCAGGATTAACTTGAGGTAATCCAGTTAATGCCTTAGCAAACTCAATTAACTTATTAAGCATGGATTGCCCCATACCGATAATCCATTCTTTATTAGATAAGTCACCTACATCTTGATTTATCTGACATACTTCCCATACAGCATGACGAACATTTCGTAAATTATCTAGCATTCCGTTTTGTACTGCCGCTATAGTATTTAGAGTCCAACTAAATCCAATAAATTTATTAAGCATGGATTGTGCTAGTCCTACGATCCATTCTTTAGCAGCCATGTCGCCTACATCTGTATTAACTTGACAGATTTCCCATATGGCATGTCTAATACTCCTTAGAATCTCCCATTTATCAGGGTTAATATCCACCAAAGAATTAACAGTTCTGCTAATTTCAGTAAATTTATTAAGTAAAGATTGAACTCTACCCATTTCATCTTCTGAAATCATACCACCAGTAACAAAGCCTTTTAATGTGTTCCAGATACCACCAGTACCTTGTTGACTTACTAGCATTTGGACTACTTCAGAAATACTCTTGATAGTGTTTTGAGTTTGACCTGCTTCTTTAGACCAATCAAATGATAGTTTTTTAAGATTATCTGTCATTGCTACATATGTATTGACAATAGAAGCCACGCTATCAGTAGTTCTAGCTTTAAGGAATGTATTAACTGTTTCAGATATATTGCTCCACCAGCTGCTTCCACCAGACACTGTTAATTGCTTAACCACTTCTGACAATTGATTGAGTGTTTTTTGGATACCAGGCATATTTAATTGAATATTTTGGATATCATTTAGTTTAGTAGCTATATTATGATATCTAGAAACAATCTCACTTACCTGATTGATAATTTGTCCTTGTAAAAATACAGAAATAATATTACCTAGTCCAGTCATTGGAGAACTCGGTCCTGATGCGGATAAATTCTTAATAACACCAGATAACAATACTATCTTCTGGTTGATCAGTTCTGGTACGAGTACTATATTTTGAATCTCATTCAATTTAGAAGCAATATTGTGATAAGAGTCTACAATTGCATTGATCTGTCCTAGGTTAAGATTATTTACAAAGTTTTTAGTAGCCTGTATTGCTAATCCCATAACAGAATCAGATTTACTTGCTGTAACTTCTTGAATAGTTTGACTTATTAGATCAATTTTAGCTTTTACGACATTTTTATCAAGAGGAATTGACGCAATTTGGTTCATATTAAGTGCAATATCACGATATGTATTAACTATTGAACTAATAGCACCCATGTTTATAGCCTTAACAGCGTTTTCTAATAAACCACCAATATTAGATTTAGCCATATGACTAATTATGTCTACAAGTGCGTCTATCTTGGCTTTGGTAGTCTTAATATCGCTAGGCACAGCAGAATTGACATAAGATACAGCTTTAGCAGCCGCAACCATACCACCTAGAACACCTAGTAAGGCTACAAGACCAGTGCCTAAGAATAGTGCACCTACACCTGTTGATACAATAGCTCCTAATACGCCAGCTAAAACACTTATACTGCCAATAGCAATAGCCATATTAGCTATTTTAGAGGCAAAACTACCTATATCACTTGGTATTGCTGTATTTGTATAACTAACTGCCTTAGCTGCTACTGCTAATGTGCCTGAAATAAGAATTAATACTCCTAATCCAGAAACTATATACTTACTGAGTTTACCAACAATTGCACCTAATACTGTAATAGCTGTAACTGCAATGCCAAGATTTGCTATTTTAGATCCGAACTCTGCAATATCTCCAGGAATAGCTTGATTTGCATACTCTAAGCTCTTAGCTAATACAGTAATACTACCCGCTATAAGCACTAGGTTTAACATAGATCTACTGGTTGCTTTCATTTTATTAGATAAAGCCACAATAGCACTCATACCTAATACTACTCCACCCATAAGACCAATCTTAGCGGCTAACCCACCAAGGTCTTCAGGCATTGAATCATAAGCAAACTTGAGTGCATAACCTAAGGCTGCAATTGCACCAGCTAATAATATGAGATTGAAAATACCCGATCTCATGGTAGCCATTATTTTTTGACCTTTAGTCATTTCAGTACTCATTGCCTGGATAGGTCCTAATATACCTCCTGCTTTACTTGCACCTGCTGCACCTTTACCTAGTCCAAATAAAGTACTTCCAAAATTCTTAAGAGCTGAAGCAGTACCCATTAAAGCTTGCCCTAGTTGAGCTACCTTACCTACAGCTGCACCACCTATTAAGGCAATTATAATTCCTTGCAATACAGGAGTTGGGAACTTAGCTACAGTATCTGCCATCCATGTAAGAACATTGACAAAAGCAGTCAAAGCCTTAGTTACTCCTTCGCCAGAAATTAATTGAGCGAAAGATTTACCTAAACTTGTAGCCAAGTGTCCTAAAGCTCCCAGTAGGTTACTTACAGCGTCCCTAAATTCTTCACTTGAAGTCATTGCTTTAATGAATACAAATGCTAGAGCTGCAATAGGGATACTAACCCCACCTACAGCTGAACCAATACCACCTAATACTCCTAGTAAGCCTCCTGCACCACCTGTTATGCTACCTACAAATCCTAGGATCTGAGTACCTAAAACGGCAAATATAGGAATAAGCATTTTAATGTCAAAACCGCTAGAGAGCATTTTAGAACCTAGACTCTCGATACCTCCAGCTAGCTTATCTACATAGTCAAGTACTCGATCAATAGCTCCAGGGAGTTTATCTGCTAATCTATCTATAAATGGAGCAATAGCTTCACCTAACCGTCCCATAACTCTTTGCATTTTTTGACCTGTAGCACTTGAACCTGCAAGAGTATCTGCAAAGACTTTAGTTAATCGAACACTTGAAGCATAGATACCTTTTTCAGAAGCTTGAAAACCTTTTTCAGCGTCAACAGAATAACCTACTAAAGCAGCACCAATGTCTGCTAAACGACCTTTTGCACGCCCACTTTGGTATTCAAGAGTAGCGGTAAACTTGCCCATAGCTAGTCCACCATTTTCAGCAACTGCCTCAAAGGCTTTTATAAGCTTTTCAGTCTCTACCTTAGTACCATTAATATGTCCACGCACTTCACCAGCAGTAACGCCTAATTGCTTAGCTAATTCCTTGTTAAGAGCAGGAACAGCTTGAACTAATTGGTCATATTCGAATAATCCGAACGTTTTTTGAGCAGTAGCACGTCCATATAATTCAGCTAATTCATCTAGACCACGTCCTGAAGCAATGGAAACTCGACCTAATAATTCAAGTTGTTTAGTTACATCTTCAAGAGCAGTGCCATACTTAAGAATACTATTAACCGCTTGGATAGTAGGGAAGCGTGAGAATACAGATCCAACACTATCCTTATTCATGCCTTTATAAAACTTAAAGGCTTGAGCCATGGCATTGTTGGCATTTTCAATCGAACCTGTTAGGGAAATAAAGGAAGCATTATTTTTAGCTACAAATTCTGCACCTTCAATACCAGACTTAGCTTGTTGAGCGATTAGAGCTCCCATAGCACTACCAAGGGCGGTAATACTATTTAAAGCTAGATTAGCCCCTTGCACCATAGGTGAGAATAGATCTGCATCCGCTGCACGAACTTTAGAAAAGCTAGCACTTAAGTCGCCAAAAGAAGACTTGAGGTTATTAGCATTTTTAGTAGCATTAGATAGTGAGCCTTTTGTAGCCCTATCAATACCAGAAAGTTCTTTGCCTAATTCAGAAGCTTGCCTTGAAGCCTCTTTCATTCCAGTATTAAAAGCAGAGAGATCTGCCTCAACTACCCATCTAACTGTTCCGCCTGTAACTGCCATTGTTTATTTTGCTAACCTCTTAAAATGTTCTGATAATTTCTTTACTCCCTCTCCCTTTTTAGTGTGTGGTGCTGCTGCAATCTGAGTAAGATTGAACATTTTCTGTGCCTCTAACTTTTTAGCTGTTTTAATAAGAAGTTTAATATCTCTAGCTGGTAGTTTAGAAGCTTCTTTTAATGTGTATTGTGGATAGTAGTATGCGACAGTAGCCCAGATCTCTCTGTCCGATGTAGTATCCTCACTAGAAGGAACAGGCTGAGCTACTGCAACTACTGCCATCAGGATACCAATTCTTTAATTAATCGTTCGTTAAGGTGACGTAAAATCACTACATTAACTTTCTTTAAAGTCTCTTTGATTGGCGTTTCATGTCCAACTGGAGTGATGAGGCTGTAAACAAAAGCTTCCATCTTGTCATTGACTTTTTTAGCTTTTTCTAGATCATCTTGGTCTTGAGCTGTTTTGTATTCTCTCATTAACTTAGCAAATGGACGCATTTCATCTTGAGTTGGGTATCGCATATCATATGCTAATCCGCTTATTTCAAACTCAAAAGCGTCTGAAACTGTATCGTTAAAGTTAAATCGTTGTGAACTCATCTGGTTCTTCCTCCTTTTAAATTATTACTCTTCTAGTATAACATTGTGATAAATCTGTCTTGTGAACCAACTCAAATTAAATCAAACTAGTTATTTAACATATTCCATAGTAACACTTACTTCTGACCTACCCCAATTATAACTGCCAGAAACAATAATATTCGTTTTATCAATAGAGGTAATACCAGCTTGGTGCGTACCTTCGATGTATGGCAATGCCTGTTTTATAGAATTGTTTGATAATACGCCAGTCAATCTCATATTGCCAGACCACAAAATCAGCTCCCAAGCGTCAGTTAAACCAGCAATACCATGAGGTATATTTGAGGTATTGTATCCACCAGTTATATTGATCGTACCACGCACCACTTTACGAAAAATTGAGCGACCATCAATCCATTTCTTGCCAGTATCAATTTCTGTATCCTTATATTTATAGCTAGGTATACCTGTAAAATCTATATTCTCTGATTTAACAGATTGAGGTTTATTTTGAATATAATTCTCAAGTACTCTATCTTTCATTTCATTAGTAAAATTATTATCTGTATGAACATAATGGGCATCTTGAACTATATTATTTGGCTTATTTTTAATAAAAGAAGCATGTGCAGAATTACTCTGTGTCCAATCTGATTGTACTTGAGGGATATTTCTTTGAGCCCCAACTTCGATTCCTGCCAATTTATTCTTTTCAGCGGTTGTGTATGACTCTTGAAGTAATGCTAATTTAGCTTTATCTTCACTAGTAATAGATTGAAGGTTAGCTAATTTGGTTTTTTCAGATTGAGTATATACTAAAGTAGAATTCAGTTTAGATTTGTCTGCTTGTGTATATATTTCAGTTTGAGATAGTTTATTTTTATCATTTTGAGTGAATACTTCAGTACTAGAAAGCTTAGTTTTTTCCTGCTGAGTAAATATCTGTGTTTGAGCTAACTTATTCTTCTCTCCCTGTGTAAACTCTGTATACGTATCATCAATTTGATTAAGACGTGTAGGTTTATTCTTGATATAAGCAGGATCAGATGGATTAGAAGCATTCCAGTCAGACTGGACAGAAGAGCCCCCACCTCCACCGCCACCTTGAACTTGAATCCAATCATTAGCATTAAAAGTATTAGTAGATGTAAAACTAGTTTTAGCTATGTACAAAGAACCATTATAGACACATAGTGAACCCTCAGTATATTGCCTGTTATTCCTAAATCGTTCTACTTTAGCGTCTATTGTTACATCACCCGTTTGTCCATTAACAGAAGTAACTTGAATAAATGGAGCATTAATAATTGTAGTGATTTCAGGACCATTTTCAGTGACTGTGGTTTGGATTTGTGGAACTTCTTGAATAGCAGTAGTTAGATTTATATCGTCTACTACTTGAGTTGTATTAAGAGAAACTCCATATGAAGGTATTGGTGAGCCTTGATTATTCATTATTCTAATTATACTCTATACAAGAAAAAGCCCTATGTAAGGGCTTCTCCTCTTGTCCTGTGACGTTGTTACGGTGTAAGATGTCCGTCGCCGAAGAACTGCAATGCTGATTGCCCAGCTCTAGGTTCTGCGGTAAACGTAATAGTTACAGTACGAACAACATTGTCTTCAAACTCGGTAGTATTAAATGACGTACGAGCATTAACTAATCGAGTAACTTGACCATTACATGAAATAATGTCTAAGTCGTAATTAGTCGTGCTAGTGTCACATTTAGCTGCCACAATGTCAATTGCTCCAGCGTCGTTATTAACTGTTGGACCAGTAGATAACTTAGCATTTTTAGCAACATAATACTGAGGCAAGACAGTTCGAATAGCTGCAACATCTGACTCAAGTAATTTAATTTCGATAGAAGCACTGTGTGCACCCTCAATTTTAAAGGTACGACCATCAACCGTCTTGAAATCACTTGATTCAACGTCATAGTTCATGCTCATCTCGCTCACATTGGTGAGAACATTTGAGCCCCATTTTAGAGTAAATGGACCTTTAACTAATGCCATAGTTTATTTTCCTTTTCTTTTAATTACAGGTCTTTTGAACGACCACTTGTATTTGAATGTAACCATACATACGCTCTTCTGCGTCTAAATCCTGTCTAAAATTAAAGTTGTTAGTTTGAATTGTGACTACAGTGAATCCCTCTAAAGGAGAACATTCAAGGCAGTTGAACATATCTGTAAGTTTGACTAATTTCTCGTCAACTGTTTTGGCGTTCATTGAGCGAAAGTTCACTGTAACTGAATAAGCTAAGTGACGCTCACCTGTTGGGTTTATACGGATTGGAGTTCCACCTGAGTAAGTTACCCAGTAGACTTCCTCTCCAACTTGTTTTGAATTAGGCACTCGATGTAAGAATATGTCTTGCCCAGGAATACCATAACCTTTTAATTGAAGTAACTTGACTACACTTTCTCCGATTGTCATTCTGTCTGCTCCCATATATCTTGAAGTTTGTCCATAGCACCTTGCATTGCGGATTCGGCAAAGTGAGGTCCAGTGCCAGGAGTTGTGTAATTCTTAAATTGATTCTCTTCCTGATAAATAGCATATGGAGCGTTCCACTGAATATGTCCTACAGTTCCATCTACAGCTTTTTGAACCATAGTACGTAACGCACCAGTTTTCATAGGAGTACGGTGAAGACTGATCATGTGAGCTTCTTCAAGTAATAGACGATTAGTAGTAGACACTCGAGTATTTACTAGAAAGTCTATAAGATTAGTATTATCTGTTACTCGGACACTCATGATTTATCCACCTTTGATAGGAAACAATGTACATTATTAACTTCATTTCCTAGAAGTTTGCGTTGTCCTACTTTTACTCGCTGAATCTTATAGTTATCCCATTTCCCAGAAAAGCCTTTAACTTGTAATAGTTTGCCTTCAAGTCTTAAGCCTTCAGAGGCTATTACAGGGTCGGTAGGATCAAGATATACATGTGCGTCTGTTCCGATAGTGTATGTGTCATTCTGGAAGCTCTCAGACGTTCCTAGAAGAAACAATCCTTTGGTTTCGTGTGCTACTTCGTTGACAATATCTCCATACATATCTCGTGTACTAGTTATTAACCGCACATCGTCTTTATATTGGAGAGTTAGATTCATATAACTGGAATCCTTACTATTGAACCATAAGGTCCTGCATACCTTTTAAGAAGTAGCTTGGATTCAGGTTTATCTTCAGGAGCTACAATATTTCCTCGTGTCCACGAATGTCCATCAACCGATTCAGACTTAATATCTCGGGTAGGATCACCATAGAAATCAACCATATCTATAAGTAGATAAAGTAACTCTAAAGGCACAGAGTCGCCCTCTTCAGCAAAATCCACCCAATCTGCCGCTACAGCTAATTGAACACAGTTCTTACAAGCACAATCACAACCACAGTTTGTACATTTCTCAATATAGTTACCAACTCCATTAGCTGCATAATCTGGAATGTAGTATTCAAAGTCTTTAACAGTAGCTAATCTACCTTTTGAAATAACTTTAACTAACTTGACTGCATAGACTTCGTAAAATGGATCTACTCTAAACTTCTTATCCTTATAGTTATATGGAAATACTTTTAGAGAACCACGAGTAGGAGTAGGTGGGAGTAGTTTGTCAGGTTTTGGTATTTCTAGGCAAGAACAATCTTGTTGAGTTTTGCCTAATTCGGTGTAAAGGTTCGAGGGAGAGAGAGTATATCCTAATAGTGTTTCTAATTTAGATTGAACTCTATTTAGAAGTAGTTGAAATTGATCAGGATTAGTAATAGTTTTACCTGTTAACTTTTGATACAATTCAACTTTCACAAACTCTCTCCCTAATTTATTTTTAAGCTACTAGCCGTTTAATACGGTAGATTGATCAGCTTTAATACCTGCAACACGTGCGATATCGTGGAATGCACCACCTCGATAGAACGAACCACGCATGACCAGTTCGTTACGCTCGTAAGCAGACTTCTGTTTAGCGCCATCTGTATAAGATGCTTCGCTCGACATAGTGTATTGCAAGCCACCTGATGTGTAACCTACGAACTCTGTCAAATCAGCGTAGAAGGCTGCACAAGCAATCGTTACTTCACCACCAGCTAACGTGTGTTTAACGCTTTCTGTGCTTTCGATTGAAGGCATTAGATCGTTTGGAACAACAATGTATGGAGTACCAAAGATTGTTGGAACTTCACCTGATACAAAGATTTCACCCAGAGGACCGCTAACACCAGCTTTCAAAGCATGTTTCTTCAAAGTAGCAAATGTACGTGCGTTGAAGATAAGAGTACCTGCAACACCACTGTCACTAATCTTAGCAATAACATCCAGCCATGAAGTCATAGCGTCCGTGTCAGTTTTACCACTATAGAGTAACTCTGCGTTAGCCTCAGTAGCAGCCTTTTGCAATTTAGCAATAACCAACTGAGCACGTTTGCGGTCATAGTCTTGGCGGTATTGTTTAGCAACATCTTCGAGTAAGTCGATAGCGAAGAATCGAGTAGCTGCGGTACATACAGGTGTAACAGCTGCAACCTCTTCCATCTTCTCGACCTTGTGTTCAGCAGTGTACTCACTCTTTGGCTTCAGATTACCATCATTGCCATCGTCACATAATGCAACGTTCTTCATGTCGATAGAGCCTTTACGCTTGATCCAAGCAAACTCTAGAGAGTCAGTCTCACGCCACTCAGTAGCCTCAAGAAGCTTCGAGTAGTCACTTTGTGAACCAACAATCTTTTTGTACATCTCTGGTGGCATAACGAAGTTGCCCATTGAAGCGATTGTCATTGAGTTGCGGGCAATACCAGCTTCCTTCAATGCGTTCAAGTTTACTTCGTTAATTTGTTGTACACGGTCAAAAGCACGTAGGTTTCCACCCTTTAGGGCTTCCCACATAGAGTTAACGTGTGTTTGGTAACGCTCTTTCCAATCCATATCTGCGAACTGGTTGGTCGTCTTTGCAACTTCCTCACCTGCTTTAGCTTCGCCTTCTACAGCTGGCTCTTGTGCGTTTTTAGCGTAAAAGTTCTTAACGAAACCTTCGAGGACTGCGTTCATCTCTTTTCGCAATTCGTCTTTTGTCATTTCGATTTCTTCCTTTTCTGTTTCAGCTTCTGCTGAGTTTTCTTTAGCGATTTCCTCTAAACCTTTTACAGGATCTTCAGTATCGCCCTCAAGTTTTTTCTTTTCCAGAGCAATAAGCTCTTTTACTGCCTCGGTGAGGTCTTCAACAACTTTGTCGCTAACCTCATTTTCGACAGTTTCTACCTTAGTTTCTACTTCCTCTTGTTCAGTATTTTCAACCTTTTCGGTATCTATTTCTTCTTTTACATCTTCCTGAACTTCAGTTACTTTTACCTCGGTATTTTTGACTTCATCTTCAGTCATCTCTTCACCTTTCTCGGTTACTAACTCTTCTACTTCTTGGTTAATTTCCAAACCTGCTTTTTGAGCCTCATTAATTGAATTTTTAACGATTTGGTTAACAGTAGCAGAGTAGTTGTTTGGAATGACCACTTGCGATAGTCCTACCATCTCATGATCACGGTATGTACCATCAGCTGGATCTGGTCCATTTCCAGTTGTTTCTATGCTGAATGCACCTGAGAATCCTTGAGTTAGCAAATTATAAGCAATTCGCGCGTAAGTATTGCTATTAATTGCATAAACGATTCGGTCTATAGTTACTTTATTATTCTCTTTTTTAAGACCTTCTACACGACCAATGATATTTTGTAATTTATCTTCATGATCGGCAGTCAATTGACCTGCATATTTAGAGAGGTCGAGAGAATCTATATCGTACTTTGTTCCGTTACGTTGCACTGTTGAATCAGTAATAACTAGTGCTGGATTAAAAGTAACGATACCTTCACCTTCATCCTTAAAGGAATTCTTAGTCACATCAACAGGTATTTGTGTTTTGCTCATGTGAACCTCTTATTAGTTAGTGTTCGAGTTGATAACTGGCTGTTATTTAGCTCTTCGTATCTATGTAGATTATATCAGATGTTATTTTTTAGCTCTTGTGCGGGAATTTCGAGTAGGTTTATTGTAAATTGCTTCTATTTTTTCACCAACAGAAACTTGATTTGTTAACAGAACTGCCATAGATTCATCAATACTTCCTAGGTGTTTACTAATTTGCTGAAGTGGGATTTTTTCTACTTCATTTATTCTGGTCTCAAGAGCGGTTAATTTGCTTATCATGCTATTTAGTTGCTCTTGTTGATCCTGTAACTTAGCCTTATATGAATCAGCTAAATCTTTATAGTTATCTATACTAGTTTTTAAAGCAGTAGAACGAGAAGTTAAGATGACTCCTACTACTGTAGTAGTAAAGCCAATTATAGTAGGTATCCAAGTAAGTAAATTATCCATGGTTAGGTCTCCATAGAATTATAAATACATAGCCTGACATAGCAGTTAGAATAATTACGGTATTTAAGATTGTCATAAAACCTGCATTGGTTTGTACTAGCTCATCAGTTATACCAGTTACTAATAGAGTAGGCTGTCCACAGGTTGTCTCTACCCATTTGTAGTGGACTTTAATGCTCTTACCCTTTTGGTATTCGTAGGTATATACTCCCTGTGACGTTGCTAGAGCCTTCATATTAAACGTTTTGTCTTTGGTTGGGTCAATGTATAGTTGTTGGTCTGAGGGTGTACCACGCTCGACCTGACGCTCACTAATAATTCTTAAGTCAGGACTATATGCTACACCAAGAGTATGTGGTTGTGAATCAAGGTGTTCAATACCATTCTTAATAAGAGAGGCAGTTATTGGAGTACATTTTTCTAAACCTGCAAATGCATCAGCGGTTGCTTTAGCTTCCATAGTCAGGATGTCTAACATGTACTGTTTTTGACGCAAGATGGTGTCTCTGTTGTTGGCTGCTTCAGATTGGTAAGAAATAGTTAGAAGTACAGACGCTACAAAACAAAGCACTAGTGGTAGTACTACTTTTGAATAGGATAGGAATCGTTTAATTTTTCTTGTCATTATTATTTGGTATAGGTTTTACTCTTACTGAAAGCATTGAGCGTGCCATTGAATCTACATAGAAATTAAAAATCATTTGGCAGTGTCGACATTTTACTTCACCACTTGAACCAGGATGAACTTTAACGCATAGATGGTTACATTTGACTAATTTATTGCTTTTCTTAGGTTTTATCATTGCTGGACAACGAATTTCAAATAGCTTTGCCTCCTCCATCAATTTAATCCTCAATTACATTTTTAACTTTAGCCATATTTTTAGCTGTGACTTTTCTGACTACAGGACCAGCTTCTGAACCCATGTCTAATTCTTCATAACCCTCTGGTATTTCTGATTCTTTATCTTCTTTAATTACAGACTTTTGTTTTTTCTTCCATTCGGCTAGAACCTTTTTCTCTTCCTCTAGCATTTCAAAACCAGGAATTTGCTCTAATTTAAGTAGACGATTGATTTCTAAATCCATATTATTCTCCTTTATGGTTTATCTACTGCGTCAGTTGTTAATCTATTAGTTGGGTGACCTTGAATTTCAATTTCACCAAACATAACAGTAGTAGTGTTTTTAGACGCTTTATTTTCCAGTACTATATCTATATTATACTTACCTGGCTCAAGCCATGTTGCTTGTTTGTGAATTGGGAAGATAATCTGACCTTCACGTGGATCTATGCCTCGCATTTGAGTAGGATCATCACAATCTATATCCACCTTCCATAAGACATTATTATAGCCTTTAACAGTAGAACGTTCTTGTTCATCAGGAGTTTCATCATCTGTAGACATATCATATTCATTAGTCTTTACAGTTAGGCAAGCCTTATACCCTACAAGGGAAAGTTTTTCTGTTCCTCCTGTAGTCTGCTTTTTCCACGACCAGCGGATTACTCCAGTGTCTCCTCGTGGATGTGAACCTAGTTTAAGTTTTTCTAGTTTAGCCATTATCGCTCCCTATTTCGTTATGGTTATGGTTATGAGTACAGTTTTCATGACAACCTTGATTCATATATAAGTTTATCACTTTGAGTAGATTTTCACCTTCTTCCCTTGTGTATGTGTTACTTATTCCACCATTTTTAATAACTAACTTGTATGAGCAACTGCAGTTCGGATGAATCGCTCCACCTACAATATCTTCATAGTCTGCTACGAATGTATACTTTTTACCATTTTGGACTATATCTAAGCTATCTCCTTTATTAAGGAAGTTAGATTCAAATGGTACAGGTCCTCTATTAATTAGTTCTTGGCAGTAAGCACATGGATTGCCTGTTCGGGAATAAAGTTGTTTGTATGCATTCTTTAATTTGCCAGTAACTTCAAGTAGTTGTTTATCAGCATCGTATTGAGCTTGTACATAAGCTCTAGAGGTTTCATGTCGAGCAATTAAGGTAGCACGGTTTTCAGAAACTTTAGTGAACTCTTTGCGGATAGAGTTTATTATATCTTTACGTGCAAAGCCTTCTAGAGCCATCTTATTAGCCTTATCATAGATTTTACGATTCTTCTCTAGAATGTCTGTAGTGTCGATAGCCTTTTTAATCTGTTTTTTAGTAGGCTTCTTTTGAAAGTAGTCTTTAAATTTATCTGGATTGCGATCATAAGCCTCTTGTATTAAGTCGGTGGCAATTTTACCCATAATATCAGAGTAAGCTTTGTTAGAAACTTTGAGAACGTCGTTTAAAACGGTTTGCAAATGACCCTCTGCTGAGGTTTGTGCCCGTTCATCAATAAACTTACGTATTTCACTAGACATTATGTAGCTTCGAGGCTTAGTAATATCTAACCTAGGCTGTGCCCTTAATAAGGCTAGACCAAATATTGGCGTAATGTAAATCCAATAAGTTTTAATAAAATCTAGTAGCTCTCTATAAAAGCCATCACTTAAATCTTCTGGCATAATATCTGATTGAGTAAAGGAATTGACTGTAATGTTTTCTAAAGACACATTTAAAATTCTCTGATGGATATCTAATAATTCGCTCTTTAATTTATTGTGTGCGTCATTAATTTTAATTATTTCATCAGGAGTTATGTCATTTTTATAGGTATTCTTTATTGCTTCATCAATGTCATCTTCAGGCTCATCTAAATCAAGACCTTGTACTTTAAGAGTTTTACCCACCAAGTCTTCAAATGGAGCATAATATTGACTTGGATCAACTAATTTACCGTTAATAGTCATGTCATCTAGATAAGCTAGAGTCATATGAGGTTTGTAGTCTGGATATTTTTGAGTGTAGTGGTCTAATTTGAGTAAATCTTCATGTGTTTTTACTAATTCATCACTCTTTTTAAGTAAAGCAATGAGAGCAAAGCCTGTAGATACAGGGAAATGGCTGATTTTTTCAATGGTTACCTCTTTAAGTCCAGATTTCTCTACAATTTTAAGGATTTGGTCCTTTATTTCATAAGGTTTATCCTTTAATCCGTAAACTAAAGTTACATGTGGGTTGTCTTGCCCTGGAATATTTGAAGTTTCAGGCAATAAATCACTAACATTAGTTAGAATGGAGATGTCTAAGCCAGATTGATTTAATCTATCTAAGACATTCACAGGTTCAAGTTTAGCTCCTACCCAACCTTGGTCGTCTGGTTCGTCTTTCTCTTCCTTTTCTTTAGTGATTTCTTGGGTAGAATTGTCTATATTTATAACGGGTTGAACATTGACTACAGGTTGTTTGTTGGATTCCTGGACTACAACTTTATTTTCTGGAGCTTTTGGGGATTCAATATGAATGTTTATTGGCTGGGAGTTCTCTGTGGCAGGTTTTTCTTCTTGTTGAGTGTTTTGTTCTTGTTCTTTAGCTTCCTTTTCAGCTTGCTCTTGAGCCTTCCTGGCTTCTTCTTCGGCTTTTCGTTGAGCTTCTAATTTCTTTTCATCTATAACCAGGTCTTCTAAATCACTTTTACCTGTAGCATATGAGATTGAACTTTCTAATGTAAATCCTTTATCTACTAAATCTTGAACTAAGGCAGATTGACTGCTTCTTAATTCAGTAGCTTTGATTTCAGAATCGTAATCTTTAGATAGGGCACTTCTAAGTTCAATAGTATAACCAGTACGTTCATATTCTTTAGGATAGTTTTTGCGGTAATCCAAATTGAGTACATCAATAATATCTTCAACACGTGGTTCAACAGAATCTCGGATATAGTTATCATCTTGAACTCTAGCTGTTTCACGAGTAGTACCAGATTGTTCAATACCTAGGTTCGTTTTGGAAGCTCCTGCTACTGCGATAAATTCACTTCGATTTATCTCATTAATATCTAATAAAGCAGCTTTATTCAAGTCTATTTGCATGTCTTGCCATTGGACAGCACCTGCACCATTGGCAAAAATAGGTTCACCTTTTGTACCTGAAGTAATTCTTGATTTGAAGTTTTCAAAATCTCCATCATCTAATAGAACATCTGTAGTAATAATACCTGGAGCGTTTAAGTTACCATTTAAACTTTGACGTGTGTGGTCGCCTGACTGATTTAGTGTGTAGATAGCAGGTTTAGCAGCGTCAACTAATGACCATGCTTGAGAGTTATCGAAGGGGCTTTCTTCTGTAAAAGTAATAATTTGGTGTGGTTGCCAGTGACATTTTCTGCCATCGGCTTTGTATTCGATGTATCCTGCAATTTCACCCGCTTTGTTGATTACTCGCTTGACTTCAAATGGGTTAAGAAGTATGAACTTCTTTATATAACTTAATCCATATTGAGTTGGCTGCCTAACTACCCCTAGATAATAACGTCCACACAAATCTAGATAGATAGAGATATTCTTCCAGAACTTTTTGGTAGAAAAGTCAGTAGATTCTTCAATGAGTTTCAGATATGGATGGATAGGATCTTTGTTTAATTTCTGATATTCTTCTAATAGTTCAGGGGTAACATCAACATACAAGTTACGTCTAGCAATAGCAGACACTCGGTTACCTTTACGCTGAGCAGCAGCATATGGATAACCCCTATAAGCATCTTCAGGGGTAACTTTAACACCACTCCACGTAGGAATTAATGGTTCTCTGACAGTGCCATATCTTAAAAAATTATTAGCTAAGTTAAAGCTGTTCGTATTCTTTTCGTTTGAAAAAGAGCTGATTATTTTATTAAAAAGACCCATGTACCATTTCTATTTTAGAGATTATTATACTTGGGTCTAATTATATCAGATTATTATTTTATATATCTGTGTAGTAATTGTGTTATTTGAGTTAGAACTATTTTTGCCTTACGTTTAAAACATTTTATCCTATCATTATCTTTATCAACTATGCAAACTTTACTACCTACATTTTCTAGATATTTTTTCCATGTATGCTTGACTTTTACTTCAATGCTTTTCTTTCTAGATGTAATGTAGTTAACATTAATCTTCATTACGCTTCCTTTTTAGACTTGCCACGGCGTGAGATACGTCCACCTTTTTCACCAACAATTCGTGCTAACTCTGGATTACTTGCAAAACCCTTTTTAACACCTGTAACTGAACCGCCCTTACGTCCTAGTTCACGATAATAATTGCGAACTGCCTCTTCATTACCTAGTTTATTAACCATAGTTTTAAATATTTTGTCGTTAGGTTTTCCTGCCATTTTATTGTTCCTCCTTTATATAATCTACATCTATCTTATAACCATTTATTCCTAGTTGCCTACCCATCTCGTAGGCTCGTTGTTCTGCTAGGTATTCAGCTTGACTTTCAGTGCCAGCTTCTATGTACAATACAGTTCTTAAAGTAAGAGTTATCCCTGCTGCATAGTTTTTAGGCTTGCTATCTGAATCAGGTTCACATAATTTAGTCGTCATAGTCATCTTCTCTTACACCCTGTAACTCTATTACTGAAGTATCAATGTTACAGTTTGGGTAAATTTCTTGGATTTGCCGTACAACTTCATGCTGGAACTTTGCTTGAGCTTCTCCTAAATCCTCAGCTAATACATCGAAATCAGTTAAAGTAATAATAAACTCGCCACTCATAGTAAATACTTTTTTAGGCATTTTGAAACTCCTCCTCTATAGGTGTATTCAATATATTGTTTACTGCAATATCAATTGTTTGGTTTACAGGCTTCCATTTAATAGATATTCTTTTAAATCCTGTTATTTTCGATTCTTTATCACTTATATGTATAATCTTTTCTTTATCAGGATAAATTACCTTTATCTTCATAAAACTATCTTCCTACTTTTTAACCTAAACTTACTTTGACTAAACAATAACTGGTTTACTAGTATCCCAGAACCTAATGAATCTAGAATTACAGCTTGACTCCCATACGAAATCTAACATACTATCTATGTTTACAATTTCGTAATGAGCATTTTCAGCTTCTTTAGTTTGTTCTTCATTCTCTAATACATAAATTTTATGACATGTATCCCAAGCAATTTGATGTGCGTTAGGAGCTTTTTCATGAACTTTTTTAACTATTGCAGAATGCTCTTTTAAGCCAACTTGAAGATAATCTACATAAAACTTTTTACCTGCTTTTTCGGCGTATAGTCCGAAAGTATCTTTTCTTACGTTTGTCCAGCCATCATTTTCAAGGTCTTCAACTGCTAGTGAGATTTTATCAGTTGTATTCTGATATCTATCGGTTTCCACTAAGTCTTGTACTGTTTTCTTTAAATTTGGTTTATTCATTTCTTGTCCCTTCTTATAACATTTGGTTATACTTTAATTATAAGGTATAAGCGAACAGAAATCAATAGTTTTTTTGCACTTTTTTCTGAGTTTTATGACTATTTCTGAGTTTTCTGCAAGAGATTATTGACTTTAACCTTATATAAAGCAATAAGACGTTCAAGTTCAATATTAGATATTTTGGTGTAATCCTTATTTAATTGCTCTAATCTCGCTACTCTTTGAGGTCCAAGTTCTCGTTTAATTTTAGGTGTGTATACTCCATAGTTTCCATTTAAAGTTCGGTTACAATCCCTGCAACATACTCGACAGTTATCTTCTTGCCATCTAGTACCCAATTTTCCACGCTTGATCCAGTGAGCATTGTCCATGATTTTCCAAGAATAACGTTTTCCACAGGTATAGCAGATACATGATCCGTCTTGTAGAGAATATTTTAATCTTATGTATTTAGAAAATACTTCATCTAGGTGTTTAATAAGTGTAGGACGTGTGTATTTCTTTGGAGATGATACATTATATAACTTTGGCTTTTTCGTCGCTGAGACACGCTTAGAAATGGTTTTAGGGCGCATTCCACTATCCCACATAGCTTTGTAGCATTGGTATTTATAATGTCCTGGCTTTTTGCAATATTTACATATTGGAGTCTTCATTTATTCTTAACAGACTTACCTAACTCATTCACATAGTATTCATATACCATTTTAGGAATGTCTAGAAATGAGTCATCTGCAAAGCAAGCTTGATAGGTAGTCTTACGTTCGTTTTCTAGTGCCTCTATTTCGGCGTTAGACAGCTTCTCGCGCTCTTGTTTGCGTTTTATGTATTCCCATGTATATTTACGTATACTGCCCGTAGAAAAGGCTACAGCATGTTTATCGAGGTATTCTTTTAACGTGCAGAAGATTGGATTGTCTGTATGACTATCAAATCTATAAGTTGTTTTCAACGCTTTCTGTAGTCTTGCTTTGTTAGCTACTGATAAACTCATTTCTATCCCTCCTTATGATTATATTTATATAATAAGTCATACAATCGCTTATGTCAATACTGTTTGTAATAAAATGAAAGAAAACCCCAGAATCGGGGTTATCCATTAGATTAAGCTGTCTGAATAGTATATGTTGAGCCATCTGGTCGTCTATACGTATAGGTCTTTAGTCCCTGTGTATTAGTTTTAACCGACACATATTTATGATTAGTTGGAACCATATAGACATCAGTTCGTACCTTGGTTTTCTTACTACCCAAGCTGCCTGTAGTACCCAAACTCTGGAAGGCTACAGCTGCCACCTTGAACCTATTGTCTGGATGTAATAAGACTTCTGACTCAAAGTTAGTATTAGTACCCATACCCTTCAAGTCCATAGCCTTACCACCATATTTAGACAGCTTGGATACATACATTCCTTTGGTGTTTTTATCTGCTAGAATGTGAAGTCCCACATTGTTTTGACCATATCCTGAAGTACCTTTTTCCTGTAGCTCTCCACTACGAATAGTAGTACTTGTAGGAGCTTTGTCCTGATAGATATATTTACCTATTTTTTCAGAGAACTTGTCTATCTTAGAAAAATTACCCTTAGCTGCCTGCTTGGCAAAGGTCTGCATATCCTTGTCTGCGAATACTTCTTCGCCGACTCCTCTGAAGAGAATCGCATTATTTCCTAGTGGACGATCAACAGCAGATACCACATCCTTATATGCTTTTTTAACTGCATCTGAGCCCTGTCCAGTACGAGCATATTTATTCACATTCTTATATGAACCTTCACCATACTCTGAGGTGTAGTCAGTGATAGCTTTCTTCTGGTCATCAGTAAGTTCTTTAGTGTGGTCTGAATTAAGGATAGACTTATAGTCTTTCTTAGAGAAGCCCTCTAGCTTTTGTCCATTTTCACTGACATACATATATGGAGTGCTTGAGCCTGCCTTAGCTGCTTTTTCATCAAACACTGGACGATAAAGCACTTCCTCACGTTGAGCTCCAGTAACTGAATCGGTGTAGGTTCGTTTAATTATAGGCAGGTCTGAGTAGCTACCTCGTTTAGGCATCAAATCTTTACTGCTAGGGAAGGAGGTTGAACTATCGCTTACTCCACCTTCACCGCTACCACCTATCTTACCTGGTCGTCCTGCATGACCAAAGTTGCCGCTGCCTCTTCCGCCATTGATAACTATACTAATAGCTTTAATGGCTTGATTGATTGCTTCATTTCTTTTCATTAACAAACCTTTCCATCTGTTCTAATAGAGTAAAAGTATTAGCTTGTAGAGCCTTGCCTGTTTCAGTATTGTAAAAGAATGGCTGCTTCACTCCTAGTTTTTCTTCTAACTTCTCGGCGTCTTTAGCCCAGCCCTCCCAAAGTAAAGTAGTGCGTACGTCAAACTCTTGTCTATAGGTTAGACAGGCTTGCTTCATTTTAGCTGTAGCAGCATTGCCAGTACAGCCTTCACATGATCGTTGAAATAGAATTATCATAAGTCTTATTCTACCATAATATACGTTTAGGATTACGTTTAGGATCTCTTTGTGGATTGACTTTTCTATCCCACATCCAACTAGCAATCATAAAAGAATCAGAATAATCAGGAGAGTGTCCTAGAACCTCTTTTAGTTTAGACTTCTTTATTACTTTAGGTTGTTGATTTTCCATTTCATAGGTATGAGCTCCAAGTTCTTTTCTTAATTCACCTAGAGTACTTACATCTTTATAGATTTTGATAGTTCCTGAATCCATGTTTAACATTAGATTATAGTAATTATCTGATCTGGATTGACCAGTATTTACATACTCTGTTAAGGTCCAGCCACGCACCCGTAGAGCATCTCTTACTCCTACGCCGACCCCGTTTGATTCCACTGCTATATTCTTGGCGTTTGCTTGTTGAAAACCATTTCTTTGAGCAAACTCTATAAGTTCATTAGCAATTAAATAACTTAAGGGTTCTTCACTATTTCTATCCCAATTCATCTGTACCTCAGAGCACTTCTGAGTTACCAATACACCATTATCTATAAGAGAGAACACTGTACGATCTCTGCCAGCGTCTGACACGTCTACTCCAATCACCTTATTAAACTTATCTCCAGGTTGAGGTAATTCATAGGTTATAGCTTTGTCTATTAAGCCAGATTTAAAGAGTGAACTATCATCATCTGCGTAGTCCCAATCTCCATCGAGCAAACGTTTACGTTCTCTCCTAGGAAGCGTTTTAAGGGTGTCTATGTAGCTTTGTGGAATAAATGGATTCTGATATACAGACATACGAAGGAAGCAGCGTTTCATTTCAATTTTATGAGTTTTAGTTAAGTTGCCTCTAAATTCTTTAGCTGTGGTGTGTCCAATAGTCCAACTACGATATTCACCTCCACCTAACTCCATATATGGATCATAATATTCAGTGCGTAAGAAATTTTGAGATGGATTACCAGATAAAACTAGCTTGCCAGGCATACCCCATTTTTGAGCCATAACACCACGACCAACACGGGAACGAATAGCATTCTTAGCTTCTAAACTAACTTCACCAGCTTCCTCAATAAAAGCTACGTCTATTTCAAGCGAACCAAAACGAGTGAAATCAGGATCAGATGGGTTTTTCATTAATTCGCCAAATATAACCATTGAACCATTAGAATACTTAATTTCCCCTAATTGAGCAGAATAGTGGAAATCTTCTTCTACTAATCCAAACATTGGGTGAACTTGACCTAGTAAAGTTTGAATGAATGATTGCCTTAAAGATTTAAGAGTTTTCCTACCTACAAATAGACGACAACCAGGGAACTGTCTAATACAAAGAAGTACCATAATAGCCATTGTGAATGTTTTAGACCCGCCACCAGAACCGCCCATAAATATTTCTACAATACTTCTGTTTAAAAGCAACCCAATAGCATGACGTTGCTTATCACTAATAGATAGGTCTTCCACTAAATTTCCTTGTTAGTATCAGTATCCTGGTTTAGATTTTCATTATCTTCTTCGTCTTGGTTTTTGCCTGTAATTTCTTCGAGAGTAGGAGTGGATATAACATTAAAGTTGATGTTGGCTTTTTCAAAGAAACTGTCACCTGCTTCATGGACTACTTTTTCACCATAACCCACTTTATTTAGTAGGTCGATTAGGTCTCGGAGTTCTTTTCTAACAGGTTTGCCATCGGATACTACTTTAGCTATTTCTTTTGTGGCTGCTGAAACTATACCTGCTGCAATAATAGAGCCTGGTGTTTTGTCTACTATGTCTTTCCATTGAGATGGGGTACTTTTAAGAATGGTGTTTAGGAAGTTTTCATCTTCCATTAATTTACGAATACGTCCACCTAGATTAGGAGTTCTTTTATAATTCCCTCTAGGGTTCGTTGATGGTCCACCTTTTACTGCCATAGTAGGAATAAGGTTTTTCATTCCTCGTTCCTGGGGGGTTAGAAGCTCTGGATCAGTATTGGCGATTCGCTCGATATCTTCCTTGCTGTATACTTTGCCCATGTATTCCCTTTTTTATGTTTATTTACTTAAAATTATCTCATTATTTCTACCTCTATTATATCACAAAAAGCCCCCCTAGGAAGGAGGCTTTAAGGGTTTATCCTACTGCTTGGTAGGTAAACAATTTAGGTGTGTAAATTACTAGTGGGAGATCCAACCACATTTTTATTATACTTTATCAATTATAAAGAGCCAATAGTTTTCTTAGGTTTTTCGTCTATAATTTCAAATAAGGTTAGTATAAGGTCTTTAGCTTCAGGATTATCATTATTTAATTCAAGCAATCTGTTAAGGCATTTAAGAATTATTTTCCTAGTACCTATTGAATAACAGATTTCTTTTAACACCAAGGCTAAAGCGTCTTGTTTTTTGCTTAAAATTTTATTATATTCTGGATTAGTTTTGTCCAGGTTTTTTAATGCCTGCATAATTAGGATTGCATGACACAGGTCATCATATAATCGAGATTGTTTGACCTTATACTTAGTCATACTTTATTATAACATATTTTGGCATTATTTGTCTATAGGTCGTAACAGGTAAAAGCTTCATCTAGCGTGTCTACTGTTAAACCTGCTACATTAAACCGTTTGTCTTTAGTGATTTTAATTTCTATGTCTCGTTTACTCATGAACTAGTAGGCACTTTTATCTGGTTTTTCATTACTTGGGTTATATCAAACCCGTTATTCGGGTGGAAATGCGCCATTTCGTCTAGCAGTTGCTGTAGGTGTTCACGGCTCTGATGCATATTTAATGTACATGTAGTATTCTCATCTAAGCTAGGGTCTGTGTCTGAGAAAAAGGCATAATGTAGACCTGTTTCCTTATTAAAGATGATTTGTTTACCCCACCAAAGAGGAGTTCTACTATGTTTTCTATCATAAGCAGTTTGAAAATATTTCATCTGTACCTCATATTATTCTTGATCAACTTTATACATAAAGTTGCCAACCAGTAAGAAGAATATTGCACGTGTCCAGTCATGACTAAAGATAGCCATACAAAGATTAACAATAATTGCTAGCCAAAATACAAACATCATAATATCTGGTAACAATTGTGACTTATTATTCTTCATTATCTACTTTCTTTAATGATTCTAAAGTTTCTTTCATCTCAACCATGCCATTCTCTACATTGTCTAGCAAAGCGGAATACCAATATACAATTGTGTCCTTTTGAAGTTTCTCCATAACTTTTATGATACTTTGAGAGACTTCAGCATCAAATGAAGCTTGATCACACACAAGGTTATCATATTTAGTACGACCCTTAGCAATATTAAGTTGAGCAGCTTGTGTAAGAACTCTATATTCAGATAAAGCTTGATATATACTGTTTTTAGCATTTCTAAGTAATGGATTCACGAATAATTCTCCTATACTAATTTCTAACATCACCTCTCAACTCTAATAATCTTGTTGAGGCTTTATCAAATTCTGTAGTATCTCCCCTAGTTAAATTCTTATAATATTTTAATCCCCAAATATGTAAAAGATTTCTGCCATATGCATTTTCCAAGAATCTTATAGCAGCTTCAGTAGCTAATGTAATATTCTTATTATCTAAATGATGGTTTAGTTCAGATAATATTTCATTTTCTTTGTCTTTAGCACGCTTACTAGCAGATTCAATTCTACTCTGTGAATTTGATTTCAATGTTGTATTGTTCAATTTTATTCTCCCCTCTCCTTTGTTACTTGTTATAATTATAAATAAAAGATAGACATAAGTCAATGCTTAAGGTTTTTTCAAAAATAAGCATAAAAAAGTATTGACATAAGCGACTGAATGACATATAATGGATAATATAAAAGTTAGCAAGAAAGGACAAGAATATGTTAACTCGTGAACAATTAGAATTAAAACTACAAGACCTGGAAAATGAGGGTATGGTGGATATGATGTTTCACCAGTGGACACGTTTTAAGTCAGTAAATAAGTTACAAACTAATATGACAGCTTTGTGGCAGAAGTGGATACGACGTTAATGCAAGACTTTGAGATAATGGTTATTCTAAAAACAGCCAATAAAACAAGCGATTCCGTTATGATCTCAAAAGTTTGTGAATTGGATGCAATCATTTGGGCGGGTATTAATTTATATAACGACCCTATAACTGAAATCGAGGTAGACGCTGTTTGGAACATTAGTGAATACTACAAAAAAGAAGATAAAATATATTTAGCAGATAACTGGGTATACCTACCATTACAACGCAAGTTTTATCGAAGAGAGGTGGAGGAATAAGAAATGGGTTATCGAGCAAATGTGGTTACAAAACATCGAGAATATGGAGATGTCAGCTTTAGTGATTACTCTGAATTTCAAAGATTTCTAGAGAGAGAACATAATACATTGAATATTCAAGAAGAAGTTGATACAGGCTGTTATTACATTGAGATCGAAGAGTTAGAAAAATATATTGCTACAATTCCAGACAACAATGAAATCAGTAGTTATGAACATATGACAAATCGAGAACTAGCTAGTGTACTTCGTAAAGCAATTAAACAATCTCCAGATGAGTATGTTACTTGGGAGTGGTTTTAGTTTAGTCTTTTATAATAAGAAAAGAGGAGTGTTTTACTCCTCTTCTTTCTCATTCTCTGGAATATAATTCGTTTGTTGATACCCTGCAAGCCCATCCGCTACCAGAAGTTCTAATGCCCGACCCTCAGACACATTTTCATTTTCACTGACTAATTTGATAGCTTCTTTAATAATCGTTAACTGGTCATCTGTAACCTTAATGTTAAGAGTCTTCATTTTAGGAGTATCGTCATCTTCTTTTTGTTCAGAATCCTCATACGCATTATCAAAATCAAAAGAACAGAGCTCTTTAAAATCTTGCATCTGCTTTTCAGAGTACGGCAGTTCAATACCTACCTCATTTAATTCCATAGCAAGTGGCGCTAACTGTATCTGATCAAATTGAACACTTACTTCAGCCCAGATAGTCTTTGCTTTAGCGTCTTCTTCAGATATAAAACCTAAGTTATATACAGGTATTTCTTTATAACCTAAATCTTGTGCTGCTGTAGCACGTTGTTCACCGTCAACAATAGTAAAGCCATCTTCACCTTCTATTTGACGGACAATAACTGGAGACATGAATCCATTAAGAGAAATACTTTGCTTTACGTTCTCATATTCTACAGTGCGCTTTTCTTTAGGATTATAATTATTAAGATGTACATCTGAAATAGGCACTATATTTACATTTTTAGGGTCAAATATGTGTTTACTAATATTTGTCATTTATATTCCTTTCTTTATTCTGGGTGTATTATGCCACGACTAGCCCATAACCTAGTCGCAAAGTGAGCAGCCTTCATATATTCTTTGGCGTTATGTCTATCTAACTCCTTATAGTTTGCTGTATGGGCTTTCATAAATAAGGTGTGGTCATTGTTCTTCTTTTTTGTGCTTTGAACTAATTTGTGAGAAGCAGGATCGAAAAATATGACTCTCCTATACATACCACCCATAAGCCAACTAGTAGCGTCTACAGAGTAAAATGGATATCTTAACCAAGCCCAATAGCCGTTTACTCCAAAGCCATGTACTTTTACTTCTTTACCAATTATTCTGAAGCATTTATCTAGGTGTTTTTTCATAACTGGTACATTCATAGAAATAGGTACTAGTCCTCCAAGAGCTATATAGTTGTATTTCTTTACCATACGCTCAAGTTCTTCATAGTCACTACCATGATGAAAAGTTGGAAGTGGATGTAGTCCTTTAGACTCCATGTATTCTACATTTTTACGTGTAGCTTCACTGTCTCCAATAACATCTAGACCAGCATATGTAGTGATTACCTTTTCATTCTTTTTAATAAAGCCTATGTATTCATCAATGTTTATAACTTCACCTTTAGTAAAGGCAGAAAACGCTCCAGAGTCAAGGAATAGATCCTTACCTAAAAGTCCTTTATCTTTATGCCAAACCTGGTAATCCTTGTTCTTGAAATACAAATAGGTTTCAAGAAGATTATTAGCACCTGTGTATTGACTTACTTCTGTATCTGTAGAGTAGCTTGCAAAATATAGTTTCATTTTACCTTCTTTTCGTACATAATTGGATCTACAGCATTATTATCCTCAAAAGCTTCTAGGCGTTCAATGCAAGAACCACAAGCACCACATGCATTTTCCTTTCCTTTATAACATGTCCAAGAATCTGAATAATCCACACCAATTTCCAAACCTCTTTGCACAATATCACTCTTACTCATATCTACATATGGAGCTATGATTTCAACCTTCCAATAGTCTGCTATCTTAGCTACCTCGTTAAGTTTTTGAATAAATTCTGGTCTGCAATCAGGGTATATATCATGATCCCCTCCATGGACACCAATTGCCACTTTATGGGCTTTTATTTCTGAAGCTAGAGAAATAGCAATACTTGACATAATTAGATTTCTGGCTGGCACTACAGTACTTTTCATACTATCCTCTTTGTAGTCACCTTCAGGGATATCTATATTGTTTTTGGCAATTAGACTAGTTTTTGAGAGCATATCAGACATAAATGAAATATCTATCAATCTATGAGGAATATTTAGTTTTTCAGTGGTCCTTCGAGCAAAATCTAACTCCTTTGAGTGCCTCTGTTTATAGAAAAAACTAACAGCTTCCACCTCATAACCTTGATGAATCATGTCATATAAAAGAGTAGTACTATCTAATCCACCAGATAAAATGACTAATACCTTCTTAGTGCTCATTACGTAAGTCCCTTAATCTCTTAATATGCACCCCTAATAAAATTCCATTAAGTAACCAAACCGAGATAGAGGAGATTAGAATGCCGTATATAATGAATAGACTTGCTCCAACAATATTAAACTTCCTGATCCCAACTTCTGATTTTTGGAGAAATGAGACTAATACAAACAAAGTAGCTAGTAAACCGATTAATTCGATCATTATTTAAGTTCCTTAGCTTTTTCTACAAGTCGAGTAGTTAGTGGTAAGAAGACAATCTCAAAGAGAGTTTTAGCACTAGCTTGAATAACAATCATTGATAGCATTACACCTAATGGCAATACACCTAAAAACATAATTGTAACGAACAAAATACTATCAGCAGATTCTCCAAAGATAGTAGATAATATTGCACGACGTTTAAATTTGTTTTCTCCATGCTTTTTATGCATATAATCCATAACCTTTGCATTGACAAACCCTCCCACTAAGTATGCCGCAAGGCTAGCAACTAAGGCTCTAAATGATGTCCCTAAAATGGTTTGATATGCTTCTGCTGTACTAATCATATAATCTGGAGCAGGTAAAGCATTTGCAAGCCAGTATAAACAAACAGCTATTAAATTCATAGCAAAGCCTAACCAGATTATCATAGATACTTTTTTAAATCCATATACCTCGGCTAGAATATCATTGACGATAAAAGTTACAGGAAATATAAATACTCCTGCAGTTAACGTTAGTCCCCAAAATCCTAAATCAAAGACTCTTCCTGCTAAAATATTAGAAAGCACTAGAGAACCAGCGAATACTCCAGATAAAAGTGCTAATAGTGTTGATTTATTAAGTTTATTTTTCATTTTCATTTTCCTTATTTATTAATCATTGACATAAACTCTTGTCGTGTATTTAAATTATCTTTAAATGCGCCTGTTAATTTTGTAGTAATAGTACTAGCTTCTGAACATTTTACTCCACGCCAAGCCATACATCCATGAGTAGCTTTCATGTAAACCGCTACACCTAGAGGCTTGAGTTCTTTTTCAAGAATGGTGGCAATGTCATTAGTAATCTCTTCTTGAACCCCAAACCGTTTTGAAGTCTCTTTAACACATCTAGCAAGCTTAGAAAGTCCTACGATTTTTTCACCTGGAATGTACGCAACCCAGGCTTCACCCTGAAATGGGTACGTATGATGGGCACAGCTCGAGATGAAATTAATAGGACCTTGTATAACCATTCCCTTATCCTGTTTATCTGGATTATCAAAAGATGTATAAGAGAACTCAATAGGAGTAGTCATTTCTTCCATCGCTTTAATATAACGCTCTGGTGTTTTTGCCATATCAGGGCGGATTTTACTTTCACCCTTAGATAAATACTCCAAAACCTTATCCATACTCTGAATTGCTTCTTCTCGTGTAACCATATTAACTCCTTATTTTTACCTCTGCTGAACATTTAGTTGTTTCTTGAACTTTTACTTTTACTAATGTTACTCCAGTACCCTTTAATTGATTTGGACCAACTACATTAAGTAAATATGCTCCTATATTCTCTGCAGTAGGATTGAAAGGAACAATGCATATGCCATCTGGGGTGACTTCTTCAAAAAACTCACGATGTGGATCTTTTTCCCAGATTAAAGTTTTATGGTCATAATTTTCTTCAATCCAATTACATAATAGATTACCAATTATACCGAAATCCATTACCATACCATCTTCTTTTACTTCACCTTCAACAGTAAAATGAATAACATAATTATGTCCATGGTAACTTCGCTCACATTTTCCACCTTGTCCTATAACACGATGCCCAGCACAGATTTCATGAAATTTAGTTGCTTCAACAGTTGTATTGTTGTACATCATACTCCTCTTTTATCACCCCAACGGTTGATGTGTTCACGTGTACTAAAATTCATATTAAACATTTCCGCCAACTCCTTAACTAAAGGTTCGGTCTCTGCTAATTCTTCCTTTGTTCTACATAATGGCATTAAAAATACCCGATCGGCAGGAACTTCATGAGTATCAAGAATAGTTAGGATTTCTGGAATATCCTCTTCACTAGACACTACAAACTTAAAGTCTGCATTAGGAATCTCTGCGAACTTTTGCAATGCTTTAGATTTAATACGTTTTTTCTCAAGATCACCTGAATTGCTTAGTTTTGGTGAGACATTCCATTGATTAACTAACTCACACATTTCTTCATTTGGACAAATAGTTCCATTAGTTTCAATCTCTACATAAAAGTCTGGGTTGTTTTCACGTAACCTTGCAATAAAGGTAGGTAACATCCTCTGTTGTATTAGTGGCTCTCCGCCTGTGATGACAACATGTGGCTGATTATAGTTTTCAATGACACCAGTTAAATCCTCTATTGATATGTTTATCTGGTTCTCTAATTTGTCGTAAACTACACCATCTTCATGACTATTTGCTTGACGTTGTGTATAACACCAGGAATTAGGTGTATCACAAAAATTGCAATTCAGATTACATTCACTTAATCGACAAAATACTACATCTTGTCCAAGATTTCGACCCTCACCTTGAATACTACGAAAAGTTTCAGGTTGCCCATTAAGGACTGTCATTTTTAACTTTTCATGTCTTGCTTGGTTCTCTACCTGGCTTATTGGTATAAAAGTTCTTTCCATAAATTCTTTCAATTTTAGTTTCTAGACAAATTTCATTCTAACATAGATTACATAATATAATCTTATTTTAAAAACTAACTTGATTAAAATGGAATTTGACTTAAATCTATAGGTTCATCTACTTCTTCTATTATTTTATCAATTTCAGCTTCATTTGAATTTCGTTTTTCTATGAACTGAATTTCACGAACAACAACACAGAGTTTTGAACGTTTCAGACCATCTTGCTCCCAACTTTCTTGCTCGAGTTCACCAACTACTAAAAGTCTTTGTCCTTTAGTAACATATTTTGAAATTAGCTCTGCTGTATTAGTCCATGCTTTACAGTCGATAAAGTTAGTCTTATCTTCTTGAAAAGCATTTACTGCTAATGTAAATGAACAGATATTCTTACCTGATTTAGTAGTTTTTAATTCTGGGTGTTTAGTTAAACGTCCCATTAATGTTACTTGGTTTAAGTCTTTAGCCATCTCTATTCCTCCTTGGCTTAATTTAATAATTATATATATTATACACTTTGTTCAGATTTTTTAGAAGTTTTATCTAGATTTTTAAGTGCTTCTTTATAATCTTTTACAGCTTTTTCAGCACGGCTTAACTCTAATTCAAAATAAGCCTTTGCAACCATATCACGATCTAAATGCTTAACTGAAGCTTCAAGTGCAGACAACAGATCTTCTGGATTATCCTTAGTCCAGTAAATTGGTTTAAGTGTTTGGTGAGGTACATTAATTTGTGCTGAGTAGTAGATTTTTTCACCCCCATCTAAAGAACTTTTAGAAACTTGAATAACCCATTCTAGCTCTTTATCTTTAAGACGCTTAGCAATCTTCTTAAGTAATTTTTCTGCTTTGTCAAATTGTTCTTGTGTCATGATTAATTATTCTTACCCTCTAGATATTCAATAATCTTATTTCTAATGTCCTTATTTTCAAGCATCACTTGGCAGATTAGATCGATTCCTCGTAATGTTACCACGCCAGAGTCATTGATAACTCGGTGCTTTTTAAGTAGAGTAGTCTCCTTATCTTGCTGTCTCTCTACATACTCTCGTGCAAGTGTTTTCTCTGATTGCTGGAATGGACTTTCTACTACCTCTTCCATATTTTTATCCTCCTTATTGGTATTTATAATCTTAACTAAACTTTTACTATTAAAAATAATGCTATTAGCTTTGTAATAACGCAAAAACTAATCGTCAAACTTGATATTAATTGCTTCAAATGAGTTTGGTGTTTTTAGTGCCATAATTTACGTATACTCCTTGCTACCCAGTGAATTGCCCACTCTAATTCTCTTACTTGTTGCTTGGTCATGGGCTTATCAACATATTTTAGGTCCTCGTATTTAGATAGAACTTTATACGCACGCTCTATTTCTGCTTGACGTTTTCGGGATTCTTCAGATGGCGGAAATACTTCGTGCTGTTCTTTTATCCACTTCAAATGCCACTTTAAATGCTGTGCTAACATATCACAGATAGTTATATCTGAGTTCCACGCATCCCGAGCAGGTACTTTACCTTTTTTACGAAGCCTATTAGCTTTTATGTTTCTTGGTTTTTCTACAAGCCATCGCCAGGCTCTATAAACTGGACTAGGGATTCGGTCAAAAATCCACCAATATAATTTACTATGTTCTTTCATTTTTCCTCCTGTTTTAATTGTGCGTTCTTTATCATATCATGAAATTTATTCCAAATATCTTGACAACAGTCGATAATGATATTTTCATTCCTTATGCGAAAATTTTGAGGATACAAAAAAGAACCCCTATTTTGCCTACATAACTTAGTATTCTGTTCAAGGGCTTTTTCTACCGCTCTTCGTATCTGAGCTCTAAACATATCTATGTTTTCGATGCTGGGCATAACAAAAAGTGTATGCTCCTTAATCTGAGTGTCTTCAACTTCCAATAAATAACTAAGCGAGACTATTGTATCTATATTTTTCATATATTGTGTATGATTGATTTCGCCTTTTTCCAATTTAGCGCCCTCATCAGAAGCTAGTAGTAATAGCCCTCTTAACCCTCTTATTTTACAATTCATATCCACCGTACCTCTATTATATCCAATATTATTGCTAAACACAACCTAAAAATCGTTATAAGGATTTCCCACCTGTGCCACTCTCAAGCCTAGTTCACGCCACATATTACATACTTTAGGTCGGTCATCAATTACACCCAACACTGCCCAATTTCCTTCAACATATTTTTTGTACAGCTCTTTTTTAACTATATCGTCAGGTCGAGTATCACCTTGTTCTCGCATAAATAAGTATTGGTAGTCAAACATATTTTCATGTAACCATGATTCAGTATTTTCCCTTGCCTCTTCACTTCTACCAGACATAATAATAATATCTAAGTATTCATACATATTAGCAATTGAAATAGCATCTAGTAAAAATCCTACAAATGGGTCAGGAGTATCCTCTTCTACTCTTTTCATATCGTAAAAACTCCGTCCTGAGGTATTTATAGCTAGAGTACCATCAATGTCAACTAAAATAGCTCTGCGTAATTTCCATAGAGGGTGTCGCTCTAACTCAATAGGCTTATATGGCTTAATCCATTGATAATACATTGAATAAATAACATTCTGACCCACACTATTTGGACGTTTTAAATCTCGTTCAATACAAGTCTTAATAGGAACTTCCAAGAATGAAGTGTCTTTTTCGAAATTTACATTAAACTCACGAGCAATGGAACGAATAGAACGTTCATGTATAGGATTTAAATTAGTATCGTCTACTACTACATTTTTACCCTTTTGTAATGCTTGACGAATAAGAGAGTTGCGAGTTCGGATAACATCCTTTTCTTTTTTTCTGGTGTAATGATTCATGGTAGCACGGATATCATCTTTACATACTCTTACCCAACCCTCTTTTTCTAGTTGTTTAGCTTTTGTAGTCTTCCCAGAAGCAGGGAGACCAACATGCATTCTAATTGTTTGTGTCATTTTTTTGTCTCCTTTTTTGAAACTGTTACATTAGGTAGAACTATATTCGCAAAGCCAAGTCTACGTAACGCAATTCCTCTCATGAAATCAGATTTTTGATCTAGTAAGTAATTTCCTATAGTAGTTAAAAATACAGGTACTGGACATACATCAATGAACATAGGTTGCTCTATCAATGAACCTTGAGTAAACTCAAGATCATCACCATAGATATCTGCAACATAATACCTTTCTTCCTCTTGACAATATGGAGATATAAAACCATACCCTTTTGTATATAGTGAAGCCTGGTTTAAGTGATAAACCACATCGTTTTCTAGCTTATACCAGGAATCTATCCAGATCAACCTAGTCTTTGGATCAAACTCTTCTAAATAGACCTCTAATTTGCCTAAAGAGTTTAAGAATATCTCTATTGTAGAACGAGGTATTCTTTTGTGTATTTCTTCAATATTTTCTCTTAACTTAATTAATTGATTAGCGTCGTCGCTCATAATAAATACATAACAATTACCTCTCACTTGATACATATCTGAGAAGAGTTGAAAGATATCTTCTAACACATCTCCCTTATGTAATTGAATAACGAAAACATAGTCCATCGATTTATTCAGTCTCCTGCTTTTGGTTTATAATCTCTTCATAAGCTTTTTCGTATTGATCTAACCTAAAAGTGCCTTCTTTAAGATTATTATTCTGTACAATTAAAATAGCCTCATTAATATCTTTAACATGGCATACCCCACTTAACCTAGCACGAATAGCCACATTTTCATTATCTGTAATCACAAAATCGAAGTCTTCGTACATCTTTGGATCATCGATATCTTTTACTTTTTCTAAATTAACATGACTCAATGTAGCAAGAAATGGTGATTTATGTTTATAAATAGAGAACTTTATATGGCTTAAATCTGCTATAAGTTGCTCTGTGAACTCGTCAAGTTCCTTGTCATAAATTAAAAACCGAATGTGGTCTGGTTTTTGCATTACATTTTTGAAAAATGCCTGGTAATTAACTATTTTCATTATATTTTTATATACCTTTATAATTAGTAAATTGTTATGCTTCAAATATAATCTATTATGAATAAAAAAGCAAGGGAGTGCTCATCTCCCTTGCCCTGTGCACCTACAATACACACTAATCCATCGACAATATTTGTAAAGCCATTAGGCTTTTCTATTGTCTATTTAATAATAATGGATATAACTTAAAAAGTCAACTATCTTTTGAGTTTTTAGCCTCTTCTAGCTCAGATTTTAGTATCTGTAATACCTGGTTGACTGTCTTTTGATCCATTATATATCACTCCTTTAACACTTTATTTCAGTATATCAGTTTGTGATGTTTCGATAGAATGATTTAAGTTTACCGTGATAGTCTAGTTCTTCTCTCTCTTCTTTAGTTAGTGGTCGAGTAATATATCCATGACAATTCCGACACTGAACTTGAATTGCATTAACTTGAGTACCAGTTTTTCTATATGCTTTAATAGAAAATTCTGATTGGTGCATACAGCGTGGGCAGATATCTTCTCGCCCTGCCGATAGCGCCCCATTTGGATGATTGGTTGCAAATGGCAGAAGTTTCTTATAAATTTTTTCTAGCAAAACTACATCTTGAATGTTGTAGCGGGCTAATTTTTTCCAAGCCTTTTCATCATCATGGATCAAACAGTCATACCATACATCATGGTTAGTAATGGCTGTTTTTCGCCCTACTCCCAGAAGTTGCCCTAAGTAATCTAGTTTATTATTGTCAAGCTTAAAATATCTTCTAGCTGTTTGTAGTGTACAGAATGTCTTATACCAACTTGCAGGATCTAAACCGTGTCTTAAGAAAAAGGCGTTTGCCATCTTCTGGTCAAACTTGACGTTATGTGCTACGAATACCTCACACTCATCAATTACGTTCCATAACTCTTTTACAAGCAGTGAGTCATCGCCCTTCTGCACAGTTGCTCTATCGTGTAAAGTTAAGCAGTGAGTTTCTTTCTCTCCTAGCCACTTCCACGCAAAAGATAATAGCACAGGTGGTCGCTCAACTTTTATAACATTTGTTTGCCATTGACCATAGGTATACCCAAGAGACGGAGCACTTTCAAGATCTATCATAAGTACTTTAGCCTCGCGTTCAAAACTTTTATATTTATTTTTTGATTTTTTCAAAATAAAAATGCCCTCCTCTATAGAAATTCAACTATAAATATCTAATTAAGTCAAGGGATTTTCTATATTTTCAATAATTATCTCTACGCCAAAGTTCTTTGAGTCAAAGCCTACTAGTTCAATATTCATCTTTTGCACTATTAAACATTTATCGTCAGGGATTATCTCCGCTGCAACCAAGGTATCAAGTAATGTACTCACAGCATTATCTAGGTCTTTGCGTACACGGGTTTTATGAGTAAATAGAAAAGTTATACTAACTGGACCGTTAAATCGCTTTACAGAGCCTTTAATCACTTTACAGACAGACTTTTTCCATTTAACTACTTCGGCGTCAGGTACAATAACACACTTGCCCGTTCTTTTATTAGGGTATGCATGATTGGAATTTTTTTGTGATGGTATAGAACCTGGTATGAATATTTTTGCTTTCATAATAAAACTCTTAAGTGGACACTGGTGAGACAACCTACTTCTAGGCTTACTCACATAAAGACGGTGTGCAATAGTTTCATTTGCATCTCATTTTTTTTAAACCATCCGTCAATCAGCAGTTATTTCTAACAGTTAACCCCTTTCCCTTAACAGTACTCCAGAGCATAGGATTTCTCCTGCCAAAAGGTTTTCGCCTTGCACCCAGCGTATTAAACTACAGTGTCCGCCAAAAAGTTCTATATTAAAGTTCTATAAGCTTATCGCCTTTTACTTTTAGTTTTACAACCTTATTATCTGTAGCTCCATCAGTCTTACTTAAGCTGTTCACTATTAGTGTAGCATAGCCTGCTAAATCACGCCAACTATCTATAAAGTTTGAGTCGCCATTTAATATTCTGCCTACTTTGTGAGCGATCATGTGTAATGACTCTTTTTGTTCATCAGATAATGATTGCCATTTACTGGAATTTTCCATCACACCTTTTAGACACTGTGCAGTATGAGCATGTGCATTATAACTTCCATAGTTTGCTTCACGCTGCGTTAAGGTGTTTTGCATTTCTTCCATACCTCAATTATACTCTAGTTAAAAAGTAAGTCAATACATTTTTTTATAATTTAATCTTAACTAAAAAAGCAGCCCCGAAAGACTGCTTAGCTATAACGGTCATTACAGCAATTTTATTATATCATTTATACTAATCTTTTACAACTGAAAATTCTCGATCTTTAAACAATGCAGCTAAACCACTTACTTGCTTAAGTCTTAATAATTCATCAGCATCCATTCCAATATTACGCATGATCCAAGCGTCACTCATACCACTTTCTACCAATTCAGCTACTATATTTGTCATTAGCTCTATTGAATGACTACCTCTAGCTCGGTTATGTCTAATAGTTGAAGCCATGCGATTTGATAACGGTCTGTCTATTGTCACAACTGGTAAACAACCATTTTCACGATCATAGATATCTTTATGTTTTTTCATGATTGTATAACGGTGAAAACCATCCACTATTTCATACATACCGTTCTCTAATTTATAACAAACAATTGGCATCGTGTATCCATCTTCCAGAATTGATTTATACAGTAACTTCATTTCTGGAGGTGCTACAGCATTTGGATTGTATGCATTTGCTTGAATTTTATCAATCGGAATTGATTTTACATTATAAACTGGTGATTTCATATAATCTCCTTATATTTTTTAATAGCAGCCTTACGCTTTTCTATCTGCTGTCTAGTAATTGCAAAAGATAGTGACTTACAGAAATAATCATTCTTAATAATACACATAGCTAATCTACGCCAGGTAGGCAAATCTTTCTTACTATCTAATCCTGGTATATGATCTACTATTTTAGTGAATTTGATAACTTCTTTATCACCATTACCACGATTACTATATTGATGTGTATTGATAATTGATTCAGCATGGTTCTTCTCTAGAAGATCAACCATATTTGGCTCTAGCGGACATCCAGTATTTATCCAATAATTAACAAATTTATTGAATTTATATCGGTAGTGATCAGCAGCGTCATCTGGAAGTGTATTCAATAGAAACTTTGTAAAAGTCTCCCAAGTATGCCCACTCGGTAATTTGTAGCGTGCGTTTTGAATATGTTTGCCAGAATAAATATTACCAAAATTAGCTCCACTAACTCTATTAACAACTTTAACCCAAGTTTTTGGCTCAATAATTCTAAACATATTTAATCCAGCTTTAGCTTCATTACCAAATGGTTCATCTATTCGCATCTTGTGGATAGAAATTCCAGCTTGATACATTAGATCATAAAATTTATTATAGTGGTTACCAGTTTTGCCATAGAAAGTCCAAATATCATCAACAGTCCAATCAAAAATTGGGTAAAAATTATAAGTTGAATTTGATACTTGAGTAGAAAATTTATTATCTTTATATGAGTTCTTTTCACAATGAATAGCTCTCCATCGATTTAAACTTTCTTGAGTTCTGATACCTACAACACAAGCAGTTTTCTTACCTTTACCATACCAATCACCGAATTTTGGCACAAAATCTTCAAATGTAATTCCCTCGTAATAATAGTCAATTGGGTTATTTTCTAAATTAATAACATAATCCATACGTGGCATTTCTCTAACCCAAACATCTTTTTTATCTTCGTCCCACCATTTCCAGGTTAATTCAGAATACGATACGCTATTATTTGTCAGCATTGGTAATGCAACCCACATAGGTTCAATTACATCTTTATACTCTTCTAACATATATTTCATATGTTCTATAGTTATTTGATAATTAGCTTCAATATCAATGGTTAGAACACCAAATTTACGCTTGCGTTTTCTTGCTTCTGCAGCCATTAAATGAAAACATACTGTACTGTCCTTACCTCCAGAAAATGATAGATAGATATTATCAAATTCTTCAAACATATAGCTAATTCGTTTTTGTGCTGCCTCGTACACATTCATAACACCTCAACTCCTTTTTTCTCAATAATTCTTTTTAGATTATCAAGTGTATTTTCTTTCTTTTCAAGGCTACTACGAATTATATTTTCTAAACCAACATTTACATACAGATCATAAACCTTAACTGTATTTTTCTGTCCAGTTCTAACTACACGGTGTAAGGCTTGTATTTTGTCTTTATAATCAAACGTTTGACTGGCGAATATTATATTGTGGCAAAATTGGAGGTTTAATCCAAACGCACCAGATCCATATGTACATATTAGTACTTGAAATTTGTTAGATTTAAAGTCATCTATACTAGCTTTAGATCTACCTGTAAATTCTCTTGAGTTTGATAATTGTTCTAGTAAAATATCCACTTCATGTAAGTATTTAACAAAAATAATAAATTGCTCTGCATTATTAGAATTTATAATGTTAATAATATTTGCATATTTATTGTCATTGACTGTATATAGCTGTTGAAATTTTTGTGTCATTGCCAAGAAATCTATACAACCTACTTTGCTGAAGTAATCATTTTTAGTGTCCTGATACTCTGATATTTCATCACTGTTCATATCAAATTTTTTTTCATGGATTTTAACTTCAACATCTAGGTCTAATTTAGAATCAAATATATATGGTCTAATTATCTCTATTAGAGCCTCTTCATTAGCAGGTTTACTCCATCTTCTCCACCCTCTATATCCATCAGTAAAATATTCTAGGAAATTATTAGCAAACTGCGTTTCATTCATATTTAAAATATGTGGACTAATAAAGTTTATTTGAGGTAACAAGTCAACTAGGTTTTTTGTAGTTGGTGTACCATTTAAGATTAACCGAAAATCAAACTTAGAGTAATTTTTTAATAGTCTATCTGTACGTTTGCTATCAATATTTTTAATTTTTATACTTTCATCAATAACACAAAAACATCTATTATTTTCAGTAACATTTAAAAGTTCCACAAATTTTATGTCAGATTGTGATATACCTTCAATCGTAAAAAATTTAAATAAATAAAAATCTTCACCAGCCCACTTTTTAATTTCATTTTTATAACTTTCTTCACTAAGTAGGCTAGCTGGAGCAATCCAAATTACAATATCAATGTAATCAATTTTAGATTGAATCAATTCAACGGCGACCTTAGTTTTACCTGTGCCCATCTCCATAAACAGTGCACCAGCTTTTAATTTGGATAGTTTTTCAACTGCACTCATTTGAATTAAATCTAAGTTCGTCAATAGCTTCTTGTCCATAATTTACTTCCATCTTTTCAGGTATATGCCGATATGGCTTTGCAAACGCTAATAGATTTTTCTCTTCTAGAATATTTTCGTTAACTAATATATACCGACCACTGTAACACCATTTGAACGACCACTTAGGTATCCAATATTCCTCACCTCTAATAAGAAATAATATAGCCTTGTTAGTCTCTGTTATTATATCTTCGTATTTTAAACGAAGTTTACGCAAAGTATGCCTCAAATTCTTCAACTGTTATCTGTTGTTCAGCAATTTTTTGAGTTTTATTATATTGACCCTTACCTTGTTTAAAGATGTTAAAAATAAAGCTATCTGTATAACCAATTGACATACGATAATTACTTTTACCATTAATACGAACTAATTTAGCTGGATACCAGAACACAAAATCTGATTTAGGTAATTTAATTAGAATAGATTTATCTGTAGTAAACTCAATTAGGTTACTATTTGCTGTAATATTTTTCCAAGTAGACATTTCACTTACTCCTTTTTTGACCGTTATAGTTAGAATATTTCTGTCCTTCTAACTACTTTTAATTATAATGGACTAACTTATTAAAGTCAATAGTTAACTTTAGCGAAATGAACATAATATATAATGGCTCGGAGTGTAGGCTACGATCCTACGCTACCAGGTCCAAAGCCTGGCGTTCTACCAGCTAAACTAACCCCGATTATGGTAGCAGGAGCTGGATTTGAACCAGCGACCTCTTGCTTATGAGGCAAGCGAGATAACCACTTCTCCATCCTGCTTTATGGTGTCTTCGTCTAGATTTGAACTAGAGACCTTTGCATTTTCAGTGCAACGCTCTACCAACTGAGCTACAAAGACATTTTGGCTCTGGCGGCAGGATTTGCACCCGCAACCCCTTGGTTAACAGCCAAGTGCTCTACTGTTGAGCTACACCAGAATATATTTGGCAGGAAAGCAAGGTATCGCACCCTGTCCTGGGGTTTTGGAGACCCCCGTGCTAACTTTTGACACTACTTCCCTATATTAAGTTCTAAAAAACCAGTCCTATTTTGGGACTGGTTTACAGATAGTTTTTATGTTTTTTCGAAATCACTATAAGTAAGATATCCCTCGGCTTAGGGGCTGATTAAACTGCGAGTTATTCAACCAGATCTTACTCATGACTTGATTATATCACAGTTGATTTTAATGTGCAAGTAGATCTAATTATTTACCAAATAACTGGGCTTTCTTCTCTTGAAATTTTTTGTAGGCATCACTATCAACAGAAGCTCGATTGTCTTTAGGGTCTCCTGTATTCAAAACCTTCTGATTAGGATCTCTAGCCCAGATATCTTTTACTTCTGCAATTGTAGATGTGCGAACTATATGACCATTAGCTTTATCAATCGCTACAAATGGAGTTTGGTTAAAGATTCCTTGACGAATAATATCTCCCTGTTCCTTTGAAACAGTTATTGTTTTACCTGTGATAGTTGTAATTTCTGTTACTTTCATATTTCCATTATAATTTGTTTTTAACCAAAAGTCAATTACCATCCAGCAATTCCACCAGATTGCTTCTGTTGTCTAGAGGTTACCCATGAGCCAATTGCCATGCGTTTAGCGTAAATGTCTAAGGATTCTAGTATACGAGGTTTGTATCCATCATCTGGCAAAGTTGGATAAATGTTAGTAATAAATTCTAAGTACTTGAGTGAATCTTGTTGCCCTAACTCTTGTTTTAACTGTTTGATTTTACTTCTAACGTTGTTATGGTTTCTTACTGGTATTTTAAGGGCTTTGATCGTGTCATAGTAGGCTTTAGCTACTTCATCAGTTGGCTTTTTCTCAATCATTTCTTTTGGTGTTTCAGCTTTTTCTGGTACAGATTCTTCTGTGCCGATTATATGTTTATTTTCAGTATATATATCTTTAGTATGTTTATTTTTACTATATATATATAACGTATGCCCTTTCGGCGTATGCCCTTTCGGCGTATGCCCTTTCGGCGTATGCCCTTCATTATTTTGTAGCGACTCATCTTGATCTTCTGATATTAATTCTTCATTTATATCATAAGCGTCTTGAATTGTAGGCTGGGAATGGAGATAATACACAGTGAACTGATTGTTTTCACTATCCCTTTGTCGAACCCTGGTTAAATACCCAGCTTGTTCTAATTCGTTCAACCCATTTTGTATAGCTTTTATACCATCTTTTATTTCCTTGGCTATTCTTTCAGAAGAAAAACGCCAACCCTTCGGCTTATTTTCAATATAAGCATACAGACCCTTTGCCTTAAGTGTTAACTGGTCAGAATTAAGAAGATCTGACGGTACTCGACCATAGGTCACGTTTAAGTTATACAACTTGTTCATTTTCCCTCCAATTAAAATGTTAAGTCTAATTATCCTCCTTGAACGAGTTATTTTATCTTGTAAAGGTAATGTTTAACCCAATCTTCCCCTATAAAGAAAACTTTAGTTTCAATATATTTCAACTCTATTAGTCTTCGTAGACAACGTTCTACTACTGTGGCACTTAATCCTGTTAGATTCACTAATATGTCTGTTTCGCAAGAAATGTAGCCGTCTTGCCTTCTTCTCAATTGTTTCATGGTGTTTAAGATTATGGCTTCCTCAAGCCCAATCTCTTTAGCAACTGCTACATTATAAGCGGCAACTACTCCCGAGTTTAATATCTCTTCTATTGTCATTCTAAGTCTTCCCTCCTTGACTTATTACTTGTGTTTTAATTATAAGTTATCCGCTTGATAAAATAAATAATATGAGTTGACTTAATTTTTGTGATTTATTATTATAAATATGTTATGTAAAAGGAGGCAAAATATGGTAAAAAAGTCAGAAAAGCAAGTGGTGGTTAAACAGGATGTATTAACACTGACAACTGGCAAAGAGAACTTTTTCAATTTAGAACAGCTAAAGAAAATTAGACACCAAACATCACCATCAATGATTTATGAACGTCCAGCTAAGGGTGGTGGAAAATGGAAGTATGTTAAGTCGGCTGACGTTATCGTGGCTTTGAATACTACCTTTGGTGGATTTTGGGATTTCAGTATCATAACAGATGAGGCTACTGCTTTAGAGATGGCAGTTAAGACAAAATCCGTAGTGGTACAAGGGAGACTGACTATCACCAACCCAAGTACTGGAGTTTCAGTTACTCGTGAACAATATGGTCGTAAAGATGTAGCCTTCAGAAAAGGTACAAACGAGCCTATGGACTTTGGAAATGATATGAAAGCCGCTGCTTCAGACGCTCTTAAGAAGTGTGCTTCTCAATTCGGTTTGTTTAATGATATTTACCGAGATAACGAGATAATGGAAATTCAAGTAGTAGCAAACGAGGAGTCTGAAGAACTAAAAGTTCCAGATAATGTCAAAAAAGTTATTGAACTTAATAAGAACAAATGAGGATAATTGAGAATTTAGAGCAAGGTTCTCCTCAATGGCTTGAAATTAGAGGTAAATACATTACAGGTACAGACGCTGATGATTTTATTCGTAAAGAACTTCCTGTCCAGCAGATTTTAGCTAATAAATTAAATAATTCATTTAGTGGAAATTACTATACAAAACGTGGACATGAATTAGAACCAGCTAATCGATATATATATTCGCAAGTTAATACAGTAGAGGTGAAAACACCAGGATTTATTTGTAGTGATAAATTCCAAATAGCAGGTTACTCCCCTGATGGACTAGTTTATGAGAATAATAAATCTATAGGACTTATTGAATGTAAATCATTTAATGAAATAAGACATCTTAAAAACTATGAATATGCTGAAACTGCTATTTTTCTTCAAATGCAATGGGGCTTATTTGTAACGGAGCTTCCCTGGTGTGATTTATGCTTATATAACCCAGATATTTCTGACATTGAATGTCAATGGCTATGTAGAAGATATTATGCTAATGAAGCTATTCAAGACAAATGTGCTAAATTATGTACAAAATATAACTAGAAATTTAGATTGTAATAGATTTATCTTGAATTGCTATAATTGATTTATGAATAGGAATCAAGCAATACTTAAAGCAATCCAGGCATTAGCACTGGTTATCAATGGCGGCAAAGGTTCGGGTAATTTCGGACACGCTGGTAGACCCGGCAAGGTTGGTGGTAGCGGTGAAGGTGGTAGTTCTGCAGGCTCTAAGAGAGATACCAAGAAAGCCCCTAAGCAAGAATCGGGCAAGTCTTCAAAGATAGCCAAAATTAGTGAAACAGCAAAAACTATGGCCGCTCTTAATAAAAAATTAGCAAGAGCTAAGTCGGCTAGCGAGGCGGGTCCTACTATTAGTAAGCTACGAGATGAAGTCACTAACTACCTTGAAGCCAATGGTGGTGATATTAAAAACTGGAAGAAATTAGAAGAGGCTTGGGTTGGTAATAATTATAAGCCAATGGAAGATGCTATTAAAAACGGTGACCATAAAGAGCTGAACCTAATGCGTGAGCTCCAGCAAGAGTATTTTAGACAGCAAGGAATTAAGGAAATCACACTTTATCGCGGTGTATATAATGCTCAAGCTAAAAAGATAAAAGACCAATTGGCAAAAAATGGCTCAGCCAAATTAGATGGTGACTATGCAGCAAGCTTCACTGAATATAAAGAATCCGCTAGAGATTACGCTGATGGTGCTGCATTTACCGCGCCAGATAAGATAAACCACTCTGTAGTTGTTTCTCATAAGTTCAAGGCTAAAGATGTCGTTTATTCAACATATATTTCAACCTTCTACGCTGGGAATGGTGGTGAAGAGTTCGTTACAACCTTTCCTAAAGGTCTTGATATAGATAAAAAGAATGTAGAGGTGCTCAAATAATGAATAGAGCACTTGCCGTCAAGCAAGCTATCCAGGCTATTAGCCTGTATGTTAATGGGGGTAAGGGTTCAGGTAACTTTGGGCATGCAGGTCGTCCTGGAAAACTTGGTGGTTCAGGTAGTGGTTTGGACTCTTTAGTGAGTAAGCAACTAAGTTCTAGTTTTAAGCAACGAGTTAAAGCTGAAAAAGAGGCTAGTAAGTTATCTCAAGAAAGTTTTGAATGGATAGTTCAAATGACTGTAGCTAATAAAGCTAGACAATCAATTAATCGTATATTTAGAGATGAATTTGATAAACGAGGCTTAGATCTGTCTAAAGTCGTTAAAGACCAGTTAGAGTGGTCAGAAGGAAATGGACCTCGTGATAAAAATACAGGTGAATACTATAGTATGCCAGACCTTGAGAAAAATAGAAATACTCCTGAACACAAACTTCATAGACAACTTACTCAAGATACCTTACGAGCTTCAGGTATTAAAGAATTAACTTTATATCGTGGAGTTAGAAAAAATGAACCGAATCCTAGAGGCTATACTTCATTCACTACTAGTGAAGATATAGCTACAACATTTGGAAATAAGGTTGTAACTAAAAAGGTACAACTAAAAGATATTGTTACCCATTATCAAGTACAATGGGACTCAGCTTATATCTCTGAACAGGAAGTTATTGTAGATTTACACTGACTTTTAACTTGACTTTTAATTAGTTTCCCTATATAATATATGAGAGGAGAGAATATGAATATTAAAGAGATTTTACTTAAACCTGTTAGTGAGTTGACTATGGATGAACAGGAACAGGCTGCCAAGTTTCTTAAGGGTGCGTACCAAGACTTACTTGAAATGGTAGATGGACGTACCAAAAACGAGAAAGACAAGGCTATTGGAGCTTTAAGTTTTAAACAGAAAATTGACTTAGTTATAGAGTATCGTAATGGACGAATTTAATATTACTATTTTAAAATACCGAATTGATAACCAATATTTCTTTCATGTTATGGATAAGTTTGATGAGCCTGATGAAGTTGAACGCTTGACTAAAATGATACACTGGAGTAAACATAAAGCTTATGAATGTGAAGTAAATGGTCAAGAATACGAGCAATTGTGGATTAAAACTACTCCCATAGTCTAGGTTACCCTCCAATACACCAGAAATAATCTGGTGTATTTTATTTGGTAAAATTATTGACTTTTACGCTTATTTTCTATATAATTAAAGTACAAATTAAAAGAAAGGACGGTATAAATGCAAGAAGAAGAAATTAAAGAGTTACAAGGGCAACTTATAACACTTCTACACGAAGAAAATGCCTTAATGCAAAGCGAGCAGTTTAAGGCTTTTATGGCACGAAAGAAAGCTTTAGACACTCAGATAAGTCAAATTAAAGAAGAATTAAAAACTCTAATGCCAAAATATGGCGTGAAGAAACTTTTAAGTCCAGAAGAAGATGGTATTAAAGCTGGTGAGAAATGGTCAATTACTTGTTCAACTAGTAATACTGTGCGAGTAACAGATCCAAATAATATTCCAGATGAATATACCCGATTAGAAAAAGTTGAAGAAGACTTCGTTGTAGTGGATGATGAACTATATCGACGTGTACCAGACACTGCTAAATTTAAAACACATGTGGATACTGGATTGGTAGATAAAGAACTGCCTGGCATTAAAGTTCAAGAGAGTGTAGCTATTAGATTTAAGGCGGATGGCAAAACCGTAAAGGTTGATTAGGAATGTCAGATGAAGCACTATATAGTTAAATTAGTAGTAAGAGATTTAACCTCTGTTCATGCTAACAATGAGCAGGAAGCTAAACAGATTGCTAGAAATATATTTGAAGAAAGCGGGCATGACCTACACTTTAATCATAAAATATCAATTGGACACTGGGAACAGATGTATAAAATAGATAGCCCACATAAGATTCCTTTCTATGACTGACATTACACAGAATCAGAATTGATAGAAAGGTTTTGGCGAGAGGCTGTGGAAGACAGAATATATAATTCGGACTATTGGTATGAACAATATGTAGAACGTATAAGCATGGAGGAGCCTCTAATTAAATCAAAATGGTTGAAGCATGTATGGGCGCTATATCCTCCGCAGTGGTTTGACTTGGAGGAGATTAAAGCCGTGTGGGAAATAGATATTCTACCAGTGGAGGACTGAATGAAAGCTTGGGAAGTGCATTACCTAGATTCAGACAATATCCAGCATATGGAGATTGTAGCTTCTGTTAGAAAACCAAGCTCAGAACGAGCATTAAAACTGGCAGGGGTTGATGAACTAGAAAACATAGATTTATCAGAAGTCATAGTTCAAGAGCTGGTTATCTATGGAGAACATGGTAATCAATATATTGTAGAATTAAGGGAGTATTATGGCTAGTTTACAAAGACAATTAAAGGTAGCTAATAAAAAAGCGGTCAAAGCTATTAGTAATTTTGATGATACACTCAACGCCATACTGTATCTACGCCCTACAGGTGAGGGAGCGAAAGATTCTGTTAAGCAAGAAATGAAGCAGGTGACTAATCAGTTAATATGTCGAATAAAAGAACTAGAAAAGCTAGTTGAGAGGATTATAGATAAGGAATATTAATAGCTAGCTACTATCAAGATAGACTATGATAGGTTTATTAAATACATAATGAATAAAAAAGGAGATTAAAATGATACAGTTAACTCAAGCAGAATACATTGAATTACTACGAGCTCAAGAAACACTAAGCTGTTTGGAGGCTGGAGGAGTTGATAACTGGGAATTCTATGACGAAGCAATGAAAGACTATGTTGATCCAGAAGAGCGTATTAAAATTGAGGCTCAAGCTAAGGAGATATTGGATTACCTTGCAAGCTATACAGATGTGGACAAAGACCCAGCAGGACCTGGAACTGGATGTGCAGTTTATTTTGATCCTGAAGCTAAAAAGGCTATCACACAAATGCTTATTAAAATTAATAAAGAAACCAGTATGAAAATTGAAGATATCATTAAAGCAGTTAAAGAATAATGTAAACAAAATGATAAAGGTTAATAGAAATGACAGGGGTCAGAACGACGTAACCCAATCAACTAGATCAGGATTAATTGCTTTATTTGTCTTAGTAACGTTTGGTGTACTAATTGCCTTAAGTATGAGTATTAGTGGTAGTGAACTTGATAGCCAAACTGAATTGTCTGCTCGTTGTAGATCTCTTGGTGGGCAGATGGGTAATGGTAAGTGTTTTAAGGACGGAAAGGAGGTCTAAAATGAATAGTAAGATTTTCGATACTTTAGAACAGTCAATTGAACTATATAAAAGGGGATTGCAGCCAAATACTGAATTTGTCTACATTTGGAACTGTAAAGAGACTAAACTTAAGCATTTTGACATCAAAGGAGACACTGTATCACAATTAAAATCATTATATGATGACAATGCGTTAATTAAAGTAGCTGAAGAGAACCATTTTCTTAATGAGGATTTTACTCAGACAATTTGCCCAGCTTATGCTAAGGGAACTTTTAACGAGGACGGACCGTGCTCTAGGGTGTATAGTATCGGCTGGTATAAGATGGAGAACTTTGAGATTGAAGATACAGACTTTGGCAACTATAGGTATATGATTCACAGTCATGCGGACATGGACGGGGTTATTGTGGCAAAAGGAATGAACGATAAGTTTGGCTTTCTCGCTATACGTGGTAAAGAAAATGGCACTTTGTCATATTGTTTTGGTGGGATAAATCCAGAATGTGTCTACGGGCTAAAAGATATATTGCGGATTTTACATCGAGCGTCAAAAACGTCGCGAGAATATTATAAGTATACATACGAGCCAGAATGTATCGATAATGCTATTTCAAAGCTAAAAGAGTTGGAGGGGTTGAATAATGCGCGAAATAGAATATAGAGTAGTTGATCTCACATATGGGGATCATCCGATTAAAAAAGTGACTGAAATCGTTTTCGACGAAAAAGGTATCAACCAAATAAACGTAGACTACGGTTGTGACATATTGTATCCAGAGAAAGAGAGTATCCTGTTGCAATATACTGGATTAAAGGATAAACATGGTAAAAAAATCTATGAAGACGACATATGCACCTTTAAAGATAATATGTGTACATACAAGGGCATAGTAAAATGGGATAATCACCTAGCTGGATTTGGCTTACAGCTGCCTTTTGGCGAAACAGACAGATTGTATACGTTTAGCAAGCTCAATAGTATAGGGGTAGATCTTAGTATGTTAGAAATTGTAGGTAGCGTTCATAATGGACCTAGGCGTTTTAAGGAGAAATAGAGTGAAAGTGTATAAATCTTATAGCAATGGAATGTAAAGGATGAGTGTAATGCGAGAACTAAAATTTAGAGCCTGGGATAAGCAAGAAAAACAAATGATGAAAGTTTCAGCTATTTCTTTAGAAAACAAAGAAATAGGGGTAAAAGATTTTAGAACATATCATTTTTTTTAGAATAAAAAATATAGAATTAATGCAATATACTGGACTAAAAGACAAAAACGGTACAGAGATTTATGAAGGGGATGTGATAAAAGTTGAAAGAGATGGAATAATCTATCGAGTGGAATGGATTCACGGTGGATTCGGTCTTGAACCGCGGTATAATTCACCGTTTTATCCAAGACTAGGTAATGTTGAATTGCGTGAAAAAATTGAAGTCATCGGGAATATTCACGAAAACCCTGAATTCTTAGAGGAGAAATGAAACAAGAAAACATAACTTTCAAACTTAATTATGGTGGATTTAGTGTCGGCGATAAAGTTTACTACCCGACCTTTAGAAATGAATATAGTCTTGGTGTGGTTGTCGCTGGAAAGATAGAACGGAGACGCTACCCAGGATTATCACTTCTACCTTTTACATACAAAACCGCTATTCTAGTTATTAAGGTGGGAAATCACTATTTTGAGAAACCCGCACACAAGTGTTACAAGGCGACTGAATGTGAAGACTAAAGAATGAAGGAGGAATAATGTTTGATTCACTAGAACACGAAATTAAAAAACAAAATGAGCTACTTCAACAAATCTTGGACAAGGGTGGGCTAGAAAGTGTATTGAAAGATGTAAGCCCGACCGAACCTAGTGTCACGGCTTTATGGATGAATCCGTATAGTTACGATGAAACGAAAAGGTGTGTGAATGGTAATATCAGTGAGCGTATTCTAGAAATCGTAAGACTATATGGAGAAGTGAAATATTTGAGTAAGGTAATTTCAAAGGAGTACGAAAACTTCAAACGTATTAAACAGGAAGCTCCAAAAGGAATTGTACACAAAGATATAGACAACTTTATTAAAAAGTATGAGGAGGAGCATGAAAAATAATATGCAGAATGAAATTAGGCATTTCATTAACAATGTCGATGAGGTTGAAAGAACACTTAGAGCGATTAGAGAAGTAGTCAGATATCTAAACGGAAAAGGCGGCACATGCAGTGGAAAAGTACAAATATCAGTAGGTTTTGACAATGGTCGCCATCTGTATGTAAAAAAAGAAATTGCAATAAGTGTTTTTACTAATCTAGAACAACATTATAGTAATCGTTTGGAGGAATTGGCAAAAGCTATAGACTTAAAAAAGAAACCAAGCCCTGAAAAGTGGTGGCAAAAAATAATAAGTAAGAATGGTAGATAAGAAATGATTAGCAAAAAAGATCAAATTAAGCGTTTGGTAAAGTCAATTGACCATGCGGAAAAAAGAATATTGTACCTCGAGATGCTTAAACGGAATGACAATTGCGATATTCTTATAAGGGACAAGACAAATATTAACCAGTCTCAAATAATCGAAAATGGGTATGAAATCATAAACCAAATTATTCATAGTTATAGACAAAATCTTGAAGAGTATAACAAAGAACTGGATGAATTGCTTGCTCCAGAGACTACAGGAAACGAGCAGCATGTGCCGTCCAAAGATAACAGGTGGAGTTGGCGGAAGGAGAAATAAATAATGAACCCATATTTAGAAATACACGTGATCCTAGGGCGATTTCAAAATGAATTTTTGAGACTAATAATTCAAGAAGTTGTTAAGGATAAAGACATCGACGGGGTCTATCAAAAATATGATGATGAACTCATGAATATTGTCAAAAAAGCCGAAATCGAAGCCCTAGAGCATGCCCTAGAGTTCATGGGACAATTCCCAGACTTTAATTTGGCCAATATGTATGAGTATATTAGAGACAAGGAAGAGGAGATGCTAGAAGATGGCAAAGATTAAATTAACACGAGAACTTGATTATGTACAAGGTCATCTACGTAATGGACATCTAGAGCTAGTTGTAGATGAAAATGAGTGGAACAGTATGTCCAATGATGACAAGCGAGAGTTCTTTAGAGATTGTAGTTGATGATTATGAAGTTGAAGATTATGATTGGAGCGATACTTCGGATATAGAAGAAGAGTCTTGACTGTAATATACTGCTCTAAATATCTTATAAAACCATAAGTTTTTTAGCAAAAATTATTGACTTTTATCTACACTTTCCTTATAATAAAGGTATAAAAGAAAGGACGGGTAATAATATAATGGATAAGCCAAGATACAAGCTTCTCAAAGATATGCCTACTGTTAAAGCTGGGACGACTTTTCGAGAAATAACCAGAAAAATAGACGGTTCAAAAATCCTGAAAGAGTACAAATCAGACAACAAAGTTTCAATTCTTGTTAGCGAAATCAATGACTTTGATAAGTGGTTTGAGGAAATCAAAGAGCCGATAGATAGTATTCATTGGAAACCTAGATATAATGATGAGTATTTTTATATTAGTGATTACGGAGATATATTTTCAGGTATTTGGAGTGACAGTCGTATAGACAATGAGCGTCTAGCTTTAGGCTTTGTCTATTCTAGTGAAGAAGAATGTGAAAAAGCTAAAGAACGCAAATTAGCCAAAGTCAGACTACAACGAACATCAAAATTTAAGCCAGATTTTGAAAATGGTAGCGGTGGCTGGGCTGTGTGCTGTTACCGCACAAACAAAGAATTATACTGTGTAAAAATTTATGGTTGCGATAGTGGCGAACCTGTACATTACAAAACCTTAGAAGAAGCTGAAAAGTCTATCAGAGAAAATGAGCGAGACTGGAAGATTTATTTTGGAATTGAGAAGGAGTCCTAATGGGTGAATTAAGAGCAGTATTTGACGCTATGAAAAAAGAGCGTAAAGAACGTCGAAAATCTCTTAAACCGAGCAGAGTTCAATATGTAACAGATTTACTTATTGAGGCTATGTACGCTGTAGCCTGGGACGGTAGAGAGAAAGCTATATACATCTATAACAGTAACGATAGAAAAAACCATATTGCAAAACTATATCCATATACAGGTTGGTGGGCAGGTAAAGGTATTGGCTCTGGAAGAGGTGTTCACAAATTAATGAAAAAATTAGGAGAGGTTTAATGTCAACAACAAGATTTAAGGTCGGTGATAAAGTCAAAGTTCGCGAGGGGCTTGTCGCAAATGAGTATTATGGTGACGTGCGTTGTAGTGGTCTTATGGCAAGAATGGGTGGCGAAGTGCTTACGATTAATCACGTTACCAGTAGATATTACGGTGTCAACGAGTATAATTTTTGCTGGTCAGATAAAATGCTAGAGCCTGCTGAGAAAACCTTAGATAGTCTTTGTGCTGGAGATTTTATTGATAATGAGCATGGCACAAGAAAGATTTTAACTAAGATGTCTGCTTGTTATTTGCTGAGTACTTATGAAAAGTATACCAGAGCAGACTCCTGGTATACGGTTGATGACCTTAAAAGACTTGGCTACAGTCTTGTCGAACCAGACGTCTCAGAGCCCACCATCGAAATCAACGGCAAAAAGTATATAAAGGCTGATGTTGAGGAAGCTATTAAAGACCTAGAGCCGATTGATTAACCAATGACCTACCATACGTCAATAAACTGGGTGAACATTAACAATTCAACCGTGTAACTGGACAGATGATATATCCTAGGTTAACTCAGACAGCAGAGGTGCGGTGCTAAGTGCAGAAAAGCGCTACCGACGGGGTGACTGTAATAAAACCGCTAGAAAATATCGGTTATACCGCTTATCGTCTGTTCAACTGGTAGCATGAGTAAGCAAAATAGGTAATGCTAATTTTGGAAGCAGACTGTAGGAGTTCGGGAACGATGCCAGCTAAGTACTGTCATATGCCCCCTGGGTACTGGGTCGTAATAACAGGAATTACGGAGGGAACGCCGTAGTAATGCCGAACGTTGTGGGCGAGCAAAGTACAAGTTCGTTAGGTGCAAATCCCCACCTCGTGCTATCAACTGGTAGTATCAATGTATTACAGTACAACGAAAAACGTTACCTCATTGTACTGTAGTACGCTGCGCTTGGTGCTATCAACTGGCTATATAAGTGGCTCGAAAGCCTGAAACTAAGCTTAGTGTTGCAGCTCGCGAAGTTCCGCAACTAGAGCTAGAAAAGTAACTGCTGACTTTGCAACTTGAGCAGTGAAAGATGTGACGTTATTACACGACGCAGCTTAATCTTTTGATTAAACGGTGGAAGCCCTGTGGTGAAAATCCCGTAAGACAGTGCGTGCAAATCATCACCTTATATAGCCAATATGCTCAGGTATGCAAGTGGTTAAAGCAGACAGACTGTAAATCTGTCCCCGTAAGGGTTCGTGGGTTCGAATCCCACCCTGTCCACCAGTTATGCGGTTGAAAATATTACGTAAAGAAGGAGATTAAAATGTCTAAAATAAGAACTTTTTGGGAATATGTCTTAGTAACATTAATGTTTGTAGTGCCTATTTACTTACTGTTTTCAATACGGATTCAGCTTTCTGATAATGTAGTTTCTGGAATTGTTTATAATAACCAAAACAATAGCATATTCGGCGGTAAAACACTTTTCAGCATTCGTGCATCAGAAAATACTGTAGTAACAAAAGAAAACGTCAGTAATTTCTGTCTACCGCCAAATTCGCCATATATCAAATTAGTAAATGAAGCCGCGAGAGACAAGAATATTAAGGTGGTTGTTACGAGCAGTAAGGTGTTTATGTTAATGTCGTCCCCTTGGCAGTGTGTTGATAATGTCAAGGTTGAGCGGTTGAATTAAGGCAATAAAACGTTAAAGGAAATAAAAGCATGAGTAGCGGAGTTTTGGAACTATTCATGGAGGAGTTAAAGTTAAGGATTTGTCAGTGTCAGTTATGTGTCGTGGATCATTTAGTTTTAGCTTGGATAACGACAAGCTTTCAGGAGCATACATAACTGACAAACTGGGTATTCAGGGTTCTGAAAAGGAATTTGAAGAACTAGTAAATGGTGTTATCAGCTGTTTGCAGAGTCAATTAACAAAAAAGTAACAGCCCCGTAGAACGTTTTATCTAAAAAACACGCTCTATTGGTAAAATACGTAAACAATATACGTGTACTTTACATATATTTAACACAGGGAGAACTTATCTATGAAAGTAAATAACAACAGCAACGGTATCGGTTTCGTCGGTGCGATAACTATCGCATTTATCGTACTTAAACTAATGAAGATTATTGATTGGTCGTGGTGGTGGGTATTATCACCATTGTGGATATCTACACTTGTGGTGATAGTCGTGATTGCTGTAGTTTTCTTGGTTATTTGGCTGACGGAAGCTAAAAGAGGATAAATAATAAATTACACGATTTCGTGTAAATAAAGAAAGGACTATATGGGCTTTAGTATAACAATACAAGTAGGCAGGAAGCCTAGGCTGTACATATCAAACGGCTACGGGGACTTCTCGGTTGGTCCTCTTGATAAATTGGCTCATAAGTATCGACACACTGGTACCTATGATGAGGATTCCTTCAAAGTGGAGATAGATAACGTGGATGACCTTGCAGATGCATTAGCCGAAACTCAACAGAATGCCGAAAAAGCGCTTGGTGACAGAGTGTGGAACTTAAAGCCTGATGTACTGTACAGTCAAGACCCACAACAGTACGTAAGGCTTCAGTTGCTACATAATGACGGTTGCTACGCTCTAATCTTGGGCAGAGTATTCGATTATTTATTCAGACAAGATTGCCTGGAATTTGATGATAACACCAAAAGCGGCTACAGGCTTAAAGATGGCAAAAAGATTATTCTAAGAGGTAGCTAAGGAGAACGCAATGACCCCTAAAATCGAATGGTGCAATTGGGTGTTTGATTTTACAGATAATATGGGTAGAAACAGGTGGCTGGTAAAGCGTGATTGTTGCGATGATGAGATGTTGCTTATCCGAGGCGACAGTAGAAACTGGAAAGCGTATCAAGCATCGCTAAAGCCGTACCCACAGAGAGGCTATCCTGATTACGGTTCTAGGTGTCCTAACTGCCACAAGTATATAAACTACGTTAATCCATATGACGACGGCGAAACGTGGATAAAGGAAGGCTAACTATGAACGAATATAAAACAATGACATATGAAGAAACGCTTGAAGAATTAAAGTTTGCGATCAAACACAATATTGATTTCTTTAAGCATAATATTAATAAAATATTGGATAAAGAAACTGTTGAAAAAATAGCAGAAGAATTAGGTATTGGCGTTGAATATAAAGCAGTATTTCTAGACGATACCAGAGCATATTATAGATTAGGTTTTTATACTAACACTGTACGTCCGTATTTTGCTACATATTTCAGCAAAGATATCATTAGTCGAAATGACGATTATACAATCGATGGCTCAAAATATGAGCAACAATATGGTTGCTAAGTCTTAATTTTATGGACATATAGAAAGGAGATATCAATGATTTACGAAGTAGAAGTTAGGCAAACTACTGCAGGTAGAATTCTCATTAAGGCTAACAGCCTAGAAGAGGCAGATGAAGCTATTGTTAATAATGACGCAGAGATTATTAATGCAGAGGACGTGCTATGACAAAACTAAAACTCAATGACGTTGTGCAATTCAATGAAAACCACAAATGGTGTGGTGCTTTGGGAATTGTGAGTGAGGTTAAAGAGCTCGAAAACGACACAAAATATCTGATTGGCGTGCCGATTCCCGAAGTAGCTAGTGTTAGCACTGCCTATATTTTCGTTATGGCAAGCGAGATGGCATTAGAGCGAATTGG